>Ga0315915_1005160_pt1 | contig 16334 bp, 7 predicted proteins | sample MpolbnodulesMG_FD_207738 | JGI IMG/M metagenome (GOLD analysis project Ga0315915, IMG submission 207738) | Medicago polymorpha root nodule microbial communities from Los Angeles, California, United States - branched nodules | ecosystem: Host-associated > Plants > Roots > Nodule | place: USA... | reverse complement strand
TAAGGACTTTATTAACATTACTATAAATATAATAAAGATTGCCATATATTTATTCAATAATAAAAGTCATGATACATAAGATAAGTTCAACATAAACTATTGGCCTCTAGGGCTTACACCAACAACAAATACACCTACTCTGGGGGCTACCAAGCCAGGAAGGAAATCCACTAGTGTAACCTAGTTCTAAGTTCTCAGCAAACTCCAAGTTTACAACTTATCACCTAGACACTACCCGTATAGACTTCATCCTAGGAACTCCTAGACTTGAGATCACATCTCACATCCACTCAATCACACACCCTGTGATTACACGAATACAATCAATATGAAGACACCTTCAGACACAAACTAATTATGTGCTTCAAATCTTAGGAGTAGTTTACAATATTACAACTCAATAAACACAGTCCTAAACTTTCATCAAGGAGACACAAGAAAGGCTCGCAATTAACAGAGATTTAAAACCCTGAGCACTCTAGATCCAGAGAGTTCAAAGAGTTAAAAGAAAGATATGTTAGTTACATTTGCAAACTATATCCAAAGAGCTTCTCAGTCATTTTCAAACTAGATCCAAAGAGTTAAAAGAAAGATATGTTAGTTTGTTAAAAATATATGAGAAAACTATTTTAGAAATGGAAAATATTGAAGATGAAAACAGATATTTTAAACAATTGACTGATAAGTCATCCAAGAAACCCTTGAGTGAGAAAGACATTGCACTTCAAGATTTTATTGTGCATGTTTATGAAGAGTTTTTAAAATTCTGTAAATGCTTAAACTATTTAAATACTTTTATGACAATGAATTGTATCCAGTATAAAAAGATCAAAGTATACCTTACCTCCATGAATATTATACATGGTATTGATTTTATAATACATTATACGTATGCATAAACATGTTCTCACCCATTGGTGCATTATTTCTAGGGACACATTACCTGAAGTAGATAATAGTCACAAGAAAGGGAGGGTTTGAATTGTGACCCTTTTTAAAATTTATTCCTGTAACTTAAATTAATTCTCAAGTTGTTGACTTTGGAATGAATAAGTTAGTATGATAACTTCAAAACGTTCTGAATGTTAAATGTAAGAAACAATTTAAATTAAATTAACTGTGTAAGTGTGTGTAGTGTATACTTGAAATAAAGAGTATAAGGAAGAGAAAAATAACACACATAGAATTTACAGTGGTTTACCCAATGTGGGTTAGTCCACTTCTCACAATCTTGTGAGAGTTTCCACTATAGTATTTGGGATACCTTCTCAAATCCTGCACTTTACAACAATGTTCACCTGAACATACACACAACTGTATTCTCTAAACCTCAGCAGGCTTACAACCTTCTTGGCTAAGTTACTCACTTAGACTTTACCCCTTTCTTGCTCAAACTAACACTTTAGTACCCCTAAATCTAAATGAGACTTTGTTTACAATTTGAGAGGAGTTTGAATGAATTTAGACAAGAGAAGGAAGGAGAATAAGAAGAGAAGATAGTATTGATGATCACTTAAAGATTTTATGAATCTTAGTGATGATCAATTTTTGTTTGCAAGAGCTTCAAACAATCTTAGTTGTTTTCTTGTTTTCTTTGCAAAGGTTTGTGTAATGCATAGCCTTTGATCTCTATTTATAGAGTTCTCTGGATCTTGTAGCCGTTAGAGGGTGACCAATGGTCTTGTGTCATGTAACCTGGACCTCACTAGCTTTTACTTGAAAATCTGGGTGAACATGCTGACCATCAAAATGTTGTTTTGTTCTTCATTAGAATGTTGATTTTCATCATGATCTTCATCTGGGTTCATCATTTATGAGTGTATGATGAGTTTCTGGCTTTATCCAATGTGTGCCTTATGATTTCCTGGGCATTATTCATGTGTTGTGTCTTTTGCACAAACATCAGAATGTTACTTGGATAAAGTTATTCCATATCTGCATTGGATTATGTGCATGAGAGATAATAGTGGTTCTGCAGCTTTAGGTCATGCTTCTAGGAGATTTGCATGATATTGTATAATAACAAATCTCATATGTGTCCATCTTTGATTAATTTGGACAAAATCTTCACTTTTGCTTTGCTTTTTAACTTTTCACCTACTATATTCTTCACAGTATAAAGCATGTGCAGAGCTGAACATTCTGACCATCAGAATGTTCCATTTGTTTCACTTATGATGATTTTTAAGCCTTGTATTTGATGTAATCAATCCTAATAGTGAAAACATAACTGAAGTGCAATGATTGCAACATCTAGGATGATATTCTTATTGGAATATTCCTAGTACTTCAATGTTCATAGTGTTGGGTATTTGTATTGGCTACATTATTGCTAACACAAATATCCTTGTTTGTGTTGTTGGAACCAATGTTCCAACATGTGTTTAGGCATCTTTGTAAGATGTTGGATACAATGTTCCAACATCCTAGCACGGTTCAATGTGCCTGAGTTCATGCCTATTTGTACGCACGCCCTTTATTGTTTAAGGAAACAATATTTCCTTATCTTATTGACCAAACAACGCGCATATCTTTACATAATCAGCTGTGGAATATTCCTAAAGTAGTATTTATATTTTAGGAAATATTTGTTATTGTTTTGGACGATCCTAAAGATGTTCCGACATTTTAGGACTTTCCATATTTGTTTCTGATTTTTGTTTTGCAGATTAGCTGAACCGGTCTACTTTGTACTGAAGCCCAACAAGAATATTTGGCCCAAGCTGCTTCAGTATATAAGGGAGACTTCAAGACCTAATTGATCATTCAAGCCGTCATTCTAAAAAGCTTAGATTTTTAGGGTTTTGAGTCTACATGTGCTCTACTCTTGTATCATGTTGATGCAAGTTTAAAACCTTTATTGTGAGCCTTTCTTGTATCGTTTGTGATACATGCTAAGGACTGTGTGTTGAGTTTGATACTCTTGTGTACTACACCGAAGTTGTGAAACAAGGTGTTAGTTGTTTGTTTGAAGGTAACTTCATCTTTGTGTTTGTGTTTAGGTCTGATAGGTCACAGGGGTTGTGACTGACCATAGGATAGTGAGATCGGATCTCAGATCTAGGAGTTCCTAGGTTGAAGTCTATACGGGTAGGTCCTAGGTCTTTAGTGTAAAGGAGGAGTTTGCTGAGAGCTATAGAATAAGGAGGACTACACTAGTGGATTTCCTTCCTGGCTTGGTAGCCCCAGAGTAGGTGTGTTTGTCACCGAACTGGGTCAACAAACTCATTGTGTTCTTTACTTTCTTGTCATTTATTTTCTTATTTTTTATTTCGGCTTATTACGTGATGTTGGAACATTGAACGGGATATTATAAACGTTGAAACATCATACAGAACATATTAAAACAAGTGCGCTAGAATTTCACATAGTCTTAAATAAACATTGAATATTCTTTTTGACATTAACCTTGTAAATGGCTCTATTGTTTGATTGATCCCTGCAAATGTACTTTCCTGGATATTTATTCATGCCACGTGTGACTTGTATGATCTTGATAATGTTCTTGAGATTCTTGGCTTGTATAAGAGAAACCTTCTGAACTCTGTTTGAACATTCTGATCAACTCACTGAGCAACATTCTGAACCAACTTTATGAACTTAGAGTTAGTTCATGAATGCAAATGTCCTTTGATTTCATGTATCTTTGGTAAGATTTAATACCAAGACATTAATCAAAGTTAGATACCAAGAGCACAAGTTAAATACCAAGACATTAATCAAAGTTCATTAATTTCTTAATCATTAAGGTTTATTATCTTTAAAATAAATTATGGATTTTGCCTCAACATTACCATAGTTCAAAAAAAAAAAATTCCTTTACTATCTTATACTTAAAAGGAATTTCGTAAGTGTAAAAGAAAGGGACAAACACACACACAACTATACTTATTTTTTAGGAAACACACACAAATATAATGATAAAATTTATGAAGGTTTTTTAAAATTTCATAAATGATAAAACCATTTAATTATTTTATGATATAATGAATTTTATACATATAAATAGATCAAATTATATCTTTCTCCAATGTAATGTATACACTATTATGATCATACAATATATTATACTTGTGCATGAATATGATCTCACCCAAGGATGCATTATTTCTATGAATAACTTTACCATGGTCCCAAAAAATAACTTTTCCTTTTATTATCACAAAATGGATAAAAATGTAATCAAAAGTCAATTGAATTATATTTTATTTTTATGATTATAAAATTTATTATATGACTTTTTTAGTGATGTAAGGGACAAACACAACACACTATACACTTTAAAAGGAATTTAGTGATGATTTTAGTTTTATGAAGGATTTTTAAAACTATTTAGATGCAAAGAGAAAAAAATATGACAAATTCTAAAGTTTGTGTATGTTATGTTTCTATTTCTTTCCATGTTTCTTTTCACCAAAGTAACTGATTGTACCTCTCAAAATAGAGTACAATACTAAAAAAACAAAAATTAGTGAGGGATATTTAGTGAGGGAAAACGCGAAATCCCTCTCTAATTCCGTCACTAAATTTTGTGACCAAGGAATTTGTGAGGAATTTCATGTTTTCCGTCACTAATTTTCCTCGCTAATTTTTCTTTTTCTAGTAGTGGTAACTGATGGTAAGTTAGCAATTATTATTATCCACTCATTCATCCTTCTCAAATTTCCTTCTTTACTTCACAGTTTATACATGAAATTTAATTATGTTTTAGTAACAATGTTTCATTCTATTTTTTTATTGTAGTGTCTCGTCCTTGTACAACGGATAAAGATTGTCCAAAAGTGGAATATGCGTATAAACTTAGGTGCCGTAAAGGCCGATGTGTACATATACCAAAATAGTTGTACAATATATATTTTCTAGAATATTCCTAAAGCTCTAATATATTATTTGTGCATGCACCCAATAACTGTATTTTTTACCTACAATTTCATGGACCTTGTATTTATTGTTTTGTACTCTAAGATGACAAAAATGAAATGAAATTAGATACAAAATAGTTTTGTTTATAGTGTTTAATTATCTCATAAATCTGGTGGTATTACCATGTCCTATATCACACCCTTTTTTTTTAAACCCAACTTCATATAAGAATCATGTTAATAGTTAAAATGAAAAGTAATTTCTACTCAAACCACATTTTAAAAGACACTAAACAGAAAACAAAGTTTTAAATACTATTGTTAAGTTATTTATCAAAGAGCCTTGATCAAATTAACAAAGCATTTATAAAATATATTTGAAGATAAGATACAAAGAATAGCTAAAGATAGAACAAGACAAACAAGAGATGAATATATTATGTTCATACAAACGTTGGGATTTTGCACATACTAACGGAAAAGAAAAAAAAATGAGGCATTACTACAATGGAACCAAAATTATCAAACACACTCTATTTATTGTGATACAAGTCTTACAAAAAAATGAGCTAAAAAATTCCAATTCTAAAAAGTCTCTACAAATAATGAGCTAAAAAAATTCAATTCTAGGTTTTGAAGTTCTCTTTTTATATTCATAGGACATAGTATGTACACTATAAAATTTTGAATTCTCATGTGAGTGAAAAAACTTAGTTATTACCATAATGGAATCTTACTTTGTATACACATCTATTTTTGTAATATAAGTCTATTTTCATTTCGCTAGGGGAGAGAGTTAGGAGTAGGCTTGGTTTTACTTTGCCTTGACATTTGACTGTGTGGACCATCTAAAAGGATCATAATGATTGGCCAAATCGGCTGAGGTTGGGAAACTTGTGGATAAAATCCTTGCATGTGGAAGGGGTCTTTGGCTTAATTTGTTTCTTCTCCTTGGTGATGGTGTCCTATTTATAGTTGTAGCCTTGTTGTTGCTTGGGGTGTTGGCATTTTCAAGGTTGTTAAGGTTCTTTGAGATTTTGAATGTTTAATATCTTTTGTTGTTCTTTAACTTGGATGTCCGTAACAAATTAACCCTTAAAATTGTATTTTTCTAATAAATTGATCATTCAAGTAGTAATTTTTTATACGTTGAAATGAGTGAGTCTCGCACAAGATACGGCCATAGCCAAATTTCTAACCCCCTAAAGGCAGTTGCTAATAATAAACTTGTCTTATGAGACGTGATAGTTAGTTTCACTTGATGGCATTTAGAATCTTGCCACGTGTCCTGTGTTGGACACTTGTGAAGAATATAGAGGTTCATGAATATCTATATAAAGACAAGTTTTCCCTCAAAATGTTCAAACTGAAACTGACCCAATAGAGAAAGAGAAACAAAGAAGAAGTTGGAGAATTTTTTGATTTGTGGTATTATTGAGAGTGAAAATGCAGGCAGCAAGGAAAGCAGTTGAGACCATTAAGGAAACAGCAGCCAACATTGGTGCATCTGCCAAGTCTGGCTTGGAGAAGACCAAAGCCACCGTCCAGGAAAAGGTTTTCTAATCATTTTTCTTGTTGGAATCTTTTTTGTCAACATGTTCTTTATTATCATCGTTGTTAATGTTGAAATTTACCATCCTTTTTTGTGAAAATATTGTTGATTTTTAAGGAAAATGTGGGTTACTCATGGAAGTTTATATTTATTTTTACAGTTATATTCAAGGATGATTTGAATCCCATAAAAAAAATAGGATGATTTGAAAGCTTCTTATATATTATAATGAATCTGTCAAAAAAAAAATATATTAGTATGATGATTTTTGGGTCACTTTGGTTATTTGGGCTATATGGATTTAAACCGAAATTTATCATACATGTCTAAAATTAATTTCCATTTTATGTGACTCTAATTGATTCAATGTTTGGAATTACAGAGTGAGAGGATGAGTGCAAGTGAGCCAATGCAAAAGGAAAAGGCAACAGAAAAGAAAGAAGAGAGGATCCACCAGGCAGAGATGGAGAAACAAGAGGCACGTGACCATAATGCTAAAATGTCTGCAAATGCTGCTGGTCACGTGACTGAGGGACACCCCCACCCCCACACCACCACTGGCCCTGCCACTCAATCTGCTACTGGATACTCCACCATTGGTGACTATGGATCTGGACAATCATTGGCCACTGACCACTCATCAACAACTCCTGGGCTTGGACATGGGCATGGGAATGAAGAGGTTGTGATGGGCACACACCCAATTGAGACCAACACTGAAATTGGTGGCACAACCAAGGCTCATAATGTTCATGTGCATGGAACTGCCCCTGGGAGTGGAACTACTACTAATAATTAGTTATAAGTTTTAATGTTCATTTGTGTTGTATTAAATTAATTAGGGTCATGCTCATGCTTCATGGGTGTGTGACTTATGTTGTTTCTGTTTATTCAATCTCTATGTTCATGTCCTAATGCTACTAGTTACACGTTGTTTGTCTCTAATTTAGATATGGGACAAAGTGTTGTACAAGTACATGGTACATCTTGTACCGTAGTAAAGTTGTTATGTCTGTTTGTTGTTTCATTAAATAATTGAAAGTGTGGTTGTGATGTTTACGGTTTTTTAATTTTTATTGCAGTTAAAGGGATGAAAGCATTCCAACCATCTAATTTAGTTTGTTTGTTTTAAACATCTAATTTTAGTTTTACTTTGTTTTAACACGTAAATAGAATAAGTCGATTTAAACTTCTAATTTTAGTTCAATAGCCAAAAAAATTATGAACAAAAAGTTTTGTTGTTCATCTCACAAGGAAAATGTTGTTTCTTACGGAATACCCAGTAAAGAATAACAGCCATTGATTTCCATTAAAAATGGAAATAACAGTTTTAACTTTTTTAAAAATGTTACACTTAACGTATTCTTGCCTATCCTCGTAAAATACAGCAATCATCATCTCAAAAAGAAAAAAAAAAATTTAAAGTTATTTCAAAATAATTGGTGACGGTTAAATTTTTAAGTAGAAACAGTCTACATCAACTTAAAACTGCTAGTTAGATCCTTTTCTGTTTAAATCAAATTTGTATGCATTCTCATCTTTGAAACTACGTTTCATCTTTAATACTTTCATAAGAAACCGAACACATTTAAGGTCTAGTATGTAACGTAACAGACATAATCTAGAAAAGAGGCAAGTCCGCAAGAGAATGTAAATAGTAAAAAATTCAATGTACCATTTCTAACATAAAATGGTGATAATCACAGGCTAAATAAGAGACTCAAGAAAGACTTTGGAAGGATGGTTATGGGAGACACAGAAATGCAAACGATATGTGGAAATGAAGGTGACTGGTTTGTGCTCTCCATCTCTATAACAAATATTCATATCTCTATTCGTCTTTTCATTTTTTTCGAGTTTAGATCTCAAAAATAGTTGTACAAATATCATTCCTCTTTTTTCTATCCTGACACCCATTTTTATTGTTGTAGGGGCTGCATTTTAATTTGTTAGAGATGATTCTTTTAAAATGTTATTTAAAATTTGTACCAAAAAAAAAAATTGTTATTTAACATTGTCATTTGTTAAAAATGAGAAAACGCAGAATAGTTTAGAAAGACTCCAAAAAGGTGAGATCCTCAGTGGTGATTTCAACGCATACCATTGTTATATAACATTTATGATCCTCAAGCACTAGTTACCAATCCATCCTAGAAATATAATTTTAACAAGAAACACTTTTAAGAGGTGAAAATTAGAGAAAATAGCAAACCAAAAGTCTCATGGTGTACGCACCTTGAGTTCATCATACAAAACAACATGGATAAAGAACGTTTATCAAAGGTTTCAAGCAAGGTGAGAAATTTAAAAGCATTTTGTGAAACAAATGCCAACTAGAAAACAATATCAGTTTTACCAAGATGACATCATAGATGACCATTAGAAGAAGACCATACAAGACAAATACAGAACGAAATGAAATCATTAAAATGCAACTCATGCTAGAATTGAATTCTGAAGATTTACACATATAGAAAGGTTTTAACAAGCATCGGTTAGAAGAAGAGAGACCAAAGAACACAACAAGTTAAAGCGTTCGGATAAACACTCTTTAGATATTACTTTACGCAGGGAAAAAATGGTAAGGCGTTATCTAATCCATGTAACCAACTTCATTTAATGGAAACAAGTTGTGGTTTTGATGATAGAGGTTATTTTATGCTAGTATTCTCTAATTGAGTTTTGTAATGAAAAAAACTTGTGAGCAAAGCTAATATTGTGAAAGCATCATATAAAGGAAAAGTAGTAACAAATAAAAGTAGAGACCCATTTGCAACAAACAACAATAAGTCGCTTCGAAAATAAACTTGAAACAGTAAAACTATGACATCAGAAGTCATGTCAGTACCACTACTAAGTAGCAATCCACAACAATAATAAGATTAATAATAATATTATTAATAACAATAGTAGTAATAGCCCTGGCTAACAAAAGAAGAAAAAAGTACACCTGACCAAGGTCAATTTTAGACTCCTAGCTTTCGCAATTCGGCGGCTCCATGGGCAAAGTGACATCTTTCTCCAAATGTGCAAGATCCTTTAGCAAAATTCTCACACAGCTTGGTCTTGATGTTTCTTCCAGGTGCGGCTGGGCCACCGCCAGCAGGAGCTCCTGGGGTGGATTTAGGTGGGGCAGACACTGATAGAGTCAAAAGTAAATCTTTTACCATGTTACTTGCTCGTGCAATTTGATCAAATGTTCCCTCAAGTTCAATGTTTCTAAGATTTGGGTCAGATTCATGGTCTCGAATTGAAAATTTGACTCCTGTTTGGCGACATATCTGCTTCGAGTGCACACCACCCTTTCCAATGATAGCCCCAGCCAAAGAAGCTTCTACACTGATCTTGGCAGTGGAATTGGCACCAAAGCTAGTACCGCCCAGACCAGAAGGAGCCTCAACTCGACCAGGCATACGACCAACATTTGTAGGTGCCATTGGACGGTGATCATCAACTGATGGAGCAAAAGGTTTACCGAGCTCCCATTCACCATGGGCAAAATGGCACTTGTCACCAAATTTGCAGCCTTCAGCAGAATTAAACTTGTTACATATGCGGCTTTTAACTGCATGTGGGGCAGAACCATTGTTAGAGACCGGTGGTGGGGCGGCGACATTTCTAGGAGGTGCAGCAGGTTTTAGATTCATCATCTGGGCAACAGCATTATAACCGCCGGGAACATGATGTGAGAAGTGACAACCCTCACCAAATGGACAGCCAGCAATACTGCAAAACAAAAACAAAAAAACATTATGGCATAACACAATGAGATCATCATCATACCAAAGTATTATTGATAAGAAAACTAATACAATCTTATCTTCCCCTTTTATATTTCCTGTTATCTACTAAAAAAATAAACATAGTAATTAAGTAACTTCCACCTTAAGAAGAATATAGGAATGTAACACTATATATCTACTCAACATATCAACTCAACTGAGTCAACAAAATATGAAAAACCTTATTTTTTATTTTATAAAAGACAATAACAATTAACAATAACATGAAAAGACCAAGTTACTCCACAACTGCTTCAGAGCAAAGCTTAAAAAAGGCAACTCTACATCAGAGCCAGCCCAACAGTTGAAAATTACACATGAAAGCAATGATGTATGTTGGATTATAACCAATAAGATAATGTGGATCAGAACAATGACTATCACAATGTTATTTGTTTGCTTATGGCCACATATCAATGGCTATGACAATTGCAGGTTTTCTTTCAGAGAGAGGGTTAAATTGATGAATCATATCATATCCACCAAAGGTTAGATAACACACTACACTATAAGTCAATTCATAGAAACGACACCATATATCATTGCCTATAATATGCTACAAATGATGAGAAAAACCAATGGTAGGTTTCCAATGGGGTTTTAGTTGATGAATAATATTATATCCACCAAAAGTTAGAAAATGCTAAATCACTATACTGGTAGTTATTAAACCAGATCAACTCGTGGTGTCTGTTTCAAATAGTTGTAAGAGTCCTTGTACATGATGCAAAAGTCTTTCAATTGATGCAACATAACAGGTGATTAGACTTGACTGTGGTACTAGTGTTTTCTCAACCCAACACCATGAAGCTTCCTTCTAAATAGAAACTTAAGTGCAAAGACTCATCTATTCAAATTTACAAGAGTAAACATAGTGTAGTAGCAAAGATGAGAATGCTACGATAGATGTGTGGAAATACTAAATGGGAAAGGATTAAGGATGAGAGTATTAAAGAGAGTTGGAGTAGCACTTATTAAAGAAAAGATGGTTGAATCTAGACTTAGCTGGTTTGGGCATATAGTGAGGAGAGTACAACAGTTGGAGGGTAAAACAATTGCTAACTTGGGCATATAGTGAGGAGAGTACAACAGTTGGAGGGTAACCCAATTGCTAACTTGGGCATATAGTGAGGAGAGTACAACAGTTGGAAGGTAAACCAATTGCTAAGAGGCAGGGGAAGACCAAGAAAAACTAAAGGAAAAAGCAGAACCAGAGCAGTGGAAACAGAAGATTGGCTACTGCTCAAAAGAACAACCAAAACACTGCAATGGTAGAGAACAAGCACAAAGAACCAGTTTTATGTGAACAAAACACACAGCATAGACTCATTATTCCTAATATTGAACTTTTTATGAATAATTCCCTATTAATAATCATTGCAAATGCACATCAGTCCTACGTAAACACTGAACAGGCAATCAAAGGTGAGTCCCAAATAAAATTTACAGACGTAAAGGATTTTTATATCTTCTATACCAATGCTACAAACTAGATCAGGATGCCACCATCTCTCTGGAGCAAAGAGGGAGAAAGATTTTAAAAATTACAATCTGGTGAGAGCGGTTTAAAATAATGAACAAAACCTTGATCAGATATACCTCTAATGTTTTACCAAAAGCTTGATAGAACTACTTAGTTGAAGTTATAGTTGACAATAAACAAAGTTCTCTTTTGAAAATATGTTACAAACCCATGAAGTTATACCTGATCCAACCAGCAAGTTATTTTATTATCTTGTAAAATAGCTTACCAATTGGAAGGTGGGTTTATCAGGAATAGAACAAATTAAAGCTGATAAGTCATTATTAAATGGAAATCAACATTTACACTAATTAAGGAACTAAGGAACAGTGTATTGATGAGAAAATTAATCAATTATCTTTTGATTTAGTGTTCCCATTGCCATGGATCTTCCTGCAATTTATTATCTTTTTCCAACTCCATTAAAAAAACCATTATTCTGTTACAACTTGATTAGATCAATGAACAGTATGTACCTGTATAAAGCTTGGAACATCCAGTTAATATGCAGAATTAGATAATTTAGTTTTACGAATTATGACAATTAAAACGCTTAATTCAAAATATTTGTTTAGATAGGAATAGATTAGAACCTGAAAAACTTGGTACAAGGCTTCGTTTTGCTTCCTACACCAGTTGAGTCCATTTCTGTTGCAAAACATTAATTATCTTTTCTCAGTTAATGTTCTCTAAATTATTAAATGTAGTACACATTGTTCCAAAAATCTTATTCTTTTTTTTAAGTAATAATATTTTTAGAATTAAAGAAAATAAAAGTTATAGTACTACATCAACCTTCAACTCAGGGTCATGTGAAATTTTTCCATTTGTGCTACCAATTGAAGCAATCATCCTAAACTTTGAACACTCTCTGATACACAACTCTGTTGCAATTACGGTTTATAATTTTGGGTTTAGATTTCTTTTAGATAAAGGGAATTTGTTTAGATTGATGTATACTGTGTTTAAAACGAGGTTTTTTTCGATAAAGTTATTGTTTTCAACTTGATTCCGAGTAAAAAAACATCGACCGCGAATTCCACCGACTATTTCGACAACAGAGTTTCAGAGGTTATAGCTTAAACAGTTTTTTAAGTTCAGGACGCTAATTGCTTCAACTAAAGAAACATATTCCTCGGATTAGGCGTGTCCAGGTGTCCGACATGTGTCGTGTCCAACACCGACACGACACTGACGCTTGTAATTACATAGAATTATGTAATTTTCTCAAATTATTAGCGGTGTCGGCGTGTCAGTGTCCGCATCCGTGCTTCATAGTTCAACTAAAGAAGCATATGGTGAATTTCACATAACCATGACATACATAAAGCAATAACAATGAAGTGTATCTCACATAATAAGCAAAAACACAATTACAAATTTGTTTATATGGAAATTTTTATCAAAATAAGCAAAAATGTCATGTATATCCAAACAAACATGAATCCAACAACTAAATTTAAAAAATAAATAAGTGTATATTTTTATTATTGTTTATAAGATTTAAACAAGTTTCAAGAATCACAAACACCTTACAAATTCAAGAACACAGAAAATAAATAAATAAAATAAAGAGTTTGTAGAGGTGAAAAAGAAACCTTGTTTGGTTTTCTTGACGGAGCCGTTAACAGCAGCATCAACCCTCCCTCGTTTGCGGGCATCCATTGTAGTAAGAGAAAGGAGTAGATCGAGATCCAAAAAAGAAGAAAAGTGAAACGAAACCCTAACCCTAGATAGAGATGGAGAGCTTGAGAGGCAAAACCCTAACCCTAACCCTAAGGATGAATTGAACGGAGGAAGATGGGGTTTGGAAAGAGATGAGAGAAGCGCAGGCGATAGAAGAGAAGAGAAGAAAGGTTCCAAAGAAAAAACACAAAGCAGCAAAAAGACACTGAGGATAATATTATTTATAATACTCTTCCAATCTTAAATTTTTTATTTTTTTTTTGTACTCAATCTTAAATTTAGTTTTAAAAAAAAAACAAATCTTAATTAATTTTATCATTATTAAAAAAAACTAATTTTATATTGTACTAAATATTAAAGATATCGATTCTATTTTTTCAAAAAATAGTAAAATATTTATTGTTCTATATAGATTTTATTTTGTTTTTATGGAAGAGATTTATTTATTATTTTATTTTTATGGAAGGGATTTATTTATTATTTTATTTTTATGGAAGAGATTTATTTATTTTGGTAATATTCTTATACTCATTAATGGATTATACATAAAAAAAATTAAAAAGTCATAATTACTTTTTATACTTTATTTAACAATTTTTTAAAAGTATGAAGTATATTTTTTTTATTAAAAAACTGGAATCGTATCAATTAACACTACAATATAAAGTCCTTCAAAAAAAAAAAAACCACTACGGTGTAGATAGGTGTCATACCCCAATTTTTGACCCAAGTTGTCACCGACACATGTCGTTGGGCCCTACGTTCGTACGCATTTTAATCTGATCGATCTCTAACGTTTTCAGTGAAAAATTTGGCAGAGAGATATTTTAAAATACCTCATGTTTGATTCCGAGTCGGGTCGGGCCCTCTTCTCTCTGTATTTTTTTCGCTTTTTATCATATTTTTAATTTCCATCTTTTATTTAAGTTTAATTAACTTTAATTTTGTGTATAAAAGTCCTTATTTTTCTTTTTTTTAAACTTTCAACTTTTTATTTATTATTATTATTATTTAGTCTTCATTTTTTTTAATTTTGTCCATATCCAAGTTTGTCCCAATCCAAGGTGGTGCCAATCCAAACAACACAGCCTCAATCCGTCCAAATCCCCAATTCACACGCCTATCTCATCCAAACCCTCATCTGCAGCAAACAACAAAAAACGTATTCTCCTCCCCAAGCCACATAATTTCCTGCATCTTTAACAAACCCTAAGTCTCAACCCTTACACTATAAATACCTGCAAACACAGTCAGAAGGGGACCGAAAAATTGCATAAAAAACCTAAAAAGATTCACAGTATCACAAAAATCATTCGCACAACAACACATCACGTTCAAAGCTAGCAACCCATAACTAAACTCACCCAAGATCGGCCATCCAACGACAACACTCTGCAAACAAGTTTCAAACCAAAGTCCACAGCCAGGGTTTACACACAGACCGAAAGAAAGGAAGAGGGAAGGTGGAAAGGAGAAACGAAGCTGATCCAGCCACAGAGGCTCCACAACCGGACTCGAAACGCACGAGGCCTGCACAGCCACGCGGTCTGAATCAAACAATCAGTCCCATCAAAAAGGTAGTTTCATTTTTTGATATAAAATGTAGATTTAGGACTATTGATTCAAATTCTGAAACTTTTGGTAGTAGAAATAGAATAAGAGGAAAGAGTAGAAGAGATTACACACACAAAAAAAAAAGGTAGACCTAGGGTTCCGACGCGGTGGCGCCGCCGTACCGGCCAACCGCCGCCGGAACCCGACTTACCTCTGCCGAAGAAGATGAAGATTCATCGGAATCTTCATAGCCAACCCAGAAAAGAAGAACATAAGAGGAGAGAGGAGAGAGCTTATCTCTCTAGAAATAGGTATAGAGAGAGAAAGAGGGGTGAAAAATGAGGAAAAAACCGATGTCACCTATATTTATACCATCAGGCCGAACCGGTTCAGCCTTTGAACCGGTCTGAACCGGCCTGAACTCCCTTAGGCCCAACAGCGCGCCTCTTACCCTTTCCAGGCCCAATTCCGCTTTTATTTTAGTTCCAGCACACCCCCTGATTACTACTGCACCCCCTCCCTGCTGTAATTTTTATTTCTTTTGCGCGTTTTTTTGGTTTTGCTTCGTTAGCATTGCATTGTTTTATTATTCTCATGCATTTTCATCCATTTAAGTTTATTATTCTGCTCTCATGATTAATTGTATATTTATTTCTTTATTTTTATTTTTTTTTAGTCACTTAGAAAATGTATTTAGGTCTTGATGTAATTTATTCATTTAATTATGTCTTTTGCATCTATTTAGAATGTAATTAATTAGGCTTTCATGTAATTTATTTATTTATATTCGTTTTCTTTTTTGGTTTGAAACTTAGAATGTAAATTAGGTTTGAATGTAAATGTTTCCGTCATTTATTTTATCGTAGACCGTAGAATGTATAATAGGCTTTTATGTAATAGTTTTTAGGTGCATGTGTGCGTGTGTGCGTGTATGTTTACCTTATGCTTGGTAGTTTAGGTTAAAGGTCCTCGTGGTGGTCGAACACCACCATATGGTACCTACGCTTTACTTCCCTTGCTCCGTTAGTTTAATTTTAGTCTTATTATTCAAAAACAAAAAACATGCAAATAATCATAAAATCACAAAAACATTTTTTACAATAAATCTTGATCTCAAATCAAGTGACCTCTTTATTTTTATTCTTTCGTAAATCAAAATTGCAATTAATCTTAATCATATTTCAAGTCATTTTCCCTTAATATAAAAAACGCAAACAAATTCATTTTGCCACTTGGCTTTTCCTTTCAAAACTTCTTTCAAATCTAATAAAAAACACAAAAACAAATCAAACGTCGATTTTTACCCCGAACTACGAGGTTTTGATCCCTCACGGGTACGTAGGCAAAGGACACTCGTCCTTCCAAATCAATAAAAA
>Ga0315915_1005156_pt1 | contig 16360 bp, 12 predicted proteins | sample MpolbnodulesMG_FD_207738 | JGI IMG/M metagenome (GOLD analysis project Ga0315915, IMG submission 207738) | Medicago polymorpha root nodule microbial communities from Los Angeles, California, United States - branched nodules | ecosystem: Host-associated > Plants > Roots > Nodule | place: USA... | reverse complement strand
CACGAAATTGGTCCATTCATTTTTAAATCATTTAGTTTTGGTCTCTTTCTCCAATTCTTAGACTCAAAAACAGTGATGCGACATATTTTAAATGACCTGACATACAATCTGGTGATGTAAAATGATCCTTACCCGTGTAATTACATGAAAACTCTATAAGTTTCAATTTAAATATGACATATTACTATGAATACCATCTTTATGTTTACAAATCTGAAAGAGGGACCACAACTAGGTGATTTTGAAATGGAGGGACAAATTATGTGAGTGAGTGAAAATAGGATGACCAAAACTGTAATTAAGCCAAAATTTTTTTAAAAAATGACATCTAAAAACTAACAAACACTTCATCGTAATGTTGTGAGTTTCAGGGGATCCTACATTGAATTTGACCATCACGTTATATTCAAAAAAATCATACAAGTGAGTTTGACACCAAATATTCACTCTACACCTTAATGCAGTAAATATATGAGTCATATCACTTTATATGTTGTTCAACATCTACTATTGAATCCAATGTGGAAATTTAAATCACACCTGGCACATTAACATATTTCTCTAAAGTATGAGACTCTCAGCATGTGTGATCTACCACCCGAAACAACTTTTGTTTCCCCCACAAAGTTGAATCGGGCTATGATAATGTCGTTGGACCTTACGGAGGAGCCATAGATGGTGTGGATCGACTTATTAAACACAAAACGACCATACAAATGAGAGTGATACCACACCTTCACCCAATATTTGAAATTTGACGAAATTCTAGCCCGTGCTTGGCACGGGTTTCCATACTAGTTGGTTTAACATTGCAAAATTTCAAAATCATTCAGTTACAGCTTTTAATGAATAAATGACAGTTAAAAAATAAGGGGGAAAATATGCAATAAACATACTTCTGTTTTGAGTTGTATGGGGAAAATGAATTATCACTTGACTTGAATCAGTTCAAAAGCAAAATTGGCTGGGACTTTTGAGGATTTCTGCAATCAGTTGACAAATTTTAGATATACTATGAACTTTTGTCATAGCAACATTAAAGGTGTGTATTTTCTGAAGGATCTGTTGATGGATCATTATCAACAGGTTGGAAAATATCTACCATGGTCTATATCAGACTGGAGAACCAGTATAATAAACTTGGGATTTCAGTTTCTAATCCCATGAGTCATCTTTCATAAAGCTTCCATTAAAAGTAATCCTTCTTAGAGAAGCTTTCAAGGATTCTCTAGCAAACAAAGGTCTAATGCACATGTCAACTGTGGTTGGCAAAGATGGCTGAAGATTCCTCTATGACTTGGGTCTAAGTCTGAAATTCCATAGTTAGTAGAATATACATAAACTCTATTGTAAATCTTCAATGAGGGTAGTATTTCTCCCGGACCTTATATGGAAGCGTGTCTCTCCTAATCTAAATTTTTCTTTGCAAAAAAAAAAAGAAGGTCTAGTGCACATGAAGCTTAAGTATCTTCAAAACAGCACATTATAGTTCAAATATCACCAGTAGTCTCCACATGAGCACAATCCATCTTTAAAGTGATGAAACCGGTTTGAATCTCTGACAACAATATATCTCTGTTCAACCAGTGATACTAACTTGGTAAAGTTATGGCAATCTCCACAGACCCTAAGATTCTTCACAATCTGGATGGGAATTTCAGGAGGTGTAGCTATTAACCCAAAAGCAATAGCCAGCCTTTCACTGTGATGAGAAAGAATAGTTTCTTTCTGTTCATCTTCAATATCATGAAATACATTGTTTGTATCAGGTTGATAACCTTCATCTTTCAACCTGATACTCAATTCCGAAAGTTTTGAGTAGATTTGGTTTGACAAAGGGTGTGTCGTATCACCAGCTAAGAATGAGTATGTCTTGTTTTTGACCTCAATCCAGCTGTACCCTGGTTCTTTTTTCACTTTTCTTTTATCCATGAGTTTTCTCACATTTGCTCTCTCTTGCCAGTTTCCTGCTGCAGCATACATATTGGATAAAAGGACATATGCAGCGGAGTCTTCTGGCTGAAGAGAAATAAGTTTTTCAGCAGCAAGTTCTCCGAGCTCTACATTTCGGTGTACTCGAGCAGCTCCCAAGAGAGTGCGCCACACAGTTGCACCAGGGGGAAATGGCATCTCGTTTATGATACCCATGGCTTTTTCCAGCATCCCTGCACGGCTATATAGATCGATCATGCAAGAGTAGTGCTTCATTGTTGGATTAATGTGATGATCATTGATCATTGAGTTGAAGTACTTTTGACCCTTTTCCACTAGGCCGGCATGAGTGCAGGCCGTAATGACTCCGATGAATGTTACGGCATCTACATCCATGTTTCTTTTTTGCATCTCATTGAATACCTCTAAAGCTTTCTTGGCCTGGCCATGCTGTGAATATCCAGAGATCATTGAGTTCCAAGAAACCAAGTCCATCTCCTTCTGCCTTTTGAAAACTTCATGTGCACTATCGATATTGCCTCTCTTTGCATACATGGTAACAAGAGCACTACTTACACACAAAGCATTATTTAATCTCATTTTAATTGCGTAGGCATGAAACTGTTTTCCTTGTTCTGCTGCCGCGGTAGGAGAAGCACAGGCATTAATGATGCTGGAAAATGTAAACTCATTCGGTTTAATCCCTTCTTTTATCAATTGGTGGAAGAGTTTAGCAGCTTCTTCAGTTTCTCCCGTTTGTGCATATCCTGCCAGCATTGCTGACCATGCCATTAAGTCTTTCGCTTCAATTATCTCGAAAACTTTAACAGCATCAATAGTATTTCCTAACTTAACATAAGCATCTAAAAGTGCAGTTCCTACTGAAGACGACTTTTCATAGTTAGTTTTAATAACTTCGGCATGCATTTCGGAAACAAAAACAGGATGCTGTACAGTAAGGATGGCAGAATATGTGAAATGATTTGGTTTGACACCTTCCCTCCTCATTTGTGAAAACAAATTCCCAGCCTGGTCAGTGCCACCATTTTGCAAGTAACCGCTGATCATAGCAGTCCACGACACCACATTTTTATCTTCTTCCATCAATGAAAATAGACTAAACGCATCATCCATTTCCTTACATTTACTCAATGCTACCATGAGTGCAGTTATGATAGTTTGGTGTGCGGTAAAACCACTCTTCAAAGCTTTACACTGCATCAATTTAACTAACGCCAATTCTCTAAGGCTAGCACATGATTTAATAACACTAGCAAATGTCATGTGAGTAGGCTTAACCCCTGCAAGTTGCATTTTATTAAAAATTTCAAAAACCTCCAAATCTTGTCCATTTCTGACATATCCCGCAATCATGCTATTCCAAGAAACCCAATCCCTGTTCTCCATTTTATCAAAAACATCTCTAGCATCTCTCAACATCCCCAACCTCGAATACATATTAATCAGCGAATTACACACAGGTATTGCTAACTCAAAACCTTGTTTCACAACCATAGCATGAACTTGCAATCCTACACCAACAACACCTTCATTAATCAAAGCTGCAATTACGCTCGAAACAGTATACTGATTAGGCAAAACCCCCTCAAACTGCATCTGACAAAACAACTCCCATACATAACCATAGAGTCCATTCCACGAATAACCTGCAAGCAACGAAGTCCAAGACACAACATTCCTCTCACCCATTTCATCAAAAACACTCCTTCCATCATTCACAAACCCCGTTTTCATATACATATCAACAAGTGAAGTTCCGACACTAACATGATCCACAAGTCCAAATTTAACACATTGACAATGAACTTGCCTACCCATTTTCCCATCCATGGAACCAGCACAAATATTGAAAACACACGACAATGTGGATTCATCGGGTTGTAAAGACGAACGAAGAAGAGAAACAAATAAGTTCAGGGCTTCTTTGGTTTGTTTATTACGCGAGTAACAAAAGAGTAATTGGTTATGCTCTTTAAGGGTTGTTAGTCTCTGAGGAATTTTATCAAACAGGTTGTGTGCAATGTGAGGAACACATAAAATGGTGTTTGAAATGAATTTGAGTGGAATAGAGTAATGTATAAGTCTGAAAAATGGGTTTTTTGAAGTGTTGGTGAGTGTTGTTAAAGATGGGTTTAGTTTCATGTTCTTTTTGTTTTGAAAAATGTTACTACTTTGGAGATGGAGACAAAGTTTATTAAGAAAGAAAATTGCGTTCGTTTCGAATGATTGGGACAGTGTTGGTGTTGGCGGCGGAACAAGACATCAAGTACATGCACGTGTGTCATGTCGTCAGAAATTTGAGGTTTCATATCCTCTCTCTCCAACACAATTTCTCAAAAATATATATTTTTCTTAAATTAATATTTGTGCCTATTTCTCTCATACAATTAACTTGAAATATTATAGGTTTATTTAAAAGAAAATAGAGAAAATCTTAATAAATAATAGTACACTAATAAAAGATGTTAAATGTTGGATAACTTGTTAAAAAACAAAGTTATTCATCTAGTTATGATTAAAGATGTTTATTTTAGATGTGTTTGATTGTAAGTTCGCTGCTAGAATTGAGGCAAAGTTGCCTTACTTTTCAAAAGCTGTCGTAATTTTTAGAAAATGTGTCGCACATCCAAACATATCATTAGTTTATCTTTGGATTCAAGTCTCAGGAGACATATCCCACTTGAGTTGCTTCTCTAAACAAACAAAAAAAAAATCCCACTTGAGTTGCCATGATGTTATTGACTTAGTTGGTACCTTGCAATGTTTTTTTCTCAAGGTCTCATGTTCGATTTTCCTTTGCGTCAATTTCAGTGGGATAGTTCATATAGAGCAAAGCTCTAACTTTAAATGGCCCCTTGCAGGTGGGTTGTAGAATTGAACCCCTCAGATTAATCGGATCTTGGATCAAATACCGAGTTTTAAACAAAAAGGAAAAACTTGGGGGAGGTATTCTCTAAACCCAATGTTAATTGAACGTGATATTTGTGAAGCTTCAATTTATAAAAGTGAGCAAGCGCGTGTACACACCGCATATACAAACACGGACTTACAAACAAATGGAAACATCATGAATGCATCACGATTAAAGTCTCGCCAATTAAAATATACCTTTTTTGTGTGGAATACACGACCGAGCACACAAAATAGTTAACTTCTTTTATTTGTTTCAGTACAATAAAGTTCCTAATTAATGAAGCACCCAAAAATGTCAAACACGTCAATCGTGAAGACCGTGTCAATGTTGTCGGTAAAATAAGAAGTTAATACTTGGATGTTCTCGATTTCTACACATCTTTATTTCTTTACCATTTGTGTTAGTGCTTTAGAAACCGAAATCAATTAAACTTCAAACCGACCATTATTATGATTTTATTGTTTCGACAATTTGATTGTGATTTTATCTTATTCAAGTAGTTTAAAATAGTTGAATTACGATTTAGATATTTATTGCCATATTAATATTAATATCCAATACAATTTCTAAAATATTGGGTTTTTACTCATTTGTCCTCCAAAATTGATCTTTTCCCACTTTAGTATTTTTTTTAACTCAATATCTCATCTAAGTATCGACTAATTGAGGAATCCCATGTCCATCAACGGAGGCCCAGTTGATGGTCTGGACTGGCCCAACATAAGAATTGTTGGCATTCTAGCCAAAAACTTCCCATTTTACCCTTTTTTTGGTATAAATATTTTCATTTTCTTTTAACTTAGGTCTTTTATTTTAGGGTTATTAGTTTTGTTTTTGTTTTCCACCTTTCAAGAAAATTGATAAACCCTTCTTTAGTGTACATGTGTCAAATTCAATAAAATTCAGATTCTGGGAAATTATTACGACCAATTTGCGTAGGAATCTCCTAGGTTCTTTGCTCCTTCACCTTCCCCCAATTTCAACCCTTTTTTGCATAGTTGAAGAAAAATCACCTTTTTACTGAAAAGAAAGTGAGTTTTTTGAAGATGATTGCTGAAAAACCTAGTTGGCTTAGACATGAGGGTATGCAAATTTTCTCCATTGATGTTCAACCTGGTGGACTCAGATTTGCTACTGGTGGTGGTGACCACAAGGTATCAAATTTTTTCTGAATTTATTTGAATTTTTGGTTTTTTGAAGCATTGTGATTGTTTCAATTTTTCTTGACTTAATGTATACTTTGTGATTAAACATTGATTTGCAGGGTAATGTGAGTTAATGTTTTATATAAACTCTTAAAGTTATTGCTTCTTAATGAGTTTGTTAGCTATTAATCTAGATGCATAATTGAACTTAAGAAATCAAGTTTACATGGTGTGTTCTGGTTAATCATTTTTCATATTGTATTTAGATGTATAAAAGTGTCAAAAGATTAAATGATATGGCAATTGTGATTGATTGGCAGTGTAAAATATCTTTACACTGACAATGTATATGAATTATATACAAATACACAATGTGGATAGTGCCAACTTTGTGTATGGTTTGTTGATTCTCTTTTGTTTCTTTGATTTCATAACCTTATGTGTTTGTACCTTTGCTAATGGTTTTCCAATGTGTATGGCAAAACTGACTTCAGATCTTCAGTTTAGGATTTTGGATCAGGACCATTTAGTTCAAATTTTACTTTTTTGATTTTTTTCAAAGAACTTGGATCGGTGTTGTCAACCGCAGTTCATGAAAAATAATAGTTTGTTCAAAATTCAAATTAAATGATATAGCGCCATATAGCGCCAATATAGTGTTTAGCCGTTATCCGGCAACAATTTGTACTAAATAGTGTATTGTGGAACGATATCCATTTGTTTAAATTCCACTACGCTATAGTGCTGTTATTTGACAATACTGACTTGGATTAGTTCCCACGTAATCACATTCTCATCTCTGTTTTTGCAGGTTCGCATATGGAATATGAAATCTCTTGGTGCGGACATGGAAAGTCTCGACACTTCTGAAAGGCTTCTTGCAACCCTGCGGGATCACTTTGGGTCTGTCAATTGTGTTAGGTGGGCCAAGCATGGAAGGTTTGTTGCATCAGGGTCTGATGATCAGGCGATATTAATACATGAGAGGAAGCCTGGTTCAGGAACCACGGAATTTGGCAGCGGAGAGCCTCCAGATATTGAAAACTGGAAAGTTGTGATGACTCTGAGAGGGCACTCTGCTGATGTGGTAATGCAATATCTTTTCCTTTTTCAACCTCTTGTTTTATTTATTGTTTTTTTTTCAAAAACACTTTCGACCAATTAATTTCAATGCTGGCTTTTTCTTGCTTTGGAATTGTGTGAACCAATTTTTTAATTTTTTTTTATCTAAACGTGCCTCTAGCTCCTTATTGGAATGCTTGTAATTTTCAATTATTTTAATTAACTTGGGATCTATTTGTCCATGCTTAAAGTAGGTTGATCTTAATTGGTCTCCTGATGATTCTTTGTTGGCTAGTGGGAGTTTGGACAACACCATCCATATATGGAATATGACCAATGGAATTTGCACTGCTGTTTTAAGGGGCCACTCTAGCCTTGTTAAGGGGGTTGCGTGGGATCCTATTGGCTCTTTCATAGCAAGTCAATCTGATGATAAAACTGTGATTATTTGGCGAACTAGTGATTGGAGTCTTGCTCATAGGACTGATGGTCATTGGTCAAAATCAGTAAGTTCCTTACTTTTAAGGATTTAATTTGTATGCAGTGTTAGTGTAAAAAAGTTCTACATATGTATCCGATTACATCTCGTCATTGTTCCACTTTGCTATGTTAGTTCCTGAAATATCTCCTCAATTATCTATGTAGTGAGATGTAAATGTGATTGGATGCGTGTGTAAAACCTTTTTACACTGACAGTGCATCCCAGTTAAATTATATTTTTAATTGCTTTTGATCTAATTCAACTTTCTATTTCCTAATGAATGTTTCCTTTTTTCAGCTTGGATCAACCTTTTTCAGGCGACTTGGATGGTCTCCATGTGGTCATTTCATTACCACTACTCATGGTTTCAAGAAGCCTAGGCATTCTGCCCCAGTTCTTGAAAGAGGAGAATGGTCTGCAACATTTGATTTCTTAGGACACAATGCTCCGATAATTGTGGTGAGGTTCAACCATTTTCTGTTCAAAAAGAATTCCTCTAATGCTCAAGAAGGGAAGTCTGAGCCTGTCGGGTGGAGCAACGGTGCTTCCAAGACTGGATCCAAAGAGCCACAGCCTTACAATATTATTGCCATCGGAAGTCAGGATCGGACAATAACAGTGTGGACTACTGCAAGTCCCCGTCCTTTATTTGTTGCTAAGCATTTTTTTACTCAAAGTGTTGTAGATTTATCCTGGTATTTTTCTTTATCTCTAGTTGTTGCATTTGATTTGTTATGTGTATCATGTTAAATTTATATTTTGACTTATCATTTCTCTGATTGAGTCCTTTTTATTTATCTTCTTTTGAAACAGGAGCCCCGATGGGTATTCACTTTTTGCATGTTCCTTGGATGGATCTGTTGGTGTATTTCATTTTGAGGCAAAAGAACTTGGTCAGAGTTTAAATGATGCTGAGCTGGATGAGTTGAAGAGAAGTCGTTATGGCGATGTGAGTGGTCATAAAATTAATTTAGCAGAAAGTCCGGCACAGTTACTTCTAGAAGCAGCTACCAAACAAACATCGGCCAAAAAGGCGGTTTCTAATGTCCAACAAAAGAAGACAACGGCAAAGGCTTGTGTTAGTGTCGGGAACACTACAAAGAATTCCAAGCCTCAAGTTAATGAAGTTAAGAAGACCGGAGGTCCTGTAGGCAATGGGCCAAACATGGTTACAACCACTGGTCTGATTTCTGGTGCAGTTAAGCAAAAAGAGTATAGACGCCCTGATGGCCGTAAAAGAATTATTCCAGAAGTAGTTGGAGGGCCTGTTCAACCGGAAAGCATTTCCAGTTCAGCTCAGCAATTTGATTTTCCTATTGTCTCTTCTGAACACGTAAAGAGTTCTGACAGAGCTATTTCTACTAATGATGACATAAGAGCAAGTACATTGGGAGGATCACATATTAGACATTCAGATTTAAAAGAACGTTCTGGGGTTACTGCTAGGGCTACAATTTCTGACAGCCTGATAATTGAGAAAGTTCCAGATACATCTGGTGATGGAGGCATCAATGTTCAACAGATGGGAAATTCAATGACTTCTAATTCTTTAGCTGCTTGTAGTTCTTCACTTTCTATTAGAGTATTTGATAAGAAAGGAGGGGACGGTACTTCACCTGTTCTTTTGGAAGCACGCCCAAGAGAACACACTGTAAATGACATTACAGGGCTGGCAAATACATCAATGATGAAAGAAACAGAAATTGTATGCACAAGGGGGGATCAAACACTTTGGTCTGATAGGATATCAGGAAAAGTCACTGTTTTAGCTGGCAACGCGAATTTCTGGGCTGTTGGGTGTGAAGATGGATGTCTGCAGGTAAATTGCTTTTCTACATTTATTGTATGTATACATGGTCTTCTTTTTACTACATATTTTCTGTCAACATTCCTGATATAAAGTAGGTTGTGGTTGCATAGTTAGCTGTTGTAGTTGTACTAAACACCCTTTATACTAAATTTTCTGTTGCTTGTTTTCCAAGACTTTCCACATTATTTAATGTTGGCTTAAACACCCTTCAATACTTATTTAAAATTTCCACATTATGTTGCCCTAATTTGAATAATGATGGATTATGTGGTTCGAGTGAAAAATAGTTAATTTGTATAGAATGTGTGGTACATGGTTCTAACTTTTTAAGGTTGTAAAACTATGGGTGCAGTATATGGGGGTAAGATGTAGATCTTATGCTATCTTTTTACTTGCTAACTTTTGCTTCCTTTTGAGAAGATTTACACAAAGTGTGGGAGACGTGCAATGCCTACAATGATGATGGGATCATCTGCAACATTTGTAGACTGTGATGAATGCTGGACATTGATGCTGGTGACAAGAAAGGGATCCCTTTATTTATGGGACTTATTGAACCGAACTTGTCTCCTTCAAGATTCATTGACTTCTTTAGTTGCTTCAAGTCCTAACCCATCCACTAAAAATGAAGGTACCATATATTATATTCAGTTGTTTGATATTGCGGATACTTGGTTTTTGACCAAGTGGTCATAGTTATCATATTTTTCCCGATACGAGGGAAACATGCCTTGATTTTCTCAACAATTTTGATTTCATCGGCGACTCTGTTGTTTTAAATTTGACCATATCTTGGCAGGAACTATTAAAGTTATTTCTGCAAAGCTATCAAAGTCTGGTTCCCCGCTTGTTGTATTGGCAACACGCCATGCTTTCCTATTTGACATGAGTGTCAACTGTTGGCTTAGGGTTGCAGATGATTGCTTCCCTGCATCAAATTTTGCCAGCTCTTGGAGTTTGGGTTCAATTCAAAGTGGTGAGCTGGCTGCTTTACAGGTTGATCTTAGAAAATATTTGGCTCGGAAGCCTGGTTGGACAAGGTGTGTAATTTTCTGCCATCTATTTTTTTACAGAGCCTGTAGTCAATATTCCATATTTAATTGGACTTTAGTGTAGTCCTTTTTCTCTTATGACCAAACATTCTTAGTTGAGTTTGTCATTTTCTCTTTAATAGGTGCTAGTGCTACTCCAATTTTTTTATGGGTCAATTTGTTTCTCGGTCATTTTTTTTTTGAGAGGGTTTCTTGGTCATCTTGTTTGATATCTATTCTGATCTCATAAAATGGATATGTTAAAGCACAAATAAGCTTGAAAATATCTACAACAGAATGTGATAGGTAGCTGTTAGTATATTGATTATGTTAGTATTTTCTCCTTCACAAGAGTTTGAACCCTGATCCTTTAACTCATTTAACCCTTACTCAAACCAATGCTACCCCCCCATACACACACACACACAAAATATGCTTGTTGTCTACTACGTCTCTGACCTCATGTTCTGTATTTATTTTCTCGCCACCATCTTTTGATTAGAATTTTTATGTTGGAAGGGACACTTATTAAATATGAATATCTTGGCAGAATGACTGATGATGGAGTGCAGACACGTGCTCACTTGGAAGCTCAATTGGCTTCATCCTTGGCTTTGGGATCTGCCAATGAATATCGCCAATGCCTATTGTCCTATGTACGCTTTCTTGCAAGGTATTATTCTTCTCTTTTTCATTTATATATTTACTGAAAGCAAGTTGAGCATCTTATTGTTCGTTCATTTCTACTTGCATTTTGTTATGTATATAAATTGTAGTGGCATGTTGTTTTCTACTCCCCCAGCCACTAATCCTCTCGCTCTTTGCTTTTTGTCTTCTAGATTTTCAACTGTTTACATTTATACTTGATTTCTTTTGTTTATAATAATCTTTTTTCCGTGTCCTTACTATGTTATCCAATTTAATTTGCATAATAGCTACATCTTGTGGTCTTGGACTGCTGCAGACTAAACAATGATTATGAAATGATTGCAGGGAAGCAGATGAGTCTCGATTAAGGGAAGTCTGTGAGGGTTTCCTTGGACCTCCAACAGGGATCGCTGAAGAACCATCTTCGGATTCAAATAACTTAGCATGGGATCCTTTTGTTCTTGTAAGCTTTAAGCTTCAACTTCAACACATTTCTTTAGAAAGAAGCTCGAATCTCTCTTGACCAACGAAACTTAGACGATTGGTCAAACCGCGCAATTGCTTTGCGATCTCATATTTTCTTGCTGAATCTTTGCAGGGAATGAGGAAACACAAGCTTCTCAGGGAAGATATTCTTCCATCAATGGCGTCAAACAGAAAAGTCCAGAGATTGCTAAATGAATTCATGGACCTGTTATCTGAATATGAGGTAGTTGATCCAAATCAAGACCAAATGGCTCTCATTTTACCAAAGTCATCTTCACCAGCAACCAAACCGATTGAGAACAGTTCAGTAGCAATCGACAAAGAGGACGGTGCTCAAGCAAAGACATCGGATTAGAAGTATTCAGAGAGTGTAGGAGTATACTAATATAGGATTTACAAGTACTTCTATAGGAAGTAATTATAAACTGTCTTTAAAGCACCAACACACACTTCAAAGGTACTAAAATTTGAACTAAATGTCACAACTATGATTTCTCCCATCAACTTGTAACTTGCTTCTTGTACAATATAAAATAAGGGAAAATAAATGAGAGTTTCTTCTTAGTTATATCCAATGTGTTAATTTCATGTACTGGTTGCTTGCTGTGCATTTGCAGCATGGCGAGTTGTATATTTGTAGGTCTAGATATTTAAAAAAAAGTTCAATTTATTTTAAGCAATTTTTTTTTGTTTGTTTTTGGAATTAGTTTTCTTTTGTCACTAGCATTTTTCGGTCATCCGAATAACGAATATGACTTCTCTAAATTAAGCAACTCACCTTGACGAATACTTTTTTTTATTAAATTTAACATCATTAGAAATGTTTTAAGGCGCATTAAGATTATCAACAGGGTTAGGTATAGAAGAAGAGGTTAATCTCCACAGTGAATCAACTATTAAATTAGAGTAGAGAAGTGTTTGCAATAATTGTATCGAAGGCTTAAATGTACTTTTCATCTCCTATATTTCAAAAAGTTGTGATTTTGGCCCCCTTTAAAAAAAATGGATATTTTGACCCCCTAACTTTTGACCTTCTTTTGATTAACTGATTTTATGCCAATTTCTCAATCTCTGATGGTGTAAACTGGCATGGGGATAGAATGATGCTGATAAGTGGATCCTTCTTTAGGGGGTCAAAAGTTACACCATGCTAGTTTGGACTCCACTTATCAGCATTCTTCTATCGCCATGCCAGTTTACATCATCAGAGACTGAGAAATTGTCATAATCTCCATCAAAATCAGCTAATCAAAAGAGGGCCAAAAGTTAGGGGGTCAAAATATCCATTTTTTTTAAAAGGGGGTCAAAATCGCAACTTTTTAAAACATAGGGGGTGAAAAGTGCATTTAAGCCTTGTATCAAATAACAACATTTTTATTTAACGTTGTTTTTTTTTTGACGACCTTTATTAAACGTTGTTAAATGACATATTAAATAATTCGATACTTAAGTAAAATTTATAGAAATGATTTATATATCATATAAGCTTTCAATCCAATGATCAATGAAGATTGACTCAGTTGGTAAGGAGTTGACTCTCCTATAATGTCATGAGTTCAAACTCCCGTTATTAGCACGGAGACTTGCTTCTTCAATGGATCGTCGGTGAACATCAGAGTCTACACACCTTGGTGAGCCTCATAGCAATAAATATATTTTGTAACTTATATTAGTGTGTGTATATCTGGGTGCCGAGTGGGGTGGATATTAAAGTACATACGTTACCTATTTGCTTTTTCAGGTGATAGACATGATATAGTTATAGTACTATTCATTAGAAGTATTTTTGTGCTAATACCCGACGAGTCTGTGGTCCAATGTTTATCCCTACTTTTAAGGGCACATGGTTGAGTCTTTAGACACCATATATTTGAGATTTTTTTTCGACAAACAAGATGCAGATGCTGATTACTTGGGCCAGGCATTTAATTCTCCTAAAAATGTTATATTCATTTGCTTAATTTTGTTACAAACACGATAGGGGATGCACATCTACTTGTACATGGGATCAAAACACATTTACTTGTATGCTCTAAGTTGTTTATATATCAGCATTACTATTGCTTGTGAGGGATTTTGTCTCGAAGGGATCACGACACATTTACAGCTATATAATTTTGTTCCTGCCACAAAACAAGGAAGGGCATTGTTACAATTAAGAAAATATATTTAGTGCTGTAATAACCTTTCGTGAAAATTTTGCTACGTTATCTGTCACGATAACTAATCTTATTCTTTATTTATTGTCTAAATTGGGTATTTATCAATGTAATTATAGAAACTAACCTGTCAAGCCATACAAAAATACGAGTCCGTTTATTATAGAATAAAATAAAAGTGATTTTGATACCAATAGTTTTAAGTTTTTTAAGAAAAACTTAAACTATGGTTAAAAATACATTCAAGTTACCTTACCATACATCTCAAACTACCTAAATAGTAATCTCTTATTCCTTAAAGTTAACTCGAATGCAAAATGTTGTCTTAGATTTAACCTAACTTCATTGCTTAATTTTACTGTATTAACCCTATTTAATTTAATCAAAATGTTATTTTCAAATGCTTATGAAATAAAAAACAACAGATCACTCCTGAATATCAAGGATCGCTCCTATTGAAAACTCGTTTGACAAGATAGAAGAACAACATTTAGAAAATTGACAATTGTTTGTTATAAGAGACAAAGCGTGCAAAAAAATAAATAGGAATTTGTTGGAGAAAAATATACTAGTAACTAACAAATGCTTGTTACGAGAGAAATATAACATATTAAATTTATTGAAAAGAGAAAGTGTGTGCAAAAAAATAGGAATATATTGGTGGATTAAAATGAGGGTATAATAAGAAGAAAATGTGAAAAAATACATTTCGCTTTTATGGTGTTAATGTTCTAAAACGACACTTGAAAAGTAACAGAGGAGGGAGTAGTTTTTATGAAATTTTGATTCAAATTATAAGTATAGATAATAGATATTTTTCACTTTTATATGATAACAAACTATACTTATCTTCTTTTTTTTGTGGTGGGCTAGGGTTTGAAGCCTGGACCTTGCATATATTATACATTGTCCATATCAACTGAGCCAAACTCATGAGGACAACTATACTTATCTTTTTCAATAATACAAACAATATAACAAATATAATATAATAAATTCTTACATTTTTTAATGACATCAACAAAATAGTTTTTTTAATCAAATTTACTTAAAGGTATATTTAAAAGTGAAAAAATCAATCCAAAACCATGTATTCTTTTTATATATAGTATAGATATTTGTCCCCGTGAAAAAATCAATACAAAACCATGTATTCTTTTTATATATAGTATAGATATTTGTCACCGTAAACTTAACTTAGTTGATAAGTACAATGCATAATATATACAAGGTTCAAAGTTCGAACCCAGACACGCCAAAAAAAGATATGGTATAGATATTTAACCATTGCGGTAAACTGGTACGTCCCAGAGCTGACACCTCTTGGCATTTTTTTTATTTTTTTTACTATTTCAAATATATCTTCCAACTATATATAACATATATCTACTTATGTATCAATTTGCACAGCAAAAGAAAAACTTCTATCAGTAAAAATTGATTATCTAATTCAAACTTACTTTTTATTTTTCTTTCAGTTAAATAGTTTAGTGGCTAAAAATTATCTTTTAAAATAAATAGGTGAGGAATTTATGGTTCAAACCTCAATCCATACATACCATAATACCTCTATCAATTGAACTATGCTCACGAAAACCAATATAGACCATACTTATCGGATTATATCAAACCTTGTTTAAAAGCAACAATTAAAACTAAATCAAAATACTTAATATTTAGATCGGTGATTTTTCATTCAAAATCGATTAAATCAAAATTGAAAATATCCATAATATTTTATTTTTTAAAAAGACAAATTTTTTTTAGTAAAAAAAAGACAAAGATAGTATATTAATAATTAATAAAAAAATATAAGCACAAGGACGTGTCGAGAAACACATAGTTGTATTATTTGAACTACCATTTTAAAGACAACTATAGATTTACAAAAAAATGTATGTATTAACATGAAAATCAAAACTAAAACATAATATGAATATAAGAGAAAATTATCACAAAAATCGTAAAAAAAAACACACAAGAGATCAGCCCCACCATAAAAGAGATCACGTTGCCATTAAAAAAAACACACAAGAGAAACACACAAGAGATCAGCCCCACCATGACTGAAAAACACACTAAATTGAGTATGTAACACTGTGATGAATGAATTTTCCATTGCCACCTGTCTGATTCATCAACCTGCAACGCAATGTTATGAAACAAAGAACTACACTCCCGAAAATGTTCCACTTCCCAGGCAAACCGACGTCTACGCCACTTCCACGGCTCCCCTTCCTCATTCCACCCTAAAAGACCCATCTCTAAAACAGTTGTCAATTTGTTCTCAAGTAGATAAAAAAAGGCGACTTAATCTATCTTTTAAAACATTCTCATCAAACCAAAGATCCCACCAAAACAACGTAGACGATCCATCACCAATACTACGACCTAAATTATCCAAGAACCAATTCCCTACGCCTAAATTGTCACTTACATTAATACTAGAAAGATTTTTTTACCAAACAATTCTACCTTCAACGATCCCACCTCCCCATAACGAACTGCCAATACTCTATACCACAACTTGTCTCTCTCCTCCCTCAACCTCCAACACCACTTACCCAAAAGAGGCACATTAAATTTCTTAATTCTCCTAACCCTCAAACCTCCAATCTCCTTTTTCAAACAAATAGTGCCACATTTGATCCAAGTTATTTTTCCTAAAATC
>Ga0315915_1005155_pt1 | contig 16361 bp, 7 predicted proteins | sample MpolbnodulesMG_FD_207738 | JGI IMG/M metagenome (GOLD analysis project Ga0315915, IMG submission 207738) | Medicago polymorpha root nodule microbial communities from Los Angeles, California, United States - branched nodules | ecosystem: Host-associated > Plants > Roots > Nodule | place: USA... | reverse complement strand
GTCCAAATGCATTGCTAAATTAATCCTTGTAATTATTGTTTCAATCCATTATTTGAACAACAACAAAAGAGCAAGTGTTTTCAAATCAATTTTCACCGTTTATTTTTCTAATTTATTTTGATTTTTACTATTCTTCCTACATGAGAGAGCCATCAAAGTTATTGTTATGACTTATAGAGAGATCGGTATTGCTACATATTCACTTGCTGCCGTTAATTTTTTTGTGAAGGATGACTTAGTTTATCAACTTTCTTTGTACCGAAAAAACGTAACTCCTACTCCATGGAAGACAGAAGAGGATGGATAAGATTGTGTGGGAAAATGTTGTTGTTCTCGCTTTTTAGTTTTTGCAAATCTAGACCGTATACTAAATCTAACGCTATTTTTCTAGTGTTTCACCGGTGAGGGACTTAATTGATCCCTCACCCTAGAATCCACCAATTATTGTGTCCTCTGAAAAAGGAAAAAAAAAAAAAGCTTTTCAAAATTAAAACTAATAATATCTTATTTAAGATCAACAATGTGTCACACACATTAAATGAATTTGATTTATTGTCGATTGAAAAAGAGTTGTTAAACGAAACTCATAACAATAATTTAAAAAGGTTTGAAAAATGAAATTTTGAAAAAAAATATTACTCTGTAAAACAAATACTATTAATGAATTTTTTTTGTAGGCCTCATTTTAGATTTTTCCTTGAGCTTCAATATGTGTTGGACGGGCTCTAACATGCATGGTGTATACATACATTATCATTTCTTATAATTACCGATTTCAGATTATTTTTGTCTATAGATATATGACAAGTAACACTAAATTAAACTCACACATTCAAAGAAAAAAAATCCTATATTCAAATAACCACAAAAAATGTTAACCTTTTTTTTTTAAGGAAGGAGTGTTAACCTTAACAATCTTCGTGTTGCCAAGTGAATTAGGTCTTATGACAATTTCAATTTTGTTTATAAAAAATATGGTCTCTACTATTTTTTTTTATATAAAAGAGTTAATTTTTTTTAAAGGATAAAAGGGATTTATCATGTAGCACTATTTATTTTGCTGACAACGTATTATTTACTATTTATAATGATCACATTTCTTATACGTAACATTGTCACACCTTTTTTTTTAGAAAAACATCAGTTTAAGACATTGCGTCCATTCGTTTCTATGCATTTTCAGGGTTGTATTTCTCATTATGTCTCTATCTATTATCTTTTGATTCCTCCGATATATTCTCTAAGCGGGCATACATGGAGACAATAAAAATATTCACACAATTGGTATACTCCTCGTGAATTCAGGTCACACAAAATTTCCTTGCTAATGTTAGATGCGCAAATTTGGAGGGTTGTTCAGAAGGGAACAAAATCAATAAATTAAAACCCATAGCATTACTACATACGTATAACTAAATTAATATACTAAAGAACCGTGTTAGGTAACTGTACCTGAACAAAGAGACTTGCATTAGAGTGGATGGCCACCACATCTCCGCTGGATCCACCACGTACTTCCTCATTATCCCCGCCCATCCATACCCTAATACCTGCATGCAATCGCTAGTTGTCATTCTTTTCCAATGATTCAAATGTATTTATTTAAAATAAAACTCATATACCATGTATTTAAAAAATAAAAAAATAATAGTACAAAAAAACTTTATCTACTAGCAAAATAAAACCTTTAAAAAAATATATCAATATCATATACTTTTTTCCAGAAAAATAAAGGGGAAAATATTATTAATTAACTGTCCATTGAAATTATAAGGTAAACTCTCAACAGAGTTAGAACCTCATCGACAAAATGTTTAAAATACTTTTATATATTAACAAAGAAATTAACATAAATTATTTAAATTCATAAAAATAACAAGAAATTGAGAGTTAAGAGAGGCTTAATTACCTGCGTAGTGAGGACAAGAATCCAACTAGTAAGAAAGGTAATCTTCCTGTAATAAAATACACGAATGATATCAACAATACTGAGAGCATAAGCAGTGCCACTCCCAAACGCAGCACCAGCATTTGCAAACATGGAAATAAGCACGTGCTCTTTCACGTTAAAAGGACCCGGGTTTAACGAAAACTCTCTCTCTCCAAAACCAATGATTCGAAACTTTTTTGTTGGAAGCACCTTAGCCATGAATCGACCAATAGGAAGCGTTGCAACCTGAATTGTTATCATTGTAACCGTTAATGGTTGGGTTCTGTAAATGAAAAATGTGTTTATGTAAGAAAGCAACACCACCGAGATAATTCCCAACGTCCACATACGGAACGTCCATATCGGGAGGTTCGGGTCATCGTCGTTTGACACCACCGCCCGAACCTCCTCTATAGGTGAAACTTCGTCCTCAATTACACCGTCAGCCATGCTACGTTACTATTTTACGTGATTGTGCACAACAAAAAAGTAGTATTAATGGTTCATTTGTCTCTCACGCTTCCATTTTTTCCACACTCATTCTTCGTTTTGTTTTTTTGTTTTGCCCCTTTGAATCTGCAATTTATATCGGTATTTTTTTTAAAGGTGGTGGTTTTTTTTTTTGGGTTGTTATTTATTTTTGTATATTATTTAATTAAATTCTTTATATTGAATTGAATACAATTAAGTCTATCTTTATTTTCCTAATACGGTGAAATGAGTGTGATATTTGAATAGAGACGTTTATTGATTATTATTCATTCATTTTTCATTAGTAGCAATATAGACCAGGATCCAGCTGGATAGTGTGTCTTTCTCTTTCAATATTCATTTACTTTTTCTATACGGAGTATTTATGTTTGCTACTTTTTTGAGTAATTCCTTTGTTTAAAGTTTTTCAAAATTGTATTGTCTTTGCATTCATATTTCAATTGTAGCAATGTACTAGACCAGTATCCAGCTAATATTTTTCTTTGAATATTCATTTACTCCTTTTTATACCAATACTAATTTATTACCATGATCTTTTTTTATGATTCCTTTGCTTAAACTTTTTCAAAAAATTATATTAATGTCTTCAATGTTTACCATTAAATTTTAAATTTGCAACTGTTTCAAGGAAATATTCTTTATGTTCTGATTTACTCCTACTATAAGCAATTGTTTTTGCCAAACAATTAATTTTTTTGATTTCATACAAAAGAAGTGTGTTTCCATAAATGTTCTTCATTGAAAATTGTTTTTAGAATAAAAGAGTCCTTACAGTTGAGTCTAGCGGAAGGATTAGATCAAACACTCACAACATAACGAACCAAAGTTTGAATTTGGACTAAGAGAGTTGTTCACGCATTTAATGTCCAACAGCGTTTATGTGAAATAAAAGGGTCAGTTTTTTACGCAAAAATAAAAGTGTTATTAGAAAATATAAACACCGATAAAAGAAAAAGAAATTACTCATTTCATCCCACAATAATTGACATACTTGCGGGAGGTATTTTGGTAGATATAGGAGTGTGATTGTTTCCTATAAACTACTCTTTCTTATAGGTGGCATCAACGTTTTGACCTGGAGCCACATTTTTGAGGTATTGTCGTCTTTGGATTTGTGTGCAAAGTCCTCTCGGTTTTTTCACAACTAAAAGGTGGATCGACAGATAAAGGGGTGTAGGTATTTTATAAACTACTCGATATGTCTCAGATTAGATGCCATCTTTATTATTATTTTGATAGAAATCAAGTTATTTATTCAAAATAAAAATTCCATCAAAATAGTTTTAGATTAATAGTCTGGAAAAATAATTTCATAAATAATAGTTTTAGATTAATAAAATTAATTAAATTTGGCAAATTATTATTCACAAATAATAATTAATTTGGACAAATAATTTACTACAAAAAAAGGACAAATAATTTGGCAAATTATTATTCACAAATAATAATTATTTTGAATAATAGTTTATAAAAAAATTATTATTCAAAATAAAAATTCCATCAAAATTAACTAATATTTCTGTAATTTAATTAATTTTATTAATCTAAACTATTATTAATTTATATTATTGAAATTATTATTTTATTTCAAATAATATTTAGATTAATTAATTTAATTTATGAGTTGAATTTAAATAATTAATTTTACTTACAAATGTTTTTTTTCAAAAAATAAAATCATGAAGCAAAAAGAAATTCTTGTACTCCGATTGTCTACACTGATTGATCATCTATTTTTCAACAGTATAGACTAATTCATCTTATTTTTTGTTTTACAATATATACACACTATAAAATATGCTTTTTGACATGGATGAGACCCACGGAAAACCAACATTTGACAAGAGTTGTGTGAGTGGCAAGATTTCATGCAAAATGGCTGGCCACAAACTTTTTGTGAGGGGCAAACCCCTATTTAAGGATGTGTTAAATTGTCAAGGCGACTCCTTGCTAAAGCCCTATCAAACTTTTGTCATAGTTAGAATGTCACGCAGTTTTTGTGAGGGGCATATAGCTACCAAATATTGAATTTTAATTTTTTTAAAAATTAAATATATTTAAAAAATTATTATTAATAAGAAATAACTTTATTTTAAAAAATCGAATCACTTTTTTAAATTGCTTATAAAAGTACAATCACAATTAATATTTTATCAAAAAATATTTTAATTTAAATTACTTTAAAAATTATTGTGAAAAAGGAACAATAACAGAGTCGGGGCCAAGCTACACAAGAGAGGCAATGATTTTGGCAATTGTGTTAGATATGCATTGACAATGTTGCGATTAAGAGAGAAAATAAGTAAATAAATAAGTACCGAACAAATGTAAAATAAGATTATTAATAAGCGAAGAGAGTTTTTATCACAATATTGAAGCTTTCTAGTTTATTCTTAATCAAATAATGAGAAAAAAGTACTATGAAGGAAGTTGAAGGAAGAAAGAAAACATATGACGAGAAAGAACTATGTCATTTTAAAAATTTATGATGGATGAATGAGGACGAAGAGCGTTGAACATAATTTAAGCTGATTTTGCCCCAGGGGTTTTGCAAGGGGTTGCCCCTCGCATACCAACATGTCAGAATGTTCAATTCACAGTGAAAAATAGTCAAATTTGTAGTGAATTGGTCGAAACATGTGAGGAGTTTGTGTGTGTTTGCGAGGGTTTTACCCCTCATGAATAACATTTTACAGACAGTCATTTCGATGTAATAGTTGCAAAGATTCTTTGTCATTTGTGAGGGGTGGGCACTCGGTTAACCTCTGGCAAATATCAAACAACCCTAATGCTTTGTCGGCTTGATCAATTGGATATGAAATTGAACCGGAGGAAGTTTTCTCACCTAAAAAAAAAGAGGGATTTGTGCAGATATGCGAGGTATCCATGGCTTTGGCCCTCACAAATTTCCCAAGGGTTCATGCTCCTGGCAAATGACATTTTTTTCTTGTTGTGGTGTATAGAGACTAGTCTGTTTGAATTGAGAATAACAAAAAACATAGTCTCGTCTTGAATAGTATGGTATACTAGTATGCATGAATAAGTAAAAAACACACTAGTGTCTCACATTGGTTAGTTTACACAAATTTGATAGATTTCAACTTTATATAAAAAGTGATACGCCTTTTGTGAAAAACAAATCAAAGATTGACGCTCTTCCAAGTTTTCTATTTTATCTCTTATGCATGCTCAACATACTTTTGAGCCACTAGTTTGTTATATAAAAAGTGCAAAAGATATGTATTTAAATGAGCTACTCGAACCCAAAGTAATGACATCTCCCCATCACGGCCTTGTATCTCTCTCATGCTTCACAAAGTGTTTCAGTTGAACCATAATAGAACACAACAACCATTCTCTTAGCCTCAATGAACTTGTTACATGGAAAGAACTTGCTGAAAAATTTCTCCTAAAGTGCATTCCAATCTTTCATTATCTTAAAATTTTGGTTCACATACATGCATTTAGATTTACCTATAAGTGGATGAGGGAACATCCACAAAAAGACAACTTCCTCATCATAATCCGAGACTTCCACTGAACCACTTATTTGATCAAACTTGACCAAGTGAGTAAATGGATCATCGTGGTTTACCCATGTGAAATGATTAACACAAGGGGTTGAAATAAGACTAGTCTTCATTTGATTCCTTGGAGGTCTAAATGTGTTTGTAAGACATTTTAGGTTGTTGTGTCCAAAAGTACTTGAAATTCTGCCATCATTATGTGTCTTTATTATTGTGATTGGCATTATTGTTGCTATTATTGTCTGCAACACCATCATTGTTGTTGAAGTTGTTGACACCATTGTTTTTGTTATGATCGTGGTCAATCATGGTTTCTGGTATTGAAGATTATGAAGAAAAAAATAGAAACAAAGATCTTGCTTGTTGTCTTTGCTTGCCATTTGCTTTTTTTCCCCATTGTTTTTCTATGGTTCTTCTGGCAGTCCTTTCAATTCAGAATCAAATAACAATTGATCAATTCGACACTTTTTATTGCATTCAAAGAAAATCAACAATCTAATCCAAGATGGTAATAAATTGAATATATACGAAAATAAAATAAAAGTGCAAAATTGCTTAGAATGATATAAATTGTTTCTATGCTAAAATATAACGACACAAGTCTCCAACAACGTCATCATTTTGATGCAAATATAGCAACAATAAGGGTTTTATCATATCCAAAGAGACTTTGGTTATGTTTTAAGTCATTTAATAAATGGTAATGTTCTAAGTTAAAGATTCATATAGTTTGTTCATAAATCGGGGAAATGTAAACAATGGTAAAATTGATAGAAATTAATGTAGAGGTGAGATTGTTGGGTTTTTGTTTCATCAGCCACTATCTAATGCATCGTCGTGATCATTTACATATATTGTAATTAACATTAAATAAAGATGAGAAAAAAGTTGTATTGTTTATATGTCAATTCCTCATACTCTTAAACCAATACAATAACGTTTACAGTCCGACATTGTACGCGACTGTTAAACATAAATCTACTATTTTAATTTTGCATGTTTAACATATGAATATCGTTTCCCTAAAAAAAAAAAATACGAATATCCTAGATCCATATTATTTTTTTTGAAGTTAAATACCTAGATCCATATTTAAAAATCATTTTCCAATGACAATCCAAATCAATACATCATTTCATGGTTGATCAAGTCATAAAAGCCTTAAGAACAAGGATAAGCATCAATAATCACAAATAACTAGAATATACATAACACTGTGGTCAAAAGAGATTCATAAAAGTGTGATAAATTACATCTAATTCCAACAAAAAGATAATTAACTACTTATTGTAGTGGTAACTTTACACAATTGATGAAAAATAAGATGAAATAACATCAATGGTTGGATTCTTCCTTCCTTGTTGCACCTCACCTTGTATTTTGCTTGTTCGGATCTTTTCTCCAAATATATAGTGGTAAGTGGAAAATCGCTAAGCAAAATTGCAGTTTGCTTACAAAATAGATACAATAATCAAGGAAAAATCAATTATTTTCTATCAAATTAGAATAATATGCACTTATAAAACCTTTTCTTTTTTAACAAGCTAAACAAATTATATTAAAAAATCAACACAAGCTCCTTTAACACAATGCCAAATTAAGGATTTTACTAAAGGGTTTTGCTAGAAGCCACCCATGAAGGTGTCTTTTAGCAACCCACACCTCAAAGTGTGATTTTCACTTTTTAGTTATAACTTTGCTAAAAGACGCCTTCATAAAAATTAGTTGGTGTCTTTTAACAAATACTCATAGAATAACTTGGTAAAAGACACCTTCATAAAAGGCGTCTTTTAGGAAAACCCTTTACTAAAATAGCGTTAAAGAAAGTGTCGATAGCAACAAAAATCTTTTAATTAAACTTTAATCACCTTGTTCAACTTATGAGATCTTTTTTAAGAACCATAGGAAACACCAAAAGAACAACCATAGCACTAAAAATATCTATTTCATAGTAATTATATGAAATCAATAACATTGGTAATATTATGAATTTTTAAAGATATCAAATTAAAATTATCAATATTTTTCTTTTACATGAAAAAAAAAAAACTGTTAAATATTTACACAATTCTGCTGCAAATTTTATGGAAAAACTATTGAGTCTTGCTAATAAGTGCTCCGAATACCGAGATAATGGCGTCCGGATCCTCTCCATTACCTTAGAAAATGGGGATCGGCATTTCCCTTTTCAGTTGAATGACACGTAGCATATAATGAAACCAACGGCTCAGATGTTATAATTTTGCTTTAAACCAATTAAAACTAATAATTAATAAATAAATTCAATTAACATGGATGACAATCAGTTTGTCAATCTTGCGAAAAAATCGGTAACCACTAAACCCACAAGGACGTCATCATCAAGCTTACAGTTTTGTTTTTTTTCTTCTGAAGATCAAGCTTACAATTGATCCAACCAAATACACATGTTCCCTTTTTTCTTCTTGTTCCATTTCCATCTCAAGCTTACAGTTTCTTGTTCCATTTCATAACATGTTTTACACAAAATTAAGATTGAAATATTATTTCTTTTTAATATATGATTCCACTTTACATTAATTGATTTGAACCAGTGGGCTTCATCCTCAATTCAGAGGTGTCTGCATAATGGAAAAAATGTACTACTAATGATTAATGAAGCCTGTAATTACAGAAAACCAAAATCAATATCTTTATGTCAATTACCCAAATAAATTAAGGAGAACCCAGCTGGGTATTATCAACCAATTCAAACATCATAAAAAGAATATGGAAATTGAGTCGCTCAAGTCAAACAAATATATGAAATTGTCTAGTTCAAACAACAGACACTAGCTTAGCTTAAACTTAAACGACGGTGAGATGACACGAACATGACGAAACGATGGCGAAAGAGAGAAGATGGAGGTAGGGGATGAATTAGTAAGGGACAGACGATGACAATGCAGTGCGGGAGCAGAACAAATTAACGACGGGGCAGAGGTGAGTGCATCCTGGCGTAAGTGTCGATGATGGAGAAGGTGGGTTTATGCGTTGAGACTTCTTTTTCTTTCCGTTTTTTAATTAAAAAATTTATATTGTTTGAAAAAAAGATCTAAGCCGTTGATTTAGTTTAATACCACATGTCATTCAACTGAAAAGGGAAATGCCGATCCCCATTTCCTGAGGTAATGGAGAGGATCCGAACGTGGGATATTTAGTGAGGGAAAACGTGAAATCCCTCTCTAATTCCGTCACTAAATTTTGTGACCAAGGAATTTGTGAGGAATTTCATTTTTTCCGTCAGTAATTTCCCTCGCTAAATTTAGATGATCCTAATTCATTCATTTTCGATATTATCGACACACCATGACAATTTTGGTCGTTGTTAATCATGGACAGGGTTCACTTACTAGTGTGATCATGGATGTCTTTATCCTTTGGTCGTGAATACGATAATTTGCCAAAAAAACTAGTCAAGACAAAGAACAATGATGATTTATTGGAGATTATTTATTGCCGACTTATATACATTAAGCAACTTTCAATCGTTTTATTTTATTGAAATTAAAAAATGCAAAAGTTAACGGCATTTTCAATCAAAACCAATGAGAAACACAATGGTGGCGATCCAAAATCTACAGCTAAAAAATTAACCTGAAATATCTCCCTGCTTTTTTTCTTTCCCAAACATGACAACTTGTTTAGGCTTATCAACATCAATAGTACTAGAATGAAGTCGGTATAGTGGAATGGTCACGCTAGCAACTATCTTCCCATTTTCAACTGATACTTTCTCTCCCCCCCTCGTTCATGCAAGCACACTAATCTTGATATATCTAAATGTTAAACAGTGTTGTAAGCAACCCTGATTAACTCTAATCCCGCCCTTTTTTGAGGGTTTTGAAAAATATTTATGAAAAAAAATCTCTACAGAGATTCAAACCCATGCCATTTTGGTTACTTCAAAGCATTTTAACCGCCAAGCCACTTGCTATTTTTGTGATATCATTTGGCTTCCACAACATGATATCCAATATTAAACTCCCTTTTCAAAAAACCAATTAATTCCTTTTCCTTTTTTTCCAAATGGTTTCGTACCCTTTTGTCTCCTTTCAACTGATACTTATATATGAAACTCTACAAAACCCCGTACATCGTACGGGTTAGAGTCTAGTAATCCCAACAAAAGATTTTTAAATTGATAAAGAGTTGGTTCATATCTCGTAATAATGAATTTAATTCTTGCGAATTTTGTTGCTGAATAATCTATCAATGATACTTATATCAATGCTCTCTAAATTTTAAGGTATGATTTGATATGACTAAATGTTATATGATGATACCCAACTCATCCAAACTCTAATAAAAAATATAAAATAAAGATAGAGAGAAAAATAAGAGATTTAATAGAACATAATAAATAGTCAAAATAAAAGATTAGTTATTTTTTATTCCTGCAAAAATTCACGATTTTTAAATTTAGCGTTTAATTGTGTAATATTTTGTTCATCTTTAGCCTATTTTTTCATAAAAATTGAATGTTTGAAGTCCTTATAGGGAGACTACAAACAAGTAGGTTTCTCTAAAAGGAGAAGGCTAACCATGAATAATTTTTTTAGCTATAATCTATAAAGAAAAACATTTAGATATAACGTGTCACTGTTTTTTTTTTCAAAAGCAAAAAGACACACTAAGTGTTATGAAGTGAAAAAGTAACTACAACTCGAATCCATTTCCAATATTAAATACCTATGCAACAATTAAGCAAGTTGGTTTGAGTGGTTAGTAAACATCACAAAAAATAAATTATTCAAGAGAATTTAAATTCAATTTCTTTGTAAAATAATTTTTGATAAAACTTTTCATTTTTTTTTGTTACAAAAGAGGATAAAACTTTTCATTTATCTATCAGTCGAACTATAAATTATCATGCTCTCTTTCCTTTACGAACGTGATGTTAACAAAAAAAATATCTTTGCAACGTTTTGCCATTCAAGAGTTGAGCAGTTTACGTGTCACTTATGACTTATATATATATCTTGCTCGTTTATACCATAATGAGCATTCATTCATCCCATTATATTAGGCCTTTCATGCACTAGCTACCCAAACCTCACGAGGATCATAAATCCTCACTTTTTCTCTCCACAAACTATAATATCACTCCCAACAAAACAAAACAAAAACTAATTATCAAAATAATAGCAACAAAAACATATTTGACACAACACAAAATGCTACCATACACTACTATCTTTCTTATCTTTCTCATCACTTCCATGGCCGCAGCCAGCAGTGGCGGAAGAAAGCTAGATATGGCAACCGGTGGTTCTCCGGCAGGTGCAAGTGGTTCGGGCCACGGTCCAAATTGGGACTATAGCTGGGGATGGGGGTCTGCACCAGGAAGTGGATGGGGTTACGGTTCAGGTTCAGGACATTCTCCTTCTGGCTTTGGCAGAGGTTATGGCTATGGTTTTGGAACCGGGTCTGGGTCTGGATCCGGGTCTGGTTATGGATATGGTAGTGGAGGTGCTCATGGTGGTGGCTATGGAAGTGGTTCTGGCAACTCAGGCGGTGGAGGGCATGGTGGTGGTAGAACCAATAATCGGTCACCTTCGGAGTCTAAGGGTAAAACCAACCAACCATGAGTAATTAAATTAACTAGAACTATAGTTAGTTATGTGTGCTTCCACTTTATATATAGTATGATATTAAAATAAATAAACGGTTGTACTCTTATTATTAAAAAACAGAGAATATATGATTGTATGATCTATATATAAATGGTTTGGTCTGCATGTATGATGGCTAACAAAAGCTATATAAATGGTTTGGTGCGTATGTATGAACTATTATGGCTAACAAGTGCTAAGATAGCTAGCTATATATATATAAGCTTTGAAGTTTTTTTTGGTTGTTGACATAAATGGTTTGTGAGCATGTATAAGCTTTGAATTTGCTTGCTATATGATATGAAAATATTAAAATATTGACGTGTAGTATGTATATTGCAAATTAAATGCCAAGTATTCTCTCCGGGAGCTTCTGTCATGAAATTTTGCAAGTTTTGTGATAAGATTTTACTTTCTACACCAGTTGAAAATGGGAATTAAATCATCATATTTTAAGCCTGGTAAAATGATAACCGTGTTAAAACATGAATGTGGGGTCATTTTTGTAATTAAATGTAATATTTCAAAACAACGAACAACCATCTTAGTCCAATTTTACAAAAAAACCAGCTTAATACGGTGCGAAAAAGGGATTAATTGAACCTTTTTTAAGCAGGTTGTCACTACGACAACTTGCTTAAAACGTGTATGCAGTAGCAATTTTAAAATAGAGTAGTGCTATTTTTTGCAAGGTATAGTATCACAAACTTATCACGAAGTGTTTGTCGTTGGGATTCTCATTTGGTGGCATAAACGAGTGGTGGGATAGAGAATATGTATTATGCTACAGTAACTCACATATATGGATATAACAACTTGCCATGACTCCGTGAGTAAAACTATCGCGATAAGAAGCATTGCTCTTTAAAATAAGTTGAAAACATTATAGGTTTGAGGCCTTTTCGTTAGATAACCTACTCAAAACACGGAGAATGATGAATGCTACGAACGGTGGCATACGAAAACCGACGAAAAGCATTGTTACTGAATTGCAATTACTCATATGTTCAACACTTTATCTTTATTATACCATTTTTACCCATGTTTTGTTGGTTTTTTTTAACGGGTCATCGAATTTCGTTGTTGATGTCATCGTACTCTTTGGCATAGCTCTTAAAACATATCAAACATGTTTTATAAACTCACGTAACTTACGTTTCTATACTAAATTTCTCAATTCTCTAATGCGAAATAAATTCATGTTCCTATAATCGCCGTCCTCTTCTTCCTCTCTCGTCGTCGTCCTCTTCTACTTTTCTCAAAGCACTCCTTTAAAACCTCATCACCCAACCACATGGTTCATGCCAAAATAATGTGGTACTACTACTCTACCGTTTTAGTAACGTTACCAACAAACCATCTCCCTCCACTCTCCTCGTCACCTCGGACAATACAAAAAAATATTTCTCCAACAAATCGTATTTTTAACCCCAACTACATCACCATTTAGATGATCATGTTTATTAGACAAAACTTGATGCCAAAATGCATCTTCTTCCTCCTTAACCTCCAGAACCATAGTTGTCTTTGTTATGCCTTTCACATCTTTGTTTTTGTTGGTTATGACAAAGATTTATATATGTTGTCTTTTTCCATAAATTTTCTATTTTAGTTGTATTCCCTCGTGAGAAATTTTGCCTAGATGTTGTCTATTTTTGGTTTATCTATGTGCTTTTAAGAAGCAACGCTAGCTATCTTGGATCGGTAATGCGTAAATAAAGCACCTTGACATTTTCCTCTAATGTAAAAGACAAATTGATATGGCTCAAAATCAAAGCATCATTTTTTTTTTTTGAAGGGACAAAGCATCATTGTTTTTCCAAAAAATCTTCTCATATATGTTCGTGACTATCTTTTCAAAGACAATTAAGTTAGGTATTATATTGACAGTTATAAATGCTATAATGCTATGGATAAATTTTAGCCATATAACTTTCCACTTACACGTTTCGTCAAAATGAAAAAAGAGCTTTCCACTTATTCCCCCACTGAGTTATTGCCAACCAAATCTAAGACATTCACTAGATTCACGGTTCTCAACATTATTATTATTTTTTGGGTTAATATGTTTTTGGTCTTTGTTCTCTAAAAAAAAAAGGTTTTGGTCTTTATAAAAATTTAAATTTTAAGTTTTCTTCTCTATAAAAAATTTCATCAATTTTTGGACCTTCAAAAATTTTCTGTCACAACTTTTTATCCCTGCGTTTAAGTAAAATCATGTATATCTATCAAAATTTTGTATTATTTTTTTGCGGTCGTGTTTAGTACGTTATAAAAACCTCTCTTACAAAAGTTTAATTTCTTTTTAACAAGTGATGAATTAAATATGAATTTTTAAGTTTTTAGAGTTTAAAAATTCATATCTTGTTTAAAAATTCAAATTTCTTTTGTAGAAGAGATTTTTATAATACTATAATCATCTCCATAAAAATTCATTAAAAAATATGAAGTATACAAATATTTGATTTAAAAATAAACCATATGGGTGGTAGAAAACTTTTGAGGGACCAAAAATTAATGAAAAATTTTATAAGAACGAAAACTTGAAATTTTATAGGGATCAAAAATATTTTTAACCCTTATTACTTTGGAGAGGTTATGGTTCTCAGCAAGCATATACTATACACGTGCATTTGCACACCGCCATCGAATTGATAATAGTTGTAAATATATAGAGCTAATTCTTACCGTATTTATTTTAATGATTTTTTTACAAAAAATATTTTATTTTTATTTTATTTGAAGGATTTTTACCATGTAGTTGCTCAAGCTGAAGATGCATCATGCATATGCATGAGATTTTTCCCCCTCTAAAAGATTGTGGGAATTTATAAGCTACTTGTCATCATTTGTTGGAGTGACAGTGAATCGCACCATTATCTAGTGATGGTCCAAAACAAACACTATAGCTTACACATGGCTAGCTTGAAATATCTAAATAATGGTACTAAATTATCTCTTATCCATGTTATGTAGGAACAGCCATTTATGTTTCTTTGAAGTTAAAGACTATAAGTTGTAGCATAGCTGGAAGTAGGGGTGGCAAAAAGGTAATCAGCCATGACAAATGTGTAGAGGGACTTGACTTACTTTAGATGAGCTAATCAGGACATGAAGTAAAATAGAGAGTAAGTGTGTGTATATTTTTGCTATGGCATAAAACAAAAATATAAGGTAAAATAAGCTCCACCTAACTTTCTTAACCTCTACCCCGATATATGTTTGAAGCAAACAGTTACCAATGTTTTTGGGAGGGTTGGCAAGTGACAACATGGTTCTCTTCTATAGAAAAAGAATATGAGTTTGATTCCTGAAGTTGCTTGTTTGAAGTTGGTTCAACTCCGTTCAAAATAATTGGATGCCGCACTACCGACTTAAGGATTAGTTCCGTTGTTGACCGAAAGGGCTAAGTTGTGGGAAACATCTATTAGGAGGTCAACGACACCAATCACGGTCGATTAGAAAGGGAAAAAAACGACAACGAATTATTGAAACACAACAAAATGCCAAAAAACGAGGAAAGCAAAATAAAGTCATCATCTATCACAAATAAAACAGAACACACAGACATATCACAAAATTATATTCAAATGGCCGGCAAATAAAGAGCAAGATTGATGAGTGCCAAATGCTATACCTAAATGATTTTAATTTAGAAGTCACCCATCCCAAAACTCGTGGGCATCAGAAAGGTTGAATTCGAGCAATGACATTGTTGAAGAAGATTATAAAAGGTATATTAAGAGACAAATTATATCCTCTACCTGCATATGATATTTTCATGTCCTAATCCCCACATAAACAGCTTCTGTAATGATCTAAGATAGGCCCATTAGAATAGTATAGGTCCAAATTATATTAGGTTATGAGTCATGGTTTTCTAGAAGGATCAAGAAAGATCCTTTGTGATGATTCATTGAAATACCAATTTTATAGATAATGGGTTTGTCATTGTAATGATTATCAAATGAATGAATGAAGAAACTAGTTATTGGTAGAATAGTTATAGTGTTAGTTTTAGTCTTTATTAGAGTAATTTTTCTACATTAATGAACAACATAAAAATTTGTTCATAACAGCTTCAATACCGGGCATCTCTAGTATCGACAAGACAAGCATAAAACTACCTTGAAGAAAGTCTCAGCAGAACTATTGAATTTTCGTGATAAACCTCGTATCCATATATACAAATACATTATCAAGCACATAAATAATTGTCAAATTATGATGATGACGATTTCAAAATTTGTTTAAGTACAGTGTCCATGACAATTTCCATCATGAAAATTCAAAATAAGAGATGGTTTCATATAAAGAACCAAGAAATTCAAGGTACAAAACAATAGTCCACATTTACGACTTTTGGAACTTTAATGTAAGGCTCCTCATAGCTTGGAATAGAAGTGAGGATGGCATCCTTGTCAAGTATATACCAATCTATCATGCACCATTCGTCGGTTATTCAATATACCTAATTAACAAATAATAATAAACAACTCGCCGTTGATCAAATGTTTCAGGAGTATTGTCGCGTAAATTGTTTTCGTATCTGCAGATAACATGAAAAAAGTTGAAAACTAAAAACATAAAGCAAAGCCAAACCAAGAAGCAACAATGTTTTCTACCACTCATTTAAAAAAACGTTTCATTGAATAAAAATCAAGAGTAGAGAAATTGAGAATCACCTAGTATATTAAATGGTGGAATTGTTTTGTAAAGGCATGATACTTATATACCCTCCTCCTCTCTTCTCTCTTTGTTTATGATAAAGTAAAGTGG
>Ga0315915_1005152_pt1 | contig 16367 bp, 16 predicted proteins | sample MpolbnodulesMG_FD_207738 | JGI IMG/M metagenome (GOLD analysis project Ga0315915, IMG submission 207738) | Medicago polymorpha root nodule microbial communities from Los Angeles, California, United States - branched nodules | ecosystem: Host-associated > Plants > Roots > Nodule | place: USA... | reverse complement strand
GCTTTCGGAATAAATACCCTAGGTTTTTTTTTATCTCGGCGCAAAAGGAGGCTACGGTGCGAGAGGTAGGCATGGTGTCGGAGTTTTGCACGGAGTGGAATTTTATTTGGAGAAGACGTCTTTTCATGTGGGAAGAGGAGTTCTTTTAAGCCTCAAGGAGGATTTGGTAGGAGCGAGTTTGTCTAATCAAGTGGTTAAGTGGAGGTGGAAGTGGGATGATTCCAGAGTTTTTACGGTGAATTCGGCATATAATAGGTTGGAGGGTCTCGTGTTTAGTGAGGTGTTTTGGAACGGATGACGAAAAAGGAGTTTTTGAGAGGATGTGGAGGTGGCCGGCGCCTTCAAAGGTCGTGGCTTTTGCTTGGAGGGCTATCCTTAATCGTGTTCCAACCAAAGGTAATCTTGCTTTGAGAAATGTTCTTGGCCCGGAGGTGAATTCTTTGTGTGGGTTGTGTAATACGATGGAAGAATCCGTGCTTCACCTTTTTCTTCATTGTGAAGTTGCTAGCGCGGTTTGGCTTAAGTTGATGCGGTGGTTAAATCATTACTTTATTTCTCCTCCTAATCTTATAGTCCATTGGAAATGTTGGCATGGAGGGGAAAGTAATAAGAAGGTCAAAAAGGGTAAGGGGATAATTTGGCTAGCGACAATTTGGGCGTTGTGGAAAACACAGAACGAGAAAGTTTTCAATGAGGCTAATTTTGAGGTGGATGGTGTGGTGGAAGAGGTGAAAGTGTTGGCTTGGAAGTGGGCGATGTGTAGAATGAGTATTCCGGTTTGCCTATTTTTTGAGTGGTGCTGGAACCCTCAATGGTGTCTCAGTAGGTCCCCTATCCGGATGTGATGGCGTGTTGGCTGGCATGTTTGGAGTAGTCGAATCTGCCAGGTTTTGGTACATGTATAACAGCTGTTTTTTGGAGTTCTTTTAGCAGGTTGGTATTTCGGTATTAGTGGGAGACCAACAAAATTTTCTGCTGCGGACTGGTGTGTTTAGGGGCGCAGCTGTTCATTATTTTGGTGCACCAGGGAGCCTTTGTGGTAGTGGGGCAGGTTTAGGGTGCTTGGGTAGTGAGGCAGGGGTATGCATGTGTTCTTGTTCCACATGTATATGTCGGTCTCATATCTGATTTGTCCTTTCTTTTGGGGTTTTTTTGGGGCTTAGGTGTACCGTATATTTGCGGCACCTTTTTTGTATTTGTCCTTGTTTCCGCGAGTTCTTATTGCTTCTTGCATCAACTTGACGAGAATAAATTTGTCATTCAAAAAAAAAATTGAAATTGGAATTTTGGAATGTTAGTTTTTAGTTACTGGATTGGAATGTATTAACGTACATAGAATCAAAATGTTAATTAGTTTTTAAATACGTGCATAGAATTGAAAATTTGGAATTGGAATATGATTCATGAATGCTAAATTGACAATTTTATATTGTGGTTTCTTTGTAGAATTGTGCTCACAAAGTCATTGTTCTTTGAAATTTTAGCCACACATGTGCCAAATGTCTAGATCAACATCTGATGGATGAATTTATCTAACATGTGCAACCCTCTTATTATAACCTATTTCTTATTTTATAATTGCAATCATTTTTCTGTAAAAACAAAAATTGAAATCCTTTTGTTTTGGAGCAGGTAATCGCTAATTTATATTTTAGTTTTTTTGACGAATGGTTTCTTACTTACTGCTAGCTATTCATCACATCCTTTCAAATAAAACGACAGAATGAGTTAGCATAAAAGTAACGACATAATAAGAATAAATATTTTAAGCTAACAAGTGCCATTAGAAAATAAAAAATAGTCAATTTATACTGGTTACATGATGCAACAAGCTAACCAGAAAAATTAATTTAGCTTTTACTACTCTCAAAAGAAATACTATTCATTAATTTATGTTATCATCTAGTAGTCACAGTACTATATGTTAATGCAATGCAACCATACTATGTTTATGTTTGTGTTCATGTTCATGTTTATGTTTTCTTATAGTACATAACATAATAAATTGTAAGAAAGGATGTTGTCGTGTCCGGCGGCCTTGAATCAGAAAACTACCTCTCGCAAGAAGTATGATGTGTTTATTAGCTTTAGAGGCGAGGACACTCGCCACGGTATCACAAGCCATCTTTACGATGCTCTGATTCATAAATCAATAAATACATACATAGATTACCAGCTCAATAGAGGAGAAGATGTTTGGCCAGCACTTGAAAAAGCAATTGAGGCCTCATACGTCTCCATCGTTGTTTTCTCTGAAAATTATGCTACATCAAAATGGTGTTTGGAAGAACTGGTCAAAGTGCTGCAATGCAGAAAACTTCATGGTCAAGTTGTAATACCTGTTTTCTATAAAACAAATCCGTCTCACATAAGAAAGCAGACTGGAAGTTATGGGAATGCATTCGCAAAACATGAGCGTGATCTCGGGACCAAAGATAGCGAATCCAACAAATTGAAAGTGCAAAACTGGAAAGATGCCCTTACTGAAGCAGCCAATATATCTGGATGGGACACTGAAACCCACAAGTAAGTAGCAGCAGTTTTTTATGTGACTTTGTTTATGTTTAACCCTCGACTCAATAAGAGTTAGTTCGGTTCGAAACTCGACACGAACCTTTTTAACTCATAAACTCAAATCACATGATTAAAATGTCAATTTTTTTCTAAAAGGTAAGGCACGTAGTTATTTGAATTAAAAGATATCACAAACGTCCTCGTGAACTTAGCTCAGTTGGTAGAGACAATGCATAAAATATGCAAGTAAACAACGCTTTAATGTAGAATTGTTGATACACAAACTTCCTTCTTATAAGGTTAATCTCCTCTCTATTGTTTCAAATGCGCGCCGATGTGGGACTATTTTCACTAGATGAGTGGAACTTTTCACCATTTGTTTTTAAATGAGACTATGTTATTTAATATTATTAATGTTTTTTTTGAAAGGTTAATATTATTAGTTGTTGAGCTAGCATATATATTTTTTTATCGTGCAATTTATTATGTTTAATCAGACAAGGCTTAAAATGTTTACGTGAACTTATCTCAATTGGTAAGTACAATGCATAATATATGCAAGATTCGGGATTCGAATCCCAAAAAAAAAAAAAGGCTTAAAATTATTATTAGAATGTCGCACCAACCAAATAACATATCAATTAAGTATACCCTTCAAGTACATGATATGCAACTTTTGAATAATTATCGAGCCAAACTCATGAACCAACCGAGTCGAACTGCATATAGTTTAAGTTCGACTCATTTATTTAACGAACTTAATTTTCAGTTCAAGTTGAACAAGATAATTGTCATTGTCAACCCTATGTTTAAGATAAATGTTTAAATTTAATTAATATTTTACTTTTTGTGTCGCTTGTTCTTTTATTTTTGTAATGTTAGGGACGAATCTATCCTCATCCTCAAAATTGTGAATGATGTATTGCAAAAGCTACAATTGATGCACCCCAATGAACTAGAAGGCGTTGTGAGAAACGAAAAAAACTGTCAATCCGTAGAATCATTACTGAAAAGTTTTCGAATAATCGGAATTTGGGGTATGGGCGGAATTGGAAAGACAACCATTGCCAAAGTCTTGTTTGCCAAACACTTTGCCCAATATGACCATGTTTGCTTTGCTAATGCAAAACAATACTCAGTTAGTAAGCTTTTGTCTGAGCTACTAAAGGAAGAAATTTCCCCATCTGATGTTGTAATATCTAAATATCATATGAGGAGGCTGAGAAGTAGAAAAGTTTTGATTGTAATTGATAATGTGGAAAGTTCAGATCAATTTGAATATTTGTGCAGAGACTACCATGACCTAACTCAGGATAGTAGACTCATTATAACAACACGCGACAGACAATTGTTGAATGAAAGAGTTGATTGGATATATAAGGTCAAACAATGGGAGGATCCAAAATCTCTAGACCTTTTTTGCCTTGAAGCTTTCGTGCCAAGTCATCCCCGAGCGAAGTATGAGCATCTCTTGCAAAGGGCAATCACTTATGCAGGGGGCGTTCCACTTGCCCTTAAACTTTTGGCTTCACATCTTCGTACAAGAGATATTGCATTTTGGGAAAGTTCTTTCAAGAAACTCGACGATCATCCTGATGACCAATTGAACAAAGTTTTAAAAGTGAGCTATTATGAATTAGATGCACTGCAGAAGAAGATATTTCTTGACATTGCATTCTTCTTCATAGGAGAAAAGAAAGAGTGTGTCACAAAGATACTAGATGCTTGCGGTTTTGAACCAAATAGTGGAATAGTAGTCCTCAAAGACAAGGCTCTGATAACTATCTCAAATAACCATACAATACAGATGCACGACTTGCTACAAAAAATGGGATCGGACATAATACGTAATGATTGTGGCGAGGACCTGGCAGCACATACCCGGTTGAGTGGGAGTAAAGCTCGTGAAGTTATTGAAGAAAACAAGGTTAGGGCAAGAAAAGCATACATTTTTCATCACAGTTAAATTTATAATTCAAATTAATTGATGTAGCTAATTAATTGGATACATACATTTACTTTCTTGACTTGTCAGGGGAGTAGCTCAATTGAAGGCATAACATTGGATTTGTTTCAAAATAATGAGATACCTTTAAGTGCTGACACATTCACTAAGATGAAAGGCTTAAGAATTCTTAAATTCCATGCACCCTCTAACCTGCAGAGATGTACTAACACATACCTCAGCCTTCCCAAATTTCTGGAGCCATTTTCAAATAAACTGAGGTATTTTGAGTAGTATGGATACCCTTTTGAGTCTCTTCCACGACCATTTTATGCCAAGTTTCTTGTTGAGATCCGCATGCCGCACAGCAATGTTAAACAACTGTGGCAGGGGAGGAAGGTAATATATTATATACACACTTAACATTTTCTTCTTCTTTAGAATTTACATTTTGATCATATCTTCTTTTGAATGTTACAGGAACTAGGTAACTTAGAGGGAATCGACCTGAGTGAATGCAAACATTTAATAAAGCTTCCGGATTTTTTTAAGGCATCAAGTCTTAAACGGGTTAATCTATCTGGTTGTGAGAGTCTAGTTGATCTTCATCCATCTGTTTTATTTGCAGATACGCTTGTTACTTTGATACTGGATAGGTGTAAAAAGGTTAGGAGGGTTAGAGGTGAAATACATTTAAATTTTTTGGAGAAGATCAGTGTGGATGGGTGCACAAGTCTGGAAGAATTTGCAGTGTCCTCGAATTTGATTGAAAACTTGGATTTAAGCAGTACTGGCATCCAGACACTAGACCTATCAATTGGGAGTCTTGAAAAACTCAAACGACTTAATCTAGATAGTTTGAGACTCAACTGTCTTCCAAAGGGGTTATCTAGTGTGACATCTATTATTGAGTTGAAGATTTCTGGCAGTGCACTAATAGCTGAGAAACGACAGATACATAAGCTGTTTGATGGCTTACGATCCCTACAGATACTACATATGAAGGATTTTATAAACCGGTTTGAACTCCCCAACAACATCCACGTTGTATCAAAGTTAAAGGAGTTAAACCTTGATGGAAGCAACATGAAAAGGTTGCCTCAAAGCATTAAGAAACTTGAAGAACTGGAAATTTTGTCTTTGGTGAATTGCAGGAAGCTTGAGAGCATACCAGAGCTTCCACCTCGCATCACAGTGTTAAATGCAGTCAACTGCACATCGCTGGTTTCAGTGTCAAATCAAAAAGAATTAGCAACAAAGATGATGGGAAAAACAAAACACATTTCATTCAGTAACAGCTTGAATTTGGATAGACATTCACTCAGACTTATAATGGAAAGTCTTAATTCAACAATGATGAGTGCTGTTTTTCAAAATGTGTCTGTGAGAAGACTCCGTGTGGATGTTCACAGCTATAACTATAACAGTGTTGATGCTTGTGGACCAGGAACGAGTATCCCAAGGTTGTTAGATTGTGAAACAGTTGCTGACTCCTCTATTACCATTCAATTGATTCCTTACAGTTACAACTTGCTGGGATTCATATACGCAGTGGTTGTTTCTCCAGCAGGTGGAAATGGAACGAAGAGTGGAGTAGCTAGAATAAAATGTCAATGCAAATTGGGAGAAGATATAAAGGCTAGCTGGCTAAATACCGATGTCTCAGAACTGAACTCGGATCATGTTTATGTGTGGTATGATCCATTCCATTGTGACAGCATTCTCAAATTTTATCAATCTAAGATTTGTTTTGAGTTCTATGCTACAAACGCGACTGGGGAAGTTAATGGTTCAATTAGTATTAAAGAGTGTGGGGTACGACAAGTAAGTGTTGAAGAATTGGAGAGCATTTTGCCGGAATTGGAATTGGATACACAAAAGGAAGAAGAGTTGAAGAAGGCAGTGGAATTAGAATCAGAACATATTATAATCTTGGAGCCAATTCAAAAGCATTCCCTAAGTATTTCACTAGGTTTGCAACTTTTTAATCACTCCCTCTCCGTAGTCTCATCATATATGCTTTGCTAGGCTTATTCCTACTACTTTATTAAATTGAATCCATTTTTTTTTATCTCATTAGAGTTATTTTTCTTTAGACTCTGGTGATACTCAGGTACATGAAAATCTTCAAGAGAAAGAAAATTTGGATGATGATCATAAATCCAAAGAAATCATGAAATCTAAGATTCTTCGTAAGAGTATTTCCTTAAAGAAGGTGGATTCTACTGGAGACGGTTATGATGTAGAAGGGTTTATCAATAAAGAAACTAAGGTAATACTTACACCTTTCAACCCTTTATTCTTGCTAATTATATCACACTCATCCTCTTATTCTTTTCAAATAGTGTCTTAGTAATGTTGCTAAGCAAGGGAAAATGAAAGCTCGACAAAATATCCAATATATTGAGCCTACTAAAGAATCTACTGAGGTATTATGTCATTATGTGTCTGTATAAATAGAAGTACATAATATGGTTATTGAACTTCTAGAAGACACTCGATCTTGTCTTGATAAATGCTTTTTCATTGTGCAGTTCAATAGCACTGGAAACGAAGGAAGATCAACGGAATCTGAAGCTGCATTGCATCTACCTCTAGTGTTAACTGTAAAAGGAAATGATTCTGATAACAAGTCAAGTGAAAACAACTACGGTTGGCAAGACAATTTTGATGAGACCAAGAATCAAGAAGAAAAACCAAATATACAAGGAGGACAAATCACTGTTCCTGACATCAATGATTTGATAAGTGAACCAGAGCAGGAAAAAGAAAATGCACTAGTAAGAGATTTTAGCAAACATGAAGATGGATCAGATGATGACCTTTTTGCTGAACTTGATAGCATCCTGTTGGGAAGTCCAGAGTCCTCTCCAAAAGCAACCTGTTCCACAAGTGATGTTGCTGTAAGAAAAGCTTTGCATAACCTTGAATGCCTATTGGAAAATTCACTTGAGTCGATTCTCAGTGATGTCGAGCTAAAGAGACAATTACATATGTCTTTGGAATGCATAAAACAAGAATCTCATGAAAACGTTTCTCCTAATGTTGTAAAGCTTGTCCAGAAAATGACATCCTCTATTGAGAACCTTTTTAAAGACTTTGTCATGGCTAAAAATGTGGTTGAGGATCACAATAATGCTATGCAACAAAAAGAAAAGCTTATGAAGCGTGTGAGAGATGCTAAGAAACAGAAGGAATCAACAGAGAAAGAAAATAGTCAGTTTGAGGATGAAGCTAAGCGTCTCGAGGAAGAGGGTGAAAAGGTGGATGAAAAAATTAGAATTCTTGTTGTTCAAAAGAAAGGTATTGAGTTGGAAAAAACCAGGTTGAAGGACAGCATGGAAAGATGTCAAGGTGAAAAGAAGAAAGTGGATGCTGACGCTAAGAATTTAATTACTGAAAGCAAAGAGCTGATGGCAAGTATTAAGAAGTCTAAACCTTCCTATACTGCTGCCCTGTCAAAGCAGCAGAAGTTGAAAAACAAATGGGAAGGTTTCAGAATAGAGTTTGCAGACAACTATGGATGTAGCAGTAGCTGAGAAGTATTAATGTTGGGTTCAATTTTGCGTGGCTGAAATTTTGATCGAAGATTTGAAGTTATGTATTTATTTTTTTCATTCAATTTTCCCTGATTATGGAATTGAATTTGAAGACTGGATAGCATTCATGAAGCTAAAAATACTTTGATGGTTGAACTGAATGAGTGGGAGTATTCCCATCTTAGTATAATACAAGTTTTTAAGAGGATTGGTTTAGCCATCCAGAAAAGATTAGCGACCCGGCTTATTGTCCACTTGTCTTCTATTTTTATATAAATTATTAAGTTTTCTAAGAATAAGAGTTCTATAAATCCACTTTAATTATTGTAGATTAAGACAGCGCTAAGCAGATGCTACGATCAATTATCAAATAGCTGACACTAACAATAGTGTAGGATGCACAGATACTAGTGAGCCTCCCCATACTCTTGTCGTAATATAAGCTTTTAGTGTCAAAGAGCCCACGCTAATGTCAAAATATATTTTAAAAAGTTGCAGCACTGAAATACGGTCTGCTGATGTGCAGTATCATAAGATGATACAGAACCTTGAGAAATGAAGAACTTGTAGGCATATTTGCTCCATTCCAATCACTTTGTAATAAAAGTATGATTTGGATTAGGAACAATTTTTAGACAAGGAGAAATTATTTCAACGAAAGTGAAAAAGGAGCTTGATACCGGGAGGCAATTGAATAGTGTACCGCATTCAAACAAGGTTCAATGATGCCTAAAATACATGCTTCGAAAACCTTGAAGAAATACATAAAAGTATGGCAGAACATTTTTTTTAGGAAACTAAATGACAAACGTTAATAGTTAGATGTTAGATTAATATTTACTCATTTGGAATGACTCTGTAGAGACGATGGAAGATCAACCTGTCCTCTTTCTATAGTCTGGCGAAGCTTCAGTCTGAGACATCCTCTAATTGGAGGCAACAAGTGATTTCTTATCATTATTAGAACTAGACAGTTTGTTCTTAATTACTTTGATCTTCATCAAACGCTAATCTTCTTCTAACTTAAACTATTGACTACTCACTCATAGACTCTTGTGTTATGACGACAACCAGAAGCACGAGATGTCCAAAGCTTCTGCTTCTAGAACCTGTTTTGCACACTTAAACAATTAGTAGGCAAAGTACTCTTTTCTTTTCCTGTCAGTTTGTTATCGTCAAAACATCATTATTGTATAGTTTGTATATGAACCAATATGGTTCTAACAGTTGTGTGTGTCGAAAATGTTAATCACAATGAGTATTTATAGGCAGAGCTCGCATCTTGCTTGTTAAGACATTATGGTCTACAAAATCTTGCATGATTGCCGTATTCGGCTATTCCCACAAGTGATGTGTGCGTTAACACTCGTTGTTGGGTGTATGTGTCGCCTCATGTTTAGCTTGGATGCCTCTCATTTCGGGACATTCCACTTACCCTGGTCAACACGTTCTTTTGCACTTTTGATCACACTCCATAAAAAACAGTTGTTTTCTCTTCATGGAGCTAAAAACATGGAACATGAGTCTTGCAGCTGAATTGTCAATTTGCAACTCACTTCAAACCTCTAAGTTACAAACATTAAATATTGATAGAAATGGTGAAAGTGGCCGCATTTTTAACTTAAAGATCATAGTATGTAATGTTTGTAACTTAATTAATAGACCAAAATATGTAATATTTGTAACTTAAGACCCTAAAATACTTCAAGGATTCAAGTGTCCAATATTTGCAATTTAAGGGAGCAAAGTAAAAACTAAAAATAGCTCACGGTTCAAATAAATAATTAGCCTAAATAATAAGAGATCCATTTGCATTTCCTTCAATCACAATTGCATTTACTTAGTCACAAGTCACAACCGAAAAATATGTGAATCACTTGCAAGCACATGGGAATCAATAAAAAAAGAGAAAAGGAAACAGCACATGGGAAAAACCTTGCTTGTTTATTATTCATTTTCTTAAAATATGAAGTTTGCATTTGAATTTGATATAGCAAGTCCATCACACAACAAACATAGTAGTTTTTATAGAATTCAATCAATCAAACATACATAATAACATAACATGACCATACATAGGGAGGTGAGGGAATTGTATTCCTTCTCATCGATTATTTAAAGCGCGCAACAACACAACAACGATGACATATTTTAGATGGAGACACTGTTGGGAATGCCTCTGGAAGTCAATCCTTCCTCACTAGAAGGATAAAGCATAGTATATGGCATCTTCACAGGTCCATTTCGATTCCTCAGTGTCTCATCATTGTTCCTTTGAATGAAGTTTTTCTCAATTTCAGCCAACTTCTTTCCAAACTTCTTGTAGGCCTGTTTTGGCTGTGAATCAGAAGTCCAGAGATCACCTTCAATTCTCTCTCCAAGGTATTGCTCATCAGAAACATGCCTTGACAAGACCTCTAAAATGGTCAAGTTAGTAAGGGTATCATTCTTCGCGGTGATTGTCCTCAGATAAGTCTTCTGGTAGTCCTTAGCAAGCTCATCATACTCAACAGATCCTTTCTCAGGCATGAATCTTCTACTTTTTGTTGGTCGGTTAAGGATATATCCTCCATACGCATATTGTCCAAAATTAACAGCTGCATGAAGTGCTGAAGCAATCCATATGAGAATGGTGCAAGCTTCTTTCAACTCCGTACGGTTTTGCATTTTAAACCACCATGTTGCATTCCTAAAGTCGCCATGACCCACCTCTACAAGTTCTTTCCAGAATGCTTGGAGTTCAGAATCTTTCACAACATCTGCATCAGACTTGTAGTAGAAATTCACATATTCATCAACCCATGACTTAATAGCAGCCCATATCTCTAGTCCATCCGAAGCATAAGGATAGTCCTCTATCAGAAGTCGAACACCATGTGGAGAAGCTGGATCCTGAACTGCCACTCCTCTAAGTAACATGTAAGGAAGATAAAATTAACGTACATACAATATTAAAAACAAAATTGGAGAAGGGATTCATTAATATTATTATTTAAAGTGATACTAATGATCATTTTACAACTGTTTTAGAGGAGATATAAGTTTGTCTAATAGAAATATAAAAGTTAGTTAGAGTTTGTTATTAGGGCGTTACTTCGTTGATTTGTAGTTATTACCACTGAGAATCTGAGATGGCACCTCATGAACATTAAAAAAATATGTTTTAGATCAATATTTTTTTTAAAAATGGACTGACCCAAGATGTATGGTTTTGTAAGGTTACCTTTTGATTCGATCATTAGGTAGTCCTTGATCAATGAAATTCCAATCCTTGTAAACAACAGCAGACATTTCAACAGCATAATCTTCCCACATGAAAGTTAATTCCATAACACCCCCTGCATTGACCAAGATAGTTCGTGCGAGGGAATTTATGTTCATTGTGTCACGGTAGTGTGTAAGTAAAAGTTTATGAATAGGGTGAACCACACTAAGATGCCTATTTGTTGCTATGATGAATGGCTCAACAACTGCATGAGTGTTCAACCTGTCACACATTGCGATATATATTTATGAAATTACTCATAGAGAGATCAAATTTAGTGCTTGATTGTATAAACCTGATTAATGAAATTCATACCAATGGCTGACAAGTTGGTGATAGCATGAGCCATTTACAACAACATAAGCCTCGGCAAGGAGCCAAATTGAAGCTTCAACACCTTCACTAGCGGGCAAGTAAACATTACTAACAGGACCAAAACTATCACCTTGAGGGTGTGGCCTACTTAGTTCAATGGCTAATGGCTTCAAAGTTCCATCATTTTGCAAGAAAACAATGGTTCTAGTTGCATAGGACTTTGTCTTAGTTGCATTTATTCTCCTCAAATATGGAATTAGTAGATCGTGGTGATCAAGTATGTACAATCTATTGTTTTGGATAGCCTGCATTTATTCTTAAGTACCACTTCACCATCAGTTCAAAAAAGTTCTTTGAACAATGGTATTAGGCTAATCTGGCTTAGAACATCTGAGGAACCTTAACTCCACCTTCGTAGAGAGAGCGTATATCTTCAAATTAAAGGTGTTAAACTCCGGGTTATTGAGTTGTAATGTAGCTTTAGATCTCAAATTATGTATAACTCTGTGAGTTGCTGATTTGAGTACATAACCAAGAAAGTCAGATGACTTCAAGTGACCAAATGATTCATCTCTTGGAACGTAAATAGCGTCACTTCGACTCTCACTCATAAAAGATAGATTTTCAAAAAACCAACACAATTAAACACAATTTTGATTACTTGTTAGTCCCTAGTGCCTTTTTTTTGTTTTATTAGATATGTTAGAGCTTCAGCTGTCTTAATTTTGGAATGGAATTTGGATCTTTAGTGTTAGACAAGTCTAATCCTTTTAGGGGAATCAACTTATTTTTCGAGTCGTCTTGGTTGTATCTCCATCCTATCCTGATAGGCTGCCATAGAAGAAATCGATTTCTTTCTTTTTCTTCGTTTGGCCGCTAGTTGTTTGTGGCAAGGACCGATATCCCAAATATGGCTTTTTCTTATCTCAAAGGATTAGTAGTCGTGTGGTCAAGTCTTCTTCAGTTTGTGTGCTGCTTTTTCCTATGTGGTGTGTCTTTGTCATTTCAGATAGATAGTTTTGGTGCACTTTGATCAATTTTGAAGGATTTATTAGCATCTTGCAGAGTATATCCTTAAAAGTATAAACCATTTGTTTTGTGCCGAAGGCATCAAATGTTATTCTTTGCAATTCAAATCATAGTTTTTGCTTCGTTTTGAGTAGCTTCTCGTGTGATGTATCGAGGAGGTAGGCCAGAGTATAGTTTTGTGGAGCTATTGTGATCAACATAGACACTCCTCGGATTACATGACATAGACACATATAATTACAAATTATGTGATTTTTTCAAATTATTAGCAGTGTCGGACATGTCAGTTTCCGTGTCGTGTCCGGTATCCGTACTGGTGCTTCATAGACTGTGATTCATAATTTGGTTCGTCTGTTAAAACAGTGGTGGTGGGTTTCTTTTTGCATTAGTACTGGGCTGATGTTTGTCTGTTAAAACTCACATTATTGTATTGTTATCACTTGGTTAGTTAAAAATTCAAATGGTATCAGGTGATAGTAACATTTTCTCACACTCATTTTTTTTTTATTAGCTGAAATTAATGTGAGTTTTACCAGATAAAAAGTGAGTGAGAAAGATCAAAATTATCATAAACGTGTATTTATCTGGGTTTGAATAATTACAAAAAATAGAGAACATCAATAAAATATGAGTGCAACACTTGAGTAAATGGTAAATTGAAAACTAATCACATCACATCAATAAAATGCTGAAGCAGTTTTCATTGGACGCAAAAGCTACCCATACTAGCTTCAACATTGAACCGATTTTAGTGTCACAATCACGTTAAAATATCGAGTGCCAAACATGTTCGATTTGTATAGTGCCTTCCAACGCAGAATCAAACAAAGCACAAGCACTAAGAAAAATCCATCAAACAAATATTGACTCACATAATCCAATAATAAGACCATAAGTCTATTCAATCACGATACGTTCCTTGTTCACCTCCCTAACCAATTTTTAACTTTTATCATAACAGAACTAAACATTATTCATCTCATAATTCATTTTGGGTATTAAGAAAATAAAACCCACTAATGTTAACGTGAAAAGAGACAATAACTACTATGCAGTAGATAGTGTCTTGTGTGGTCACAGTGCCAAAAATATAATGCTTAGACTCGCATACACGCAAAGATACACTTTTTTTCAAAATGTTAAATCTTTTTTTTAAATATTAAAAAATCTAAACGGTATAAATTTTTATCTTAAACATACAAGAATAGCTCCTATCTAGCCAAAGTAATAAAATCAACTTGCATATATTTTTCAATCCACAGATGGAATGAATTTTTTATTTGTGAGATCTCCCATATTGTTTCCTCACAAGAAGATTCAAATTCCCATAAAAACAAACTTGAACCTAGAAAAAAACTTGAAAATTTACTAAAAATAAAATCACAAGGGGAGAAAAAATAAAAGCAAGAAAAGGAAAATTTTACATATTATAATAAAGAAAAGGAAAGAAAATAAGGAATTGAATATTTCCTTTTCTTCTTATATACATGCATATATTTATATTATATAGAAAGAAAGAAAAAAGTACTTGATAATTTACATGAATAGAGTTCGAGGATAATCTGAACCAAAACGAGAAGGATAAGTAGATAAGTTAACACCAAGAGGGACAGCAAAAGTGCTTTCCATAAAAAGGCGTTGTTGAAAAGTTTCAACAGTAGCACCAGCTTCAATAAGATCTTTCACAACGTTTCTATAATGTTCCTTAAGACGTTTTAATAACCTAAGATATTGTAACTTAAGCCACTTTACACGCATCCTTTTAAACATTCTAACTATGCCACCAATTAATCTCCGCCGTGGTTTCTTGCTGCCTAGCCTCACCGTTTGAACCTTCCGTCGTCTGAATATGGAGACCTTGCGGCGGGGCTGCCATGTTGTCATGGTGGTGGTGGGTTGGTTTTGTTGTTTGTGATCTAGAGCCATGGCAAGAGCATGTGGGTGTGAGAATGAGAATGAGAGAGAGCTAAGCTTGTGAGTTATAAAATAAGTTATGATATGATAGGAAGAATAAAATATTTACGTATGATGTGAATGACATTGACAGACAGAAGAGTTGACTTAAATAAAGCAAGTTGGTAACGCATCTTTGGGGAAAACCAAGTTATCAGCAACTAGCAAATAAGTGTGAAGAGAGAAATATAAAAAATATGTATTGAAATATATATATTTTGAACAAAGTTTATTGTAAAACATGGAAAGTTAGTGACAATTATTTTACCAAAACTAATCGTTCATGCGAATTACATGTATTAAGTTATCATTTTTTCTTGAACCATGTTTTAGTTCAAGTAAAAGTCTTCACCATCTATCAACAATGAATTGGTTCAAGTAGTAGAAGATTTGAACTCCTTCACTTTATGTATCTTATAGTTTTTTTAATAAATATTAATCATTGTTAATCGGCGATAAATTTTTTGTATGAATATAAATATAATAGCAACAAAAAAAAAGGGACCCCCACCAGCTTAAACAACAAATTTGAGATGACATATATATACTTACCTCACAAGCACATTTAAATATCATTTGAGTAAAGAAGTGCTAAATATTTGTACAGAAAGAAGACTTACCTAATTCGGAATTTCAATGAGAATTAAGTAAAGTTCAATCAATTATTTTTTACTTAAAAATTATATTTAGGTATTATGTAAACTATTCCACCTTAAAAATATATCCTTAATAATATGATCCCAACCATTTAGTTAATCAAATTAAACAACAATTTTGAACGGTTTCTTATATTGTCTTGCTTTACAGCTGTTTGTATAAGTTGCGTATTTCTCTTGTTGTGGTTAGGTTGTGCTTAATTCCATGCTTAATATAAGTGCTTAATTCCATGCTTAATATAATTTGGATCATGTTAACAAGTGTGTCAGACTTATTTGTTAAGGAAAAAAAATGAAAATTTATGTTCAGAATAACATTTTTTTTATATATTTAAAGTAGTAACTACCCATCTTTTAAAACATTATACCAATATTTGATCCCTACTTAATAAACGTTTTAAGAGCATTTGTTGACATTTATAATATAATTTTGCAGTTGAAAATGAAAAAAGAAAAATATTTTCATCCCATAATTTAATTTTACGGTTAAGGGTTTGTTTATGCAAGTTTAAATCAAGACAAGATGAATTGGACATTATTCCTTCACCTTAAATATTTTATTTTAAAAAAAGGTATACATGTTTTTATTAGAGGACATGTAATTGACACATCAACTAATAATGAATGCATGAAATGCCGCGCTGCCATTAAAAAATTCAAGAAATAAAATCTGGTGTCGAACAAGATCAACACATGCATGTTATAATATTCCCAAATGATCGTAACAGTGATAGAGATGCCAAAGTCTAATATGACATAAAATCATTTGTTTTTATCAGTAAGTATTAATTAATGAGTTAGAGATAATGTTAGTTTTTAGAGTTTAAATTATGAACTTTTCATTTAAAAACTCTACAATATTCTTTATTTTTCCCTCAAAAAAACTTCTCTACTGTATCAACCGATCACTATCGTTACATGGTGGCATTTACTATGGGAAAGGTGAATCCTTTCCCACCATGGGAAAGTTTTTTGTGTGCATTAGATCAAATGTAGAACATAATTTTATCATAGACTCTCAACACTAGATTTTTTTCACACTCCTCCACCACCATTCCTCCATCCTCACTCACCCAACACAACATCAAACCCACCACTGTCCCAGCAGCACCACAAACCCGTTGAGGCCAATGAACATAAATGGATTTTTT
>Ga0315915_1005151_pt1 | contig 16367 bp, 9 predicted proteins | sample MpolbnodulesMG_FD_207738 | JGI IMG/M metagenome (GOLD analysis project Ga0315915, IMG submission 207738) | Medicago polymorpha root nodule microbial communities from Los Angeles, California, United States - branched nodules | ecosystem: Host-associated > Plants > Roots > Nodule | place: USA... | reverse complement strand
TGAAGACTAAACAAATAATAATAATAATAATAATAATAAAAGGTATTGAAAGTTTAATTAAAAAAAAAAGAAAATAAAGATTTTTATATACAAAGTTAATTAAAAACTAAAATAAAAGATGGGAATTACAACTAGAATAAAAACAAAAATAAAGAGAGAAGAGGGCCCGACTTGGAACCAAAATGAGGTATTTTAAAATACCTCTCTGACGAATTTTTCATTGAAAATCGGAGACTAATCGAGGTCAGACGACGTATGAATGTAGGTCTCAACGACACGTGTCAGTGACATGTTAAGTCAAAAATTGGGGTATGACACTTTTTATATCCTGATCAAATATAAACATGATTTAGTGAGAACGAATGACTACTGACCATAGCTTTCGACTTAGACCTAATTGAATTGTTCTAGGAATGGATAATCGTGTATTAGTGATAATAGGTTAACGTTCGTAAAACCTTCAAAGAATATTAGACCACCTAAGGAATTAGGGGTTGTAATCGGAGAATAGGGTCCTAAGTCTAGGGATTGATTAAGGCTATTTTGTTAATCATCGTGGAACTAGAAAATCATTCATAAGAATAGGTGCAGTATACCAATTAGGGGAACATAGATGATTCGAAAGACATGATCTCATCTCTCTCTTATTCTTTAAAACTAATCTTTATTTTCTTTCGTTACTTTTATGCAATCAAACCAATCAACTGCCTAATTGCAAAAAAAAAATAACTTTTATACATCCTGAATAATAACGTCATTGAATTATTGAAGTTAACACAGTCCTCGTGGGAACGATCTTATTTTATTACTTCGATAGTAATTGGTGCACTTGCCTAAATAATCTATCAAGTACGACAACATGAGGGTTTATGAACCCTTATTCTCCACTTTTTCAATTAACAACCCAAAGATCAAAGGATTCTTCCCCTTACCTTGAATTAATCGAAACTGCATCATTTGACTTGATTTTTCTTAGCTAGGGTTGTTCTCTATTCCTCCATTCCTTTATCTTGACTTTCACGTTCTGTATATCTATTATTATTATTATTTTTTTCTTTCTCCCCCTTCACTTATCACAATTTACTTCCTTCTCCCCCACTTAATTTATTACATCTATTTCTAACCACCTGTCTCTAATATTTATTATTTCATTCGTAATTCTATTAGTTTAATTCACATAAAATATGAATAACCACCAAAATTCTATTTTTCTCAACAATGACATATTATTTTCAAGAAAAAAAAATCTAATGTAGGTGGTCCTCTAAAAAAATCAATGTAGTTGGATGAAACCTCAAAATGTATGTCAAACTCAATAAACCATTTACCAAAATCATCACAAACTTGCATATATGTTAGAGGAATCAAAGATACAAGAACTTCTATATATGTTACAAGTACATCATCCCTTTTTTTATATGCTAAAAGTATCTTTATGAAGTTCATTGTAATGATACAATATTAGTGTTAGATTGTTGTTAATGATGTGTTAATAAATTATAGACTTAATTAATGATTTAGTCCCATAAGTTATTTGTTGGTTACATTTTGGTCTCATAACTTATTAACATTACATTTTGGTCCCTTAACTTATACTCCGTCAATCAAATAAATCCTTTCCGTAAAAAATGTTAAACTTTATGTCTAAGGTGGATACACATTATATGTGGTCTATCAAAGACCTCATTTATTTGTTTGATATTAACCATTCGATTTTATTTTTGAAATGACAAAGGTTAGATAATGCATATCTACTAGATGTTATAGTGCACTATAACACCTAATCTTTTTCCCATTCTTCATATTCTTCCATCTTCCCCTTTTTCAACTTCATCATCATCTTCATAGATCCATCAAAACCATCCAAATAAACCCAGAAAAAAAGTCCAGATAAAAAATATAAAATATACATTAACAATTAATCCCAAATATGTTTTCTCTTATGTTCCCTACTCCTCCATCTTCATCGCTATTATCTCTTTTGTTCCCCCCTTCTTCTTCGAAACAGCAACAACAAGAACATAAACAAATTCTCTCAAATCAAAACCCTTTTCTCAATTATTAATTTCAGTAAAACCGTTTCTCCCAAATCCCTTAATTTGCTTCCAACAGATGGCAACCCCTTTCAAATACATACTTTCAATTTCGTTTATGGTCAGATCCAAAATCAAAACTTGATCCTTACCATTTTCAGTCATTGATTTCTTAAGCTGGTTCCCTCTTTGTTCACACAAACTGATGTTTCTTTCCAAAATCGCACCACTTTGCTTTCCCTCTTTCTGGTGATGTTTCACATAGAGAGGTGAATATGGAGGAGATGATTTTTCCTGGATTTTTTTTGTTGTTGTTTGAGAACAGAGGGAGATGATGATGATGAGAATGAATGAATTTGGGTTTGATTTTTGGTGTTTGTTGTTTCTGCTGCATGAATTTATTTGAGATGGTTAGGCTTGATGTTTTGTGTTGTTACTGAATATATGAAATGGTTGATTTGATTTTGATTTTTTGTTGATAATTATTGATTTTTTTTGTGTTTGATTTGTTGAGATGATTGATTTTTCTGGTATAATGAAGAAGAGGTTGAAGAAGTAAATGTTTTCATTTTTTGGATTTGAAGACAAAAATGTAGGATGAATTAATTCTGGTTTTATTGATGAATCTTTGAAGATGATTATGGAGATGAAGAAGGGAAAGATGGAAGTAGATGAAGAAAGATAAAAAAGGTTAGTTGTTGATGGTGTACTATAAGATCTAGTAGACATTCAATATCTAACGGTTGTCATATTGAAAAAAAAAATCAAATGGGTAATATTAAACATATTAATAAAGTCTTTGGTGGACCATTTATACAGTATCCACCTTAGTCATAGGTTAACGTTTTTAACGGAGGGATTTATTTGGCTGACGGAGTATAAGTTAAGGGACCAAAATGTAACATTAATAAATTATGAGACCGAAATGTAACCAACAAATAATTTAAGAGACCAAATCATTATCAATAATTTTATCACACGTATGATAAAAAAATTGCCTCACTGGAAATTAATGAGGCATCCGTTAGTTTTGACAGTTGATATCTTAGCTATGTTGACACCCCAAAACATCGTGTCAAATGCACCTCATCCTAAATGTGTCTCACATCGTGTTTCCTGATCATGAATGTGTCTCACATGACCTTTCATTATCAAATTCATTTATGCAATTCTTTCAATCAATCCAAGAAAGTTGACACTACTATTTTTTTTAATAATAATAAAGGAAAGATTTAAATTAAGAAATTTGAGACTATTATATTATTATAGTTTATTTTTCTGATCCTATATAGGAAAGATTAAAATTGATTTCACAAGTAGGCCCCTTGTCAACTAAAATATCATTTATTTTGTTACGAACATTCTCTCAATTTATTTTGTTACGAACATTCTCTTAATTTATTGGAGAATAAATAATAAATATCATCAATATTTTTTTATAATTAGTGAGACAAATTATTAGAAATCAAAGACCCACAAAATAATCACCAGTTTCTTGGATAATAATTTCATTTGACACATTATAATGAACAAAATGCCAAATATAATTTATAGGGAGCGTGTATAAGGAAATCTATGTTTAATATGTGAGTATATATAACAAATCGCACCAAAAGGGCCTAAACATTAATAGACTTTGTATACCCCCATTTTTTGACAACTCAGTAGTCAATATTAGGGTCTCTTGATTAACTTTGCTAAATATACCCCCATAACCCAAGGCTTGGTATATACACTCTCACCTATATTTTTTTTTGGACCCTCTACCTACATGAGCCCTATACCGTCGCACCCCGGCCTATGCCTAGACCGGCCCTGATATCGAGTTATATGCATAATTGAGTTCCAATTATATCTAGCTCCATACCATGACACTCCATATAACATGCTGACAAGGCTAGGATTCATCACATTCCACTTTAAAACTTTCAAAAGACAACCAATCTCCTCTATGGCACACCAAATTAAACAACACATACAAATTGACATCAAGAATGCTTTCAATTTTATAAAGCTAAGGATCTATAACTCTCAATATATCCATTTAGAGATCACAACATTGAATTTTAAATTGCAATATAGCATCGATAGCAATAATAGTACCCCAAATTCTACCAAAGCTCAAATTACTTCAGTTATAACAATATGCTTCGCATACCAATTCCTTGTCATTCTATAAGAGAAAATAAGTTATTTATTTTAATGTTAAATAATTATTTGGACTATATCATGACTTTCAATATAGCCACATGACCTTGACTAGAAACTGTGGTACTTAATGCATTTGCAATCCATTCTCTACAAATAAAGAGATAAATCAATAATATAATCATAGTTTAATTATAAATAACTTAATATTGTGAGGTCTTATATTTGCATAGTAGATTGATTAAAAATATTTTAATGAATTTAAAAGAATTAACCCTTAAAGAGAAAAATAAGGAATAATATAGTTAGTTAACAATGTTACTTGTTCAAGCGACTTATACACCTGCAAACAAACAAAAAATGTGTTCAACATATAATCTCATATGAACATGGTAGTGTGATAACATTTCACCACCTGATGACACGGTATTTCTTCTTTTGTGAAGACATAAGGCGTCATCAGCGTGATGAAAATTTATCACACAACCAAACTAAACTGGGGAATGAGAGTTTGAATCAAATGTTAATTTGCAAGATCCGAAGGAATAGAGTCCAAAAATGGACACTGAAGGTGAGGTGGATCTTATGAGTATGGTGATGGTTTGAACATTGTATTTTGTTTTATACATTAAATGAGGATTCAACATTATTGAAGAATTCATAATAGTGAATGTTAAAAGAAAGAAGTCTATATGATATGATTAAAGCTTAATCGTTATTTAAAAAGAATTTTTTATTTTATTTTTTTAATAATTATTCCCAACAAAAATAATGAACAAAATAATAATAAAACATAATAATACTATTGCAAGATTTAAAAAAATAAAATAAAGGGTTTATGGATCAATACCAAAGTGCTATCAATATAAAAAAATTGCTGAAAGTGCAGGGACTTAAGAGAACGATCAATTGCAAATTTTTTACAAAATGTAGGGACCAATGTCAAATATAAAAGTGTAGAGACTAATGCCAAAACGTGGTTAAAGTGCAGGACCTTTCTCGTAATTTAAGTCTCTAATTAATTAACAACCTTGTGAATCTAAGGCGAAAGTGTAGGGACCTTTCACATTTATGACCCAAGTATATGGAATAACCCTAAGTAGGGACCTTTCACATTTATGATTCAAGTATATGGAATAACCTTAAAAGTTACCTTGGAAATGAATTGGTAAAAAAAATATTCCTTAAAGAGACACTCTTAACAAACAGTCTTCATTCTTACATTACAATTGTTATTGTTCATGTTCTAATGGATATAGTTTGGAAATTTGTTGTTGGCACATCATCAATGGCTGAAAAACACATGTAAATCACTGAAACGCCCCGGAAGCAGTTAACTGCCGATGAATTAAAGAACCGGCGGCAGCTAACCACCGATGGAACCGACAGCAGTTAAGTGCCGAGGATTTCATCAGCAGTTAACTTCCCAGGGTCTGTTATAAGAACAGAGCAGAACCTAGGAGTTTCCAAAACTCCATTGTTGCGGATTGAAGTTCAAGAGGTGCCAAATTTCTCAATTGTTGCGGATTCAACGTCAATTACTCTTACAAAATTAAGTAAGTTGTTACCATCCTATTACATTGTGGTTTTGTGATTGATTTGTAAGATTTTTTTTGGTTAAATTGTCACATAATTTGGTTTTGTTGATTTTATGATTTTATGATTAGATGTTAGATTATAGTTGAATATAATATTGTTGTATAATTGTTAGGAAATTGTTGTAGAATTTTTAGGATTAGTTTAGGTTTTGATGAATTGTTGTATAATTGTAGAATTGTTAGGAAATATTGTTGTAGAATTGGTAGATGTTTTGGGTAAATTGTCACATAATTAGGTTTTGATGAATTGTTGTTGAATTGTTAGAATTTTTGGTTAAATTGTCATATAATTATGTTTTGATGATATTGTTGTTGAATTGTTAGGTTTGTTATGAAATGTTGTTGTTATATATATTTGTGATAGAATTGTTAGGATTAGTTTAGGGTTTAATCACCGATTTCTCTTTGTAGATATGTCTCAGAATCAAAATCAGGTCCAGTTGAACAAAAAGGAGGGTGATGAGAAGAAGAAAGCAAAATCGCCTATGACATGGCACAAAATAGAATGTGATGGTTCTGTAAAAAAAAAGGATTCGAAGGTGTCGGTGTACAACCATTCCAGGTTGAGGAGGAGTGAGAGGACATGTTATTTGGTCCTCAACCAAAAGCAGGTGCCCCTGTGACTGTCGAGGACAACCCAATTGAGATAAGCGACGAGGGAGATGATTAAATAATGTAATGGCTTGTAATAATCTTGAACATGCTGCACATTTTAGAACATTTTGTTATTGAATAATCTTGGATAAGCTTGCGTTTTAAATAAATTTGAAGCGAAATTGCGTATTGATTTAATTCGAAGCGAAATTGCATATTTATTAAATAAATTCGAATATAGTAGCGTATTAAATAAATTCGAATAAAGTTGCATATTGAATAAATTCGATAAATTTTGCGTATTAAATAAATTCAAAATCAATTCAATAAATAAATGTAAAAAATAAAGTCACAAGTACACATAATCAATTCAAAAAATACACAATTACATTTAGTTTTAATTTCATCTACGTTACATTACATTCTTCCTTAATATGTCCTACCTCCGAAATTGGATAAGGTCACCTGTTAAACAACAGTTCTCAAGTATTCACCCGAAGTTCTATTGTTCCTTTCAAAAATTAGGTAGTGATTTGCAAGCCCCTTTGAAAACAACATGTATTATGTAGAATCAACTGTATATGTTATCACATCGAATTCTCTCATATAAGACGAGTCATCACATAAAAGAATGCATTCCAAGAGGTTGTTTTGAGTTTAATCTTACTGCCCTGCCAACTGGCAAGTTTCAATTGACAGAGGAGCACAATCAAACTCAAAACAACCTCTTAAAGGTGCATTCCGTGACATTCATCTTATATGAAGGAATTCAATATCATAACTTATATAGCTGATTTTGCATAATACATGTTGTTTTCAGAGGGGCTTGCAAATCACTACATGACCAATCTAAAAGGTGGTTTGACCCGGTCTAATCACCAAATAACGGTTGAATCGGTTCGACCGATCAATCCAAACCGAGTTTTAAAACTATGCTTCTAACCTCCCTGTCAAGATAACTACTCGAGCCCCTCACTTGATTTTGCCGCGCTCTATCTTTAGTGCTCGCCCATGTTCCAGGCGCATGCCTCTCCAAGTCGTTTAAGGACTTATTTAGGATGAGGGCATGAAACTAAATGACATGTGATGGTTAACGGTCCCCCAAGCGCAAGACTAAAACTTAAGCGAGGTGATTGATAAATGTGTTCTTGTATATACATGGAGGGTATTGGGCTATATGTTATATGATGGTCCGGTCCCAATGTTAACTATAGACAAAACATCACTTTTGAAATCAAATTTCATCTTTTATTTTTTTGGCGTCAAGCCCCCATTTTTAGGGGGAAAATTGGGTTGGAAAAATATTTGTGAAAATTAATGGACCAAAAAGTTTGATTTTAAAATAGATGAACTTTTTTCGGAAGTTTAATAAAATAAAAGGATATAAAATGCAATTAAGTCGGTATACAAGTATCCGTTGTGATAGGCAGAAGCAATGAGATTAAAGGAAGCGGTGATTTGGTAGTTTGGGTGTGTCTAACGTGTCTATTGAACTTGATTGCAAGCAAGTGGTTGACGACATCGTTAGGAGACTCAACACCAATTTCATGTTCGCCGCTATTCTAGAGATTTGCAAAGCTTCACTAATAATTTACCAAAATTTTAAGATAAGTTTCATTAGGTGACAAGAAAATAATGTTGCTCATTTGTTAGCTATAATGTCATTATCTTATGCTAGTTCCCAAATTCATGATCTTATGCCATTTTATATAGAGACCATTATTATTAATGAAATGAGTTGAATTTGCTTTTGTAAAAAAAAAGTATCGCATGTGATGGATCCCACCATCACAGTTGATTTTCAGATTCTAACTTACTAGTGGCAATGTAAATAAACACTAACTTACTAGTGCTTCAGTAATACCAATAATTGGCTTGAAAACTAAATTTGCATCATGATGAAATCAATTTCTTCTCCCTTTTAGTTGATCTAGCATCAAACACATGTTGCAACACCAAAAGATTTTCTAAATTTTGCAACACATCCCTCATTGAAGGACGATTTGTTGGAAAAAATTCTATGCACTGCAAAGCAAGTCGAGTTATTGCAACACCATCTTCAGCACAATAAAGCCAATCTTCTTGCAGATGTTTGTGAACAAGAGAACAATTTGGTTTATACTCCTTCTTAGCCCAAATATGCACTAGATTATCCATGTTTAAGCTTGTATCTTCTCTGTTTCCACTGTTTGACGATCTTTTGGTTACAAGTTCAAGCAAAATAATGCCAATTGAAAAAACTTCACTGCTTCTATCCCATTCACCACCTATCAAAAGGAAAATATCAGTGTTGCGTATTAAAAAGTTTAGAACGAGGTTTCTTCATATATTTATGTGCTGCTAAAAATACATGTAAAAAAACAAAAAACCATTTGGTAGAAATTAGAAATTGTGGATTAAAACACTATACTTATGCACCACCATGCTCTCTACAAAGGCAAAGCGCGGTCGGTTTTTGTGTTAGCACTCCAATTTTTAAGGTAAAGACAATTCTAGTAATTCAGAGTTCGGTTGAAAGATAAGTAAAGTCTGACCAAATTTTTTTTCACCTATAAATTGAGCATGGGTTATACTGAACGATTCGTCCTTTGGACTCTTTAACCACTTAAGCTCAAGTCAATCACTTGGTTAGCTGTCTTTATAATTTAATAAAAGATAATGTAACGTTTTAGAATATTATAGCTGCATAACAATTTGAAATAAAATATGTTCAATGTATTTAATAGAATTACCTCTTAGAGAAAAATAAGGATCAATGTAGCTAGTTGACATTGTTAATTGTTCCTTGAGCAATTTCACTTCACTAATCAACAGCAAGTCGAATAATTTTGGCTTGTAGTCCTACATTAACAAGAAAAGTCAATGGCAAACAACTTTATCCAGTAGATCTATCTAACATCCTTGTTCAAAAACATTATCATAAGCAAAGAAGAGGATTATAGTTATTCTTTCAAAAAAAAAATTATGATAGTCTGCTAAGCTAACCTTATCAAGAAGTATATGAGATGCACTGATATTCAACACCATGTTTTGTTTCTCTTGGTCATGAATGAATTTCAAGAGCATAGCAAGTTCATGAATTACATTTATTCTCTGAAGCCAATTTAAGCCATCTATCTCAGAAGGAAAAAAAAAAAATCACATCATAAATATAAATATAAACCATATATCATTGTTTTCAAGCACAACTTCAAAGCAAAATCTCATGTACAATAAGCAAAATTCATATAGAGCACATACAAAAGCATTACCTTGCTTGATTACATTGTCCAAAGTATCAAGTGGATTAATATTATAAACAATCCCTTTTATATCTCTCTCCCAAGTATAACCAATCAAACTAACTAGATTGGGACAACCTTTTAAATTTGGATTTGTCCAAAACTTTGCTTCCTCCTAGTAAACAGAATCAAATTAGGGTTGAAAAGGAGAAAAAATAATAAAGTTAAATAGAGAAATTTAGAGAGAAGAACTTACTTTGATAATCAAAAACTCATCATTGTATTTGGAACTTATGTGCTTCAACTTTTCATCATCCAATATTTTCACCAATACATGTTTATCTTGAAAGTTTCCTCTAAACAATCTTCCAAACTGTGTTAACCCAATGAGATTGTTTTGATTGAAATTGTTTGTACATTCTTGCAAGTTTTGAGATGAAAGAACAAGGTTTGTTGGGTCCATATTTTGCAAAAGGTATAACAAATGAATACGTGGGACCACATTTATATCTTGAGAATTTTTATTTTTTTAGTCAACCTTGAGAAATTTTCTTTTTGACTAAATCATTAAAACTTTTTATGTTTTTGACTGAATCTCGAAAACTTTTTGTTATACTTGTTATGTTATTGTTCAAAAAAAAAAATACTTGTTATCTTATTTATTTATTTACCATTTGGTTCAATCAATTGAATAATTAAATAATGTTATAAATATCTTATCATATTATCTTTTGGTTCGATTTTTAAAATATTGGTTGAAGATCAAAACCTTCGTGAACTATTCTAAATTGTTGGTATCAATCCCTCAAAAAAAATAAAATTGTTGGTATCAAAATTTATGTCATGTAATGTGACAAATTCATTGTTTAGTTGCCATTGACTTTTGAAGGCGAACATATACTTTTGTTTCAATTATTTTCCAAAAAAAAAAAAAACTTAATGTCATTTATCGTTTTCTTTCTTTACACAATTTAGTCTATGTCAATGGATGCATATAAAATTGAATTGGAAATTGAACAAGTAAATACACTGATTTGGATTATATGGTTCAAAGGTAATTAATTTGCAGTTTAAAAAGTGAAAATAACACTTTTTCTTTGTTATTTAAAAAAAAAAACACTTTTTCTTTGTATTTAATTATAAAACCATTTACAAAGTGTTTGTCTCTGAGCATAATAAATCTTACTTTGCATCTGGATGAAATCAATTTCTTTTCCGTTTTTGCTTTTATTTTATTTTAAAACTCAGTATCCGATCTAAATACCGACTAATTCGAGGAGATCAATCTCACCACCGATTTGTCGGGGGTCTGTTTAAAGCCAGAGTAAAGCTCAGTATGAACTTGTCCACCGAAATTGACACCAGAGAGAATCGAACCTTTGAGAAAAACACACTCCATTTTAGTTGATCTAGCGTCAAACAAGTGTTGTGAATCAAAGATTTTCAAGATTTTGCAACATATCCCTCATTGAAGCACAATTTTCTTGAAATTTTTTATGTATTGCAAAACCAATAGTGTTATGATGAGCAAAAAAACAATTTGGGTTGAACTCATTCTTGGCTCAAATCTGTTTCCAATTTCTAAAAGAAGTTTAAACATGTACCTGACAAAATAAATCAAAAGTGATACATAAGTATAACCATCTATCAAAATCAGAAAACCACTATGTTCCTCTTCCTGCTGTCACTTTTTGACTGCAAGGGTTCCATTTATGTGCATTGAAATTGTGGTTCTTAATACTAATTATGCAGTACTTTGAATGATCATAAGAAATATTGTACTACTTTATAGTCTTATAGTTTCATAACAAATTGAAAGAAACTATTTTAAGGTATTTAGTGTTGGGTTTTTATCATGTGTTGGTTGCATTTTGTTAAAACATGAAGTTATTTACGCATGAGATCATAAAAATTTGTTTGAAGATTTGAGTCATGTAACTTGTGCTCAAAGAGGCGTGTGTTTCTAGAAGCTTGTTCACGTCGATTTTTCTATGCCATGTTTTTGAAGTTAATGTCTAAACATTTTAGGAAACAATATATTTTGCTCATAGAAGATTGTGAATGTATATTCGATTTGGTCAGCTGGTTTTGTTTAGCCCGGTTAAAGAAAAAGCCCATGCTCTTTGGCTATATAAAGAAGACTCAAACCTTCCTGAAGATTGATCGAAGCCGTCATTTTGAAGAAGAGTCTTTTATGGTTTCGTGTCTTGTTCATTGTTATTTGTATATCTCTCTATGTATCACCTTGATGCTTAGAACTTGTTTGTTTAGTTGAGTTGTTTGATTGTTATTTGTAAACTGCTCTAGTGCATCTTGCAAGAGTTGGTTTGTTTATTGAAGCTGTTCTCCATATTTGATTTATGATTGAGACAATCACTGGGTTGTGATTGAGCAAAGAAAGTGAGATAGGATCTCATATCTAGGGTGTCTTAGATAAAAATTCACGGGTAGTAATTAGGCGAGAAGGCATTGTACTAGGTGTGTTCACATAAGACTTTGAACTAATACTATTGAAAGTGAATTTCCTTTCTTGGCATAGATATGCCTCCAGATGTAGGTGACGTTGCACCGAACTGGATTACCAAATCTCTTGTGTTCTTTCTTTATTGCACCTTACTTTAATTTTGGTTGTTGTTTATTGTGTTATATTGTCATACTTGTTGTCTAGGACATCAGTATTGTCAAACTTGTTGTCAAAGATATCAAGACATCTGTCCAATGAGTGCCAAAATTTCATTTAAGAAAAAAAGAAGGATCAATGACATTGTTTCCTGTTCCACTTGGCTTAGGAACAAGAACAAATCAAGTAATTTTGGATTATATAATCCTGCAAACAATTTTTTTTTCTAAAGTTGAATGGCATTAATACATAGAATAGAAACTTAAAAACTGCAGCTAAAAAAATAAATAAAAAAGGAAACATCAATTTGGCGTAGAAGTTTCAACACATTATTTTGATATATTATTGACGACTATGGTTGTCACCATCTTCATGAGCTGAAAAACATGCTAATATGAACATGGCACTGTGAGAATATTTTACGAAATGATGAAATCATATTTCTTTTCTTTATGTGAAAACTTACGATTTCATCAAACCGCAAAATATTCTCATTACACCAAACCGGTTGAGAACTAAGGGTACGTCAAAGTGAATATGTCAAGATAAACAGAGCATGTACTTAAATGGTGGTATTGGGCCAAAACCGGTGACTTGGCTGGTGTAGTAAACCCAAAAGAAATATGATGATGGTTGCTTAATAGGCACTTCAAAAAAATTTATTTGGCTGGAAAAAAAACGATAGGGAATTACATTCCGATAAAAAATTACACATAAATACAACTGATTGGAAGTTACGACACGATCGAAGGCAGAATTGAGGTGTCTATTGAGCAACTTTTCAAATATGATTGCATCCATATATAGTTGAAAAGAAATAATCATTTTGGCCCAAGTGTACGAAGCCTCTTAATGATATGAAAATGACCTTTTAAGCTGTCAGAATTGCTCTCCCAAACTACAAAATGACTATTCTACCCCAAAGACAGTTAACTGTTGTTCGCTATCCAACTGCAATTAACTGTTGTTGTGCCAGCGGCAGTTAACTGTCGTTGCGTTCTAGCTTATACCAATACAACAACCACATTCCTACACTTATTCAAAGCAAACACAAACTAAGGTATCTGTCGTATTAGATTTTTTAAGCTGAAATAAAATGACCTAGATACAAACATTGCATGTTAAAAAGTATAAAACAATAAATGTTGAATTTATAATATTAGTACAAAAACACAATTAAGGAAGGTTAACATGTTCATGTTGAATTTATAACATGAATGATGATAGGAAGGTGTTCCAAGATATTGTTATGAACTTGATCCAACTGTCTCACCAATTGACATATTTCTATGGGCAACGCAACGAGATAAGTTAAAAATAACATCTTCGTGTGGACTAGGGTTGATGGTTTTTTGTTGAGTTTACAACAAATCAACAAAACACGCCTATTTATAGAAGTTTTTGTGCATCGTCGACCACAAAAACTGGGCAAACCTCACCTCACAAAATTGTATGCAACAACAGTAATCTGCCACTGGCACCAACGACAGTTAACTTATTACGCCATGTTAACAAAGGAAGAACAACACTCTTGACAAAATTTGATATTTTTTTATCACAAAAAATTTCTTTTATACATTGATCCAATCAGTCATACAGTCATCAACATACATGCATTCATAATTTCTTTAATTATTAATGAATGATTTCAACGTTTTAATTTGAATGACTTCAACGTTTTAATTTGCTTGAGTAGGATTGTGTTTCTTTTAGTACGTTTTGACAACTATAACCAAAATTTACATCCAAATTAAAACCAATGTGTATTAAAATTAAATTAACAAGAAAATCATGGTGTCCTGTCATTCCTCCTCAACCGCTTCCTCTTTCTAGTCAACAAATATGCAGTCATTGGTATACATGTAGTCCTAATCCTAGAGAAGACATCACAATACTTCTCAACTGTCAATTCACCACTCAACCCCTCATCCACCAAGTTCATGCAGCTCCTAATGATACTTAGTGAATCGTACATATCTCTAGCATGCTTCTGATTACTGATATGTTCCTCATTAGCTGACCTAGAAAGATCTCCCTCGATAGATGACAGTACCATTGGGTGAGATACCAAAAGGTACCACGCCACATACCCACCGTGCCTATTGCCAGACTCCACATCCAGACCCTACTATGTTTGAGGTATGACGTGAAAACTTAAGTCCATGGTACTAATTCTGTGTAGGATCAACCACATGTGACAAGGCCACCTATGAGCCCTCTAAACCATTAGGGTTCCTACACCCCTTCCCAGGTTAGTAGGGTTCGCGGGCGCTGGCCGTCTTGGCCTCTTTACCTTGTTGGCACCTATGTTAGCTCTCAAACATATCTACACAACAACAAAAAAAGGAAAAAAATCAATAAAAAACTCATTCAAATATTTCATTAAAAACTTGGAATACAAAATATACAACATTGAGTCATTGTGTTATTTCAAATTTTAAGCAACCACATTTGGCTTAAACCTAATCAAAACAACATTAACAACCAAAACATTCAAATATGTGATCACAACCTAACCGAAAAATCAATTATCTCTACAACCGTAAACACTAACCATTTACCAACTTTTTTTTTAATAAAAAAAGAATATAACATTAACAATGTGAATACAAGGGATTTTGATATTAGTTAGAAATAAGACTTTTCGTCTCTAATTCATTGCAAGTTGTGAAATCAAGGAGAAGAAAGAAAAAAGGAGAAAGGAAATAAATATAATGTGAAAGGCAACACAATAACACTAATGATGTGCTTAATCTGATGGTTCAAAAAATCTAATAAAATTAAGGGCTAAGATATACAATTAAATTTGACTAAAGGTACACTGTACATACCAAGCAACCATCAACATGGCATAACATCATTTAAAAATGTGGCACATTATTATTGGATGTAGGGTAACTTCACCGAAAAAGTCAATTGAAGAACTTCACCATAGAATTTTCCTTATTACTATTTGTACTTCTCTCATTTCGATTTATTAAGCTCGTTTTGTGGTTAAAAAACTTTGATTCTTAAAACCCTGTTGGAATTTGTATAGCTTATTCAAACATGCATGTATAGTATGCTATCTAAGAAGCTAGCTTAGTTACCTTTGTCATTGATAAGATACCTAACTTGATAGATGAATGTTTTTTAAAGTAGCACGGAGAAATCATTGAAAATGGGTTACGAAATAGAAAACAAGAAGGCGTCAATGAGATAAAGAACAAATCCATCTCAAAAATGGTAAAATTATATAAAGATATAAGGTAGAAGGTCTCGAATTTTGTCATTCAATATGTAGTTAGCTTTTCTTCCAATTTTTATGCATGAAAATCATATCAATTATGGAGAGAATTTTTCCACGCACACTCATCCTTCACTCAACCATAAGGGTTCATATTGATAGATCTGATTTTCCTTTGACTTGATCTCTTGTTGTAAGAGGCTTTCAACGCACTTATTGTTGTTAAACCTATTCAGTGAATTCAATGCAATGAATCAAAAAGAAATATTAGACTTTCCCTAAGAAGAATATACATATTCACGTAATATTAAACTCCAACTACATTCATGTTCCATTTACAATGAATTTTGGAAATGAAGGAGTTCATTCACTTTATCCAAACAATGAATTTTGAAAATGAAGGGAATTCAATTGAAGCATTTGAATTCCTTATAATTTCAAATTCTCTGAATTTTCAAATCCCCCATCCAAACACACTCTTAGGGTCAAGGGACAACAAATAGAATCTATAAATATCTGCTATGCAATGGATTAGAATAAGGAAAATTCTATGGTGAAGTCGTGAAAATGACTTTTTTGATGAAGTTAACGCTATAACATCAAAAGGGTAGTGAGTAACACCCCACTGTTTGTACAGTAGCATCAAAAGTTCAGTCCCCATAGTATCATCAATTTATCAGATTAACAAGACTACACTTAATCTAATTTTATCCTACCTTGTTTTAAGTGTAACACCCCACAAAGTGTAACACTTAAGACTATCACATAATATCATCAAATATGTTTGCATGTTAAAGATGCCAACGATAAAATAGTACTTGTAAGTCCAAGATGTTGCAAGCATTACTAAATGAATTACTATTGATCATTAATCAGTAATCAACAATTTAAAAATGAATCAAACATTAAAATCAAAATTAACTTTTT
>Ga0315915_1005148_pt1 | contig 16370 bp, 7 predicted proteins | sample MpolbnodulesMG_FD_207738 | JGI IMG/M metagenome (GOLD analysis project Ga0315915, IMG submission 207738) | Medicago polymorpha root nodule microbial communities from Los Angeles, California, United States - branched nodules | ecosystem: Host-associated > Plants > Roots > Nodule | place: USA... | reverse complement strand
CAATCCATGTGGATACGATACTCTGCTTATCACTTTATTACTTGGTAAACGATTTGGTACACTTGCCTAAATCCGACCATCAAGTTTTTGGCGCTGTTCCCGGGGATTGTTGATATTCTCGACTAAGTAATTTAAATAAGTTATTGGTAATAGTTTTAGTTATTTATTTAAAAAAAAGGGTATAGTAAGCATAATAATTATAACAATTATTATTTATAGTCACTCCAAGAACAATGCTACTTGGGTATTTTTATTTATGATTGTTTCAGGAAACAAATCATAGATCATTTTGCAAAGAACACAATTCAATCATTACAAAAATATCTACCTTATGGAGTGTCATGAACCTGATCTTTACTCTTGGGACTACAAGCAGAACACACAATTTGATAGGGTGCAAGCTATACAAGTTATGATAGCTGAAATACATGGATGAGTACTCCGAACTCGTTAGGAGAGCCAGTGAAGAACAATGCGCTATCGTCAATCAAATAATAGAGGTTGTGGTTGAAGCCCAAGACCACTTCAAAGGTTTAACCCTGAAGGCACAATGTGAAATTTTTTAGGATGAAAACTTAAAAGAATCATTTGAAGATAACCCTAAACACACCACCTCTTAGAGAATAGGACACGAGAAGGATAAAGAGGAAAATACCCCAAACAAATTCTATCCTGAGATTGTAGTACAAGATACTGAAGAATGCATTCTCACAGAAGTCAAGAGAGAAGAGCACTGTGACCAACTGTTAGAAACTCATCTTAAGAAGGAAGAAGCGCTAGCTGTGCAACCAACACTTCAAACTTGTTTCCATTTTGAGAATGAGTAGATGAAAAATCTTTAATGAAAGTGAGAATCCTCGTGAGCTCCCCTACTCCATCAAATTGTCGGTTCTATATCTCAAGAAATGGAAGAGTGAAGGATCGACTGCACTAACCGAAAACTGTAATGTCATATCAAGGACGATTACCTCAAAAGAAGAAGGGTCCAAGAAATTTCAATTCTATTGGAAAGTTGTCCATAAAAGAAGCTTGGTATGGTCTTAGTGAAGACATTAACTCTATCCCATCATTGCTAATAAGTAAGATCGAAGGAATTCAGGTAAAACCATCAAATTACAGTATAACACTTGTAGATAGATCAATCAATGATCCATTAGAAGTAGTGGAGGACGCAGTGGTGAAAGTAGACAAGACTTTTGTGACGTCAGAGACACAAAACAAGGTTCATTGGTAGAAAAAGTCTCATTGTTCTAAGAGAGCAAATGGCATTGATTCTAAAATCCTACTAATGGGAGCATGTGAACACTTACTTCTCTATGCCAAATTCATGAACATCCTTCCAAACAAGAGAAAGAGGAAGGATAATGTGTTTTTTCTTTCATACAAGCCACCCTAAAAGGACATATCTGTCAGGCTTGAGATGTAAAACACATGTTGATTAGGAGGAACCTATTTTGTCAAGCTAGTGACCTGAAAGAAACGCTGAATGGGAGGGAACCCATAATTTTATTTTTCCGCATTTTTCCTTTTTCAATAAGCTAAGTCAGATTTCCTTTCTTAACAATTTCCTTTCTTTTATTGTTGCTAATCCTCAGTATTATTATATAAAATTTTATTTCTTTGCATTAAATATATATCTTTTCCATTTATGCTTTAATTGTTTTAATCTTAGAGAGTTATTTCAGAACATTTACAGTGGAGGCTAGGTTACCCTTACATTCAAGAGCACAATAACTTTCGGGACTTGCTACTGAAGGTACTTATATTAATCACCATCTCTTTTCTGAATAGCATAACTGGTTGAGAATTTGAGCCAAATATTTCCATCCATTCTTCTACTATAATTCTTTCTACCATGAATGTTCCATATGAATTCTATTTTTGCTCAAATTTGTGGGCTGTTTTTTATGGACGATTGGTCGTGTTATACTACACACGAGGCAATTTTTTTTGGTACCTTGAACCTTTCAAGCCACCCTTTATATTCTTATTATCCTTTGTGAAACCCCTTTGAGCCTCCAACAATAATGTAGTTTTGTTGTTACTAAGTGACGAATCATGTCAAAGTTCTGAACCTTAATGTCATCTATTTGATTTCTCTTGGAGTTAGATAAATTTTTTATAACTTGGTATGGTTTGCAACTAATTTTGGGGTTGCTCTTTGGACTTAGCAACATTTTACGTTTGGGGTGGGGTACAGTGGAACTTATTTATCAAAAAGAAAAAAAAATGTAGATTACCATGAGTTTACAAAAAAAAAAAATTTGTCTTTTAAAAACAAATATGTTGAAATAGAAAAAGATAAATAGTTCTACTTAGTACCCATCTTGTTTGATTCAAGGAATGAAGGTTGGTAATGCTTCAATATTAAGTAGGAGTCCTTACATTGATAATCTAACTCCAAGTTCTTTTGTTAGCCTACTTTCCCAAATATATCCCACCTTAACCTAAGCCACATTACAACCCTAAAAGACCTCAAAGTTTGTATATAATCTGATTTTGACTGTCTATTTAGAATTGTCTCAAATTTACAGCAAGGTACATTCATGTGACGACTGGAGTGGGCAAATGCCGTGACCAGCCCTATTGGCTTTAAGAGATACATATTTGTATCCTAGAAAAGAGTGTGGTTGAGTATATGAGCTATCTTCTCCAAGCTTGTCCCGCTTGAATGTAACGAGGTAAGTAAGTAAGTGTTGTGAATGAGATGAGATGATGACATGTCATCTTACGCTATTCTTAGCATGTTTTTCCGTAATTTTTAAGTAGGTTTTACATCCATGATAGAGGAGTATTAGAGCAATTTATTATGATTTTGTGACATTTTTAATGTTTTGTATATTTGAATTTGTAATTCTATTCTTCCCGAAACATAGTAATTTTAGGGTGATTTGATGTAATTCACGAAGAAATCATGCAAATTGGCAAAGCAAGACATCTGAAGATTTTTTTAGGACTTTGGGATGTTTAAGAATGAAGATTCAAGAGGCCTCAAAAGACATTAAAGAGGGAAGAATTCTTTCCCAAGTCCCAAGACATTCAGCACCAGGACAACACTCACATGCACCTAGTGCACGTTTCTGGGAACCCAGCGCATGGCCATGCACCTAGCACATGATCTAGGCACCTGGCACATGGATTTTATCTCTCACATGCACCTGTCGTATGGTCCTAGGCGCCTGGTGCATGTGTTTTGTGGGCCAAAACTGAAATTTTGTTAGTTTTTGTGGCAAAAGCCCGGTTTTTGTGCCTAACTTCAGGTGAAAACTCTCCCTGTAAATACCTCTATCCTTATTCACAATTTCTCATTCAGAACGAAGCGGTTCAAGAGGAAGGAAAGCACTAGGAGCTTCAAGGGAGGAGTTTCTCTCCTCACTCCAAGTTTCTCCAAGGTATGTTTTATTTCATTTGTAATTTGTCTTTAGTTACCATGAGTAACTAAATCCCTTTAGGCCAGAGTTCTAAGATGAACCTATATTCTAGTTGTTGGATAATTTATTTAATTTAAAGTCTTTATTTAGTTATTTATCTTTTTGCTATTTAGTTTTACTCTCGTGTATAAGATGTATCGCATCTGAAGCATAACTCTGATATAGGCACTTAGGGAGGTGACATTACCTAATATTGATGTATATCTTTCTAATTAGGAAGTAAATAATTAGTAATTAGGGAAAGAAGCCGAAAGAGGGAGAACCCTATGAGAATGATACTTAGGGAGTGACATAACTAATATTCATGTGTATCTTCTAGAATTAGGAAATGCCTAGTTAGTAATTAGGGAAACAGAGGACTTCACGACTTAAATCAGCCTAGTAACTCTACTCTTCTTTCACCTCAGTAAGGTAGACGCTGATTGGACTACCCGTTTGTAGACCTATCGAGAGGGAAAGTGTGTTATGTGCTTCTAAGATTCATAAATGAGAGGACCTTTAAGAACATTAGGACTACACTGATTAGAATTTAGGAAAGCTAACTTAAGTTTATGTTTCAATTACCTATGAGAGAGTAAGACCCCACACGTACGTTGTGTGATCAACAGGTGCAACTTGAGAGCTGATAGGTAGTAAAATTCCACGAACTCATCACTTAGATAGATAACGATTAATAACATGAATAAGAGTTGACTGTTACGCAATTCCAACAATTAAATAGAGGGGATTTGAAGAATCCTAACCACCGCTAACATTCAGCAATCAAAATAGGTAAACTTTGCTCAGTTGCAAACATATTAACTTTGCAAAACTCTAAACCCTTATCTCTTTTATTTTTATTTGTTCTCAAATAAGTAACGCAGATTGTTTGGTTGAAACGACAATCTCTGTGGATACAATACTCTACTTATCACTTTATTACTAAGTAAACAATTTAGTACACTTGCCTAAATCCGACCATCAACTATCGAAGTTGAGATGTATGAGTTTCCATCCGGACACAGCCAAGGGTCTTTCAAAATTGATATACTCTTCCCGTTACTAACCATCCACCTTTGACCTCCTCTAACTAACACATGTGAAACAAATATTCTACACCAAATAAAACTTGAGTAATAGACTATACGGGGCCCCAAAAAGTTAGTCCTTATAAAATATCTAGCCTGGAAATCTGAGTTGCAATAGTATCTAGGTGTGTTAAAAATTTCCACGCTTGCTTCCCTAACATAGCCAAATTAAAACCAAACATATGTCGAAAACCCATGCCTCCATACTCCTTGCACATTGTTAATTTATCCCAACTAAGTCAAATAATGCCTTTGCCTTACCTCCTATTTGATCCCCACCAAAAAAAATTAATCATTCTTTGAATCTCCTCCCCCAATGTTGTTTGTAATAAGAAAGTGCTCAAACAATGTGTGGGAATTGCTTGTGCCACATATTTGATCAAAGCATCTCGTCCTGCTTTTGAAAGATGCTTATCAGGCCATTGTTGAATTTTCCTCCATACCCCGTCTCTGAGATACCCAAAAATTGCCCTCTTGTTTTCGCCCAATCATGGTTGGCATACCCAAATACTTTCTGGTTTCTATACTTTCTGATACATGTAATACATTTTTGCTGAAGAAGATTTCTGACTTTTTGAAATTAATGGCTTCCAGACATAGCTTCATAAGATTGTAATATTTCTTTCAACTTTGTACTTTCCTGCATATTTGCCCGGCAAAATGAAACAATTGGTAGCAAATAAAAGGTGTGTGAGGATTGGTGCATAGAGAAGAGGAGTATGTATTTATTGTTGCTAGAGAGAACAGTGAAGAATAAGAAGCATGGTTTGAGAGAAGAAAGAAATAATTAAGTTTTGGGTTTTTAGTTTGGGCTTTTGCGTTCGTGTTTCACGCATGGAGTGTACCTTTTGTATCTAAGTATGGGTGTTTGCGGTGTGGTTTGGATCAGTTTTAAGGTTAAAAGTCATTTGAACTGCAAGATAAAAAACAAGTGGTTTGGTTGACATTTAAAATAAAATATGAACCAGGTAGAACCAAACATTTAAAGTAAAACCTGAACTAAGTTAAACCATACTATTGAGGTTTAGGTTGGATCGGTTGATGCATTTCTTTTCTAAGACAATACGATTTTTTGTTTTCAACATTAAAATCAAACTAAGAAGCTAAAACTCATCATTTTTCCTGCAATGTTTCCAACAATGTTTTAAATTTCATCCAACATTGCAATTTCATTTTCATCTAACAATATACTCAACAACAAAGACCAAATTAAAAACGTAGACAAAAAGTAATCATATTCTATAAAAAAAAAATGCAAACGACTAAGATTTTATTATTCTCTAAAAGTTCAAGTAACAAATAAATATATTTTTGAAATAAAAAAAAAGAAAGAAGAAACTTAACAAGTGAAAAAAAAAGTCATTTTTAAAATGTTTTCATTGAGTTTCTATGAGTATTAAGTTAGGTGACATATGTTTAATTATTGTTTTTACTGTGTTGTGGTTTGTTTGGTTGGTAAAGTAAAATCCACTATCCGAACCAAACCACGCGATTGAGTAAGAAAATGATATGAATACATTCAAATAAAATGCGGTTTTTTGCATTCTGAGTTTGAGTTTGTTCAATTTGCGATTTTTTTATTGTGTTGGTTTGATTTTGAACACTCCTGCATCTAAATACAATAAAAATATACAATTAGACTGTTTTTTTTAGTTTTAAGACTGAATTTCCCTTTCGTAGGGTCAAGTTATCGGTTTTAGGTAATTTTGGTTTCATCTTTGTGTTTTCTAAAGCCTTAAACTTAAGATTTTTTTTTTTTTTTAAAAAAAAATTCTTGGTTTTTTTAATAGTTGCTAGAGAAAAGACGGGCACTCTGTGCCCGTCTTTCCGCTCTTTTTATTGCGATAACATTTGAAAATTATGAACGGTGATTTTTATATGAAATTTTGATTTTAATTAAAACTAAAAATTTAAATGTTTGTTGCTTTCAAGTTATAACAAATCAAATTAACCATTATTATCTATTTCAATTACACCAAAAAAATATAATCTAAATTCTTTTTTTAATGACACCAACAACAATCTTTATTATAGAAAAAGTTGTTTAAGGGTATAATTGGAATAATAAAAAAATAAGTATTAATATACTCATCAAGTTTATTACACTTTTCAAATGAAAAAGGAAAAAAAAACCACACACAGATTTTCACCATAAAGTCTATGAATTCATGCGATAAATATTTTCTTATAAGATCTTTTTGAAAGAATTGTTTGTTCTATGAATAAGATTTTCTACAAATTTTTAGATAATTTTTTTGGAATTTTATCTGTTATTAATAATGTCAATCTTTTTAAAATATGAAAAATAAATATTTAATATTTCAATATACAAATAATATGTTTTTTTACAATATATAAATAATAATTTAGTTAATGCAAATCAACAAAAGTCATAGACATTAGTTATATTGTCAATTTTTAAATATGCATAAAAAAAATTAGAATCTTATAAATTGTGACTGGATCTTATCACAACTCTGCACTTAAGCGTGTTTGAATGAGAGTAGTATTAAGATGGTTAACCTCCTTGAGAGTAGAGATGGCAATGGGAATCTTATGGGTAGGGTACTACAGTCCCCTTCTCCATACCCACGTTTGTAAAAAATACTCGTACCCAAGCCCAAACCCTCGTGGGCTACAACTTTATTGTCCTTCCCTATACCATATGGGTACCTTAGTGCCCATACTCTCACCCATTAAACACACTTTAATTTTGAAAAGACAATAAAAATATGACAATTGAAATGAAACTATGGTTCAAAAAAATTCAAATCATCATAAAATAGTACGATACGAATCGTAGTATTTAACAAAATAAAAAACATCCAAAACATCCTTCAAGAATTACACACCTGTAGGAGGGATAATTTATTGTATTAAGTATTTTTTAAGTTTAGACTTAGACTTAAATAACTAAATAAATAAATTAATTATACACCAAAAATAAATAAATTATTTGTCATATTAAATAACTATGTATATGTGGGTTGCGGGGCTGGACAATATAGTACCCTTACCCGTACCCATACCCATTTAGATTTATGGGTAATACCCAGACCCAAACCTGGATCCATGAAAGAAGAATTTTACCCTACCCATTGCGGGTACCCATCAGGCCTGGGTCCAATTGCCATCCCTACTTGAGAGTGTTTTGGACCTCTCTCATCCCGTTTTGTCTATGTGAACGTTGCTTACTTCATAGTTTGTAGGGACAATACATTATTGTAATATGTAGGGATCAAAGTTCGAACTATGGATACCCTATTTATTCACCATAAAAGTCAATTCTAACCCTTAGACTACGTGACAAAAAAAGTTGTGACGGGTGAAGAATTTTACTTTTACAAAATAAAAAAAGAAGAGATAAATATATAACATTATATTTTCAATACACAAATTTTATGGTTGAAATTTATATATAATTTTTTTTGAAGAAATCAAAATGGATTAAAATCATCAAGAGTGATTCATCTCGCACAAGGTGTGCAAAAGAGAATCATTCAACAAGATACAAAGTTAAGGTTTCTTGTCAAAACAAAAACACTATGCAAGAAAAGAGAAGAAAGCTACTACATAACACCCATTCATAATCAAGGGTGCCGCCACCAGTCAGTATAACTGAAAGTGGAAGTTAGCAATTTAGCTTTCAACAAAGAAAAAGAGATTAGCGATATCCAATAAATTCACCAAATCCTTTGCTTTGTGATTGAAAATTTTATTGTTTCTTTCCTTCCAAAGAACCCAACCGCAAGCGTGCCAGATTACTTGGAGAAAAGAATGAGTAAACTGCGGTAACCCCGCCAAATGTCCAAACTGATGAAGATGGTCACAGACAGACTCTGGAGGTATGTAAGTTGACTCCGATCCACTCGTAAACATGGTGCCATAAGCTGCCAAAGATGTCGCATCAGAAAAAAAGATGAACTGTAGTCTCTGGATAGCCACACCCACCTACACATAGTGTGTCATCATGATGAAGGACTCTCCTACGAAGAAGATTATCTTTGGTAGGAAGTCTGTTGCGAAGTAGTCGCCAAACAAACACAGAAACCTTTAGCCGAACATGTTTCAACCAAGCTGCATTAAAAGGCCAGTCTCCAATGGTGTGTTAGGCGTCGTAAGATACTGATAAGTCCCCTTAACGAGATACCCATTAATGGGATCAAGAATCCACCGTCACCTGTCAAGAGTAGAATCCTGCAAAACAACATTCCACAGCAAGTACGAGCACTACATAATGGATTCCTTCTCCCATGCTAAAAGACGCCTCCTCCACTCTCAGACGCCATTTATAACAATATATAAGGGAAATGCACTATTTTGGACAGAAATTTATCTTTTCAACTTTATCCCTTCATTCAAATTGTTTAATCATTCTTATAATTTCGGTGAGTAAATCTTTTAGTTTGTCTTGGAATGCCTGATCACCTATGTAATTGCTTTTTCTGTAGTCGGTTTGACTGCCATATACTTTTGTATGAGTTTTGTCCGTTAATATTCTATGTACATTTAGTACATTAGTACAAAAAACATTTATTAGCTCAAGAATTTTAAGTGGGCTACCAACCACCTAACTTAAAAACCTCATCGATCAAATTTTTTTTTTTTTAACTCTAATACATATCAAATGGTTTAACCCCATTTAAAGAAGAGATATTTAACTTTGATTCAATTGAAATTTGTGTATTGTGAATAGTATGTTCGAGAATATGTTACCGCATTATCAATATTTTCTTTATGTATTTTATGTCTCTCAAGTAATTGTTGTGGAAGCTAAGTTAATTTTAATTTCAATTCTTATACTGAACATCTCAGAATATCATACACTTGTTAGCCACTTTATTCTCTCTTTATCTCTCTCAATCTTTCTATCACACCATCAATATCACATCTATAACACCACTTTTTCTACTTTTCTCTCTCTCAAGATGTCAATTGATTTTGGGATGTCCAACAAACATTTTCTTTTAATTGAATGCTCATTTAGAATAGTTTAACACATCTTGTGCTAGTTTACTCATTATCAAATAAAGTTTGTTGCTTATAAATAAAAAAGGTAGAAATTCAAACAATTTATAAATACATATGCTAGCAAAGAAAATCAAGATATGGAGTAACAACTTTTTAAAATATAGAATGATTAGACATAACAAAAATCGAATACCAAGATATAACTCAACCATAGAGGAGCAATCAAAATATAAAAACTGAATTTAAATCTTAGTGACAATGAGTACAAAATATAAAATCTGTATTTAAAGCTTAAGCGTCAAATCAAGTTCAGATGACTCATAAAGCTTAAGCGTCAAATCTAGTCTAGAGGACTCAAAATCAAAATCGGAGGATTCTTCTTCATCGTTAAACTTTAAATTGTTAATATAATCCACGGTAATAGTTGAAGCCAGAATATTTTTCTTGTCTTTGTTTGAGTTTGAACCTGTTGCAACATTTGCAGTAGACTCTTCAAATTTTTGTACTGCACCAATTTTTTCACCATCTTCAATCCTTGAATCAGTTGCACCACCAATACCTTGAAATCCAACCCCATCATTACTACTCTCAGTACTATTTTTCAACCGAACAAGAGAAGGATTCAATACCTCTTGCAAACACAGATCACCATGAGCATGCCCAAAACTATGTGGGGTAATCTTAGGGTTAGTAGATTGTTTTCGAATCATTGATTCAAATCTACCCCCAAGTGGCATATAACTACAAGTTATAAAAGAGGGGTTAAAGTGAGGTTTATCTTTCTTCTCCTTCATGTTCGCCAATTCTTTTGTGTTGGTACAAACTAACTATTGCAAACTATATACCCTGTGGTTTTCAGATTTGATGAAAAGAGAAGCATATGAGAAGGGTATTTATAAAAAATAAAAATAAAAATTGAGTCAATTGAAATATCTTTAAGAATTATTATATTTGCCTTCCATATTTGGGATGAATTAATATATTTAGATATGAAACGATGTGAGGATGAATATTGCACCGATTGATTTGAAATATATTTTGAATTAATATATGGAAAGTGAAGCTTATAAGAATGATTATTTATTTATAATATATTTAAATTAATGCAAATATATTTAAGCATAAGTATTAAAAATTTGAAACGATATCATATTATTGAGAGGAAGAATATAGCATCGATTGATTTGTGCATGAACATATATTTATTTAAAATATATTTAAGCATAAGTATTAAAAATTTGAAACGATATCATATTATTGAGAGGAAGAATTTAGCATCGATTGATTTGTGCATGAACATATATTTTTATGATCACAAGTGCCTGAACATTTGCCTTCCTTATTTGGGATGTATTTTTATTTTATTTTTTATGGTCAAGGGGATGTAATTTAATTTGGCTTAATTAATGAATAATATGTGTCTATTTTCTTCTCACGCGGTTGGCTTAATAATATGGCAATTAAATTTCCTCAAGAAAAAAATTTACAATTTGATATAAGATTAATATTAGAGTAAATGATCACTTTGGTCCCTGACTTTGCACCTCGTTGTCACAAAGGTCGCTCATTAAGGATTAAATATAAAGTAGTCCCTGAATGTGCACTTCCGTTATCACTTTAGCTATGACATTAAATAATTCTAGTAACGGATGGTGTGACAAAGGTTTTATGCTGACAAGGAGTATGAGGTGCCATAAGGACTAAAGTGAAAGTAGAAAATGATTACTTTGGTACCTGAACCAAAAATCGATATCCCCGAAAATCAATATCCTTAAACTGAAAATCAATATCCCCAAACTCGTCCCAACAAAGTGTTGCTCTTTGTCAAGAACTTGGACATCTACCTCAATGAAGTTGTTCTTTGGTTGTGGGAGACTTATTATTAGGTCCCTGACTATGTATACTTACTGTCAGTTAGGTCCTTGACAATAAACACTTACTGTCACTAAAGTCCCTGACAGTAAACACTTACAGGCACAAAGTGGTAGCATCACATGCACATATAAATCACATATTTTCCAAAAAAAAGTTGTATATATCCACATATTTTCTATAGTGAGATGAATGTGGATTGAATTTGCTTTTCATGAATGTGGTGCACAAAATTAGTTGTACAAATCTATAATAGCTTTACTGATAAGATTATATTTGATAGCATTATTGTTACATGTTTTTCACTGATGAATCTTGCTGTGAAAATATGGAAAATATGTCGGCATATACAACTTTTTTGAAAAAATATGTGATTTATATTTGCATGTGATGCTACCATTTTGTGTCTGTAAGTGTTTACTGTCAGGGACCTAACTGACAGTAAATATGCACAGTCAGGGACTTAATAACAAGTCTCCCGCAACCACAGATTAGCTCCATTGAGGAAGATGACCCAGTTTTTGACGAAGAGCAACACTTCGTTGGGACATGTTTGGGGATATTTATTTACGGTTTAGGGACCTACTTTCACTTTAATCCTTGTGACGCCTCATATGCCTTGTCATTATAAAACCTTTGCCGCATCATCAGTTAACAGAATTATTTAACACCAAGTACTAAAGTGATAACGGAAGTGCACATTCAAGGACTACTTTGTAATTAATCATGATCCGCGACCTTTGTGACAGCGAGGTGCAGAGCTATGGACCAAAGTGACCATTTACTCATTAATATTAACTCTACGCCTAGGTTTGATAACACCTTATAGTCCTTTGTAACGCCGCCAAAAAATACTCTATGTACTTCTAGGTAAATTGACTAAGTGCAAGTATGCATTATCCAAGTAATACGATCTAATAGGGACTAAGGAGTTATAGCTTTCTATAGCTTTCCAACAGTAAACTTATTTGCAAGGAAATAAAATAAAACTTTGGTGTCATAACAATAAAAATAAAGATAACAGTTTAGGAAAACAGTTAAAAAGACTTAGAAGTTCTCAAAGGTAAAAGTTAAAACTGTGGTATAAACAAAGAATCAGTTATGATAGAGTTTCACTACGATATACAGAGATATAGCTTTATATGGCTTTCTGGTAATCTGGTGGCCTTTGGGGTATGTCGACACAACTATCCTGTTAAGGTTGATAATGCACAATACTTAACATGCAACATTTCTAGGTTGGTCATCAATAGCTCTCAATTTGAGAAGAGGTTGAGCCGTGGCCTATGACAAGAATCCTAGTTAGATCTTAGCACTTCTTATAGGCTCTTCAAAGATCTAGTATGCATTGAAGTAATCTTTATCGTTCTCATTTGTTTTAGGTACATATGGACGTAACTCATATCAAACAAATATTTTCCATTCTCATCTCCTGTCGGTCTAAGGGAACTTGGCAATAAAAATAAAAGTGATCAAGTTTTACTTCCAAAGGTTTGACATTAAAATAGTTTGTTTGAAAGAAGCACGAAGTTATAACTCTTTAAATCGTAAGCGAAGAATATTATAACCTCATCATTTCTATACCACAAGAAGGGGTTTATCTCATGATGAGCTTAACCATAAAGATGAAGATGAAATGAAATATAAATGAAAACATGAAAAAGCTAAATTGATAGATAATATGGATTATGAACAGATTACACTCCAACAAGGAAAAAGATGAGCTTGAAGCATCACCTAAATAATTCTAACCCTAAATTACTAAGAACTAGCACTCATCCTCATCTACGAGGAAGATGAGATGGAGTGAGAATCCTAGTGGCTGCTAACCCTATCTGGAACTTCGTCGCAAATTTCACTATGCAAAATTATGGACTCTTGGCACTAACATGTGGTTTTCCTTTTATAGTACAAGACCAACCACTACAAGTTGTACCCTTTGTTCATTTCCTACATGTGGTGTCCTTATATTATCCTTTTAGTACCAAGCATATTCTTTATTCCTCTTACTACCAATCATTGGCGTCAACTCATAGAACTTAGCCCTCAAGCAGTAATAAGCAATGGTCAATTGGGTTCGTAATATTATACGACCTTCATGCACGATCTACAACACTATATCATCATTCATCCACCTAGCGCTATATCTTCATACTTCCCCATGCTCCTTTTCCATGTTGTGCTTCTTAGATCTCAAGTGCAATTCCTCATCATGTTCCACAAAACATCCATAACAAACATTACTAGTTCAAAATGATTAAATAACACAAAAAACTACTTAAAACAATAAATTCCTAAACAGTCTCTGATTATATGCTATATGTCATGCAATAACTAAATTTCTCATAGATTATGGGGGATAAGTGCATAACCTACAAAATTGCGGGTTATCATTAACCTAATAGGAATTCAATTTTGTTCCTTGTGAGCTTAACTCAATTGGTAGGGACATTACATAATATATGCAAGGGTCGAGGCTCGTATCTCGAACACCTCACTTATTCACCTTAAAAGGGTGAATTTCTATCCATTAGGCTACTTGTCCAAAAAAACAAAAAAGACACATCGTAAGAGCCAATTACTTTCGAATATTCTAATCATTTCCTCTCTCTCTATATAAACCAACCCTTACCACTTTTTCTCATAAATCACAAACATTTCACTCATCTCACTTATTATCTCCTACCAATGGCCAACAACACACCACCACCATCATTTTTCCTCAAATTTGATAGGGATTAGACATACAGATCTAGTATCTAAATTATCATCTCCATCAAAGGTATATCGAAAAACCCCTCCCTCTTTATTGTTAGTGTTGACCAAAACTCGTTAGGAAGTATTGGGTGTTATTGTCAAAAAAATCTTAATTATTTCTTTACAAAAGTGATAGATTAGGTCACTGTGTTTATAGATCTGAACGAAAATTTTGTTTTTGAGATTTTTAGAAATTTGAAGATCTGAAAAAGTGTTGAAAATTTATTTTTATTGCATAAATGATCTTAGAATTAATCGATCTATCAAGTTGACAAAGAAAATTTTCGAAAAAATGGTTTGGTAACATATATGTGTAGGTCAAATCATGTAGGGGAATTTTGGGCCTCAAAACTTTGAAAGTTTTATCATTCATTTATGAAAGTGATAGATCGGGTCGTTTTATTTATAGATCTAAAAGAAAGTTTCATGTTTGAGTTTTGTAAAAAATTTGAGTTTTGTAAAGTGTTGAATTATTTTTATTGCAGGAATGATCTTAGAATTAGTCGATCTATCGAGTTCTCAAAGATTTTTTTTGAAAAACTTGGGTTGGTAATATATATGTGTAGGCCGATATCCATGTAGGGAAATTTTGGGCATCAAAACTTTGAAATTTTTCTCATTCCGTTACAAATGAATCTAAAAATAATAATTATGTGTTTGGGTTTTTTTAAAAGTTGAGTTTTGTTAAAGTGTTGATAATTTATTTTTATTGCACGAATGATATTAGAACTAGTCGATCTATCAAGTTGTCAAAGAAAATTTTCCAAAAATGGATAACATATATGTGTAAGCCATACCATGTAGGGGGATTTTGGGTCTCAAAACTTTGAAAGTTTTCTTTAAATCATAGACCAATTGATCCATATATTTAAAACAATGTAAATAGACACATGGTTTGCGATTATCGAACAAAGATTCAAAATGTTAGAGTCAAATTTCTATTTTGAAAATATTTGATTTTATGCATGATTTTGAACTGTTGTCTAATATGTGAAAATTAGAAATTGAATACTAGATTGACACAATAAAGTTGTATGTGAATTTGTGACTGTTTTTCGGACATAATTTTTTTCGTAAATGATGTACACACAATGGAGACTCTGTCAACATAAGTTTTATACTTAGTGATTTTATGTGCATTATGGAATAAAGTTTTAACTCTTTGTTATTTTGAAACAAAAATGCATCTGCTATTATGAAATTTTTATGTGTATGTTGAAATATATTGAGAAAACTAGAGAATTTTAAAGTATTAAAATATTTCTAGAAGTTTTTTGGAAACAATTTTTTTCACAATTGTTGGTCAAAGTTGAATAAGAGTTGTCAAGTCAAAGTAAAGAAAATTTGAGAATATTAAACCTTCATCATGGACATATTTGACTAAACCTTATCGATAGGTAGAACTGATTTAAAACTCTATTATTCACCTAAGTCAATTTCAATTAAGAAAAAGTTCTTTAGGAGAATGCTCTTGGCCAAACATTGAATCAGTGAAACTCATTTCTTATGAATCAGAGGGTTAAGACAAATAAATCTCTCTCTTTTTACCACAAAACAAAAAATATTAATTAATTTTTACAATTGGGAAATGAATAATTCTTATATGTAGGCTAGAAAAATTAATAATATACTTACTTTTTTATATAATAATAATATTTTATTCCCCTAAAATACAAAATATTTTGTTATGAACACAACAATAATAGTTAATAAACGTAAATACAAACAAAATTTTGAATGTATTAAATAGTCTCAAAAACATTGTATACCTATTTTGACAATAAAAGTTTTACACCTTTCTTTTAATGCCAAAATATTTTATACCTTAAAGATATAATATATTAAATATTAAAGTTTAAGCTGTAAAAATCCTTTACATAATTATATAATAAAAACTTAATAACCTTTTTTGACTAAAAATATTTTATACTTATTTTTATGTGGAAAAAAAGGTGTAAAATACTTTTAGTCAAAAAAGGTTATTAGATTTTTATTATATTACTATGTAAAAGAATATTTTATACCTTAAAAGATGAAGAAAAAAAAATTTGGGTTTAAGGTATAATTTTTTTTACATAATTGTATATTGCCTTTGCCCTATAATAATTGCCACATTTGCAAACATATTGTCCCAAAAAGATATTCAATTTTGATTTTTTTTTCTTGTTTGATAAGCTCAATTTTGGTTTTAAATTTAAATGGTTATTTTCTATATGTATCATTTAACTAATATATTATCACCATTTGCTTTTTTTTTTTTTTTTTTTTTTTT
>Ga0315915_1005146_pt1 | contig 16373 bp, 8 predicted proteins | sample MpolbnodulesMG_FD_207738 | JGI IMG/M metagenome (GOLD analysis project Ga0315915, IMG submission 207738) | Medicago polymorpha root nodule microbial communities from Los Angeles, California, United States - branched nodules | ecosystem: Host-associated > Plants > Roots > Nodule | place: USA... | reverse complement strand
AATATGGTTATAGAGGAGCTGCCATGTAATTTTGATGATTTGCTCTGATGAGTTCATTTTTGTTCTTATGTAAAGTACTATATCTTTTGATATTAATTATGGAAACAAAATATATTCTTTTCCATTTCTAACACACCTGATATGATGTTATTTGAATTTTATCAAATTTGTTTGATTATGAAGTTATATATTTAACACTGTTATGTTTACAAGTACTCTCTTTTGATCTTTTAAATTTTTCTCCTTATCTCCTTCCTATTTCTTTTGTTCAATACTATAATCACTTTAATTGGTTCAACTTATTGTTATAAAACATGTAATATCTTAGTGCCATTTACTTATTTACTTTTTTTGCTTCAAATTTCAACTTTATGTGAGGTAGTGCTATTTTTCTCTTTTTGAACATGTTTTCCCTAAAATTGGTCTTGTGAAAACTGCCAAGTCCTAGCTAAACCATTGAAGGATGGCTGACATGCAAGTAATATGTGACGCACTAATTAATACCGACTATCCGATATAAGTCAACAGTTGAGATCGGTTAAAATTAATTTAATGAACATGTAATTCGAGCCATTTGAACTTAAATCAATTGATGAGATTTAAAATTATATGAAAGTACGTGGAAAAATTATTGTCCTGAGCCGGGTCACATGCCGAAAAAAACTAGTTAGAATTGCTTTAGTAGTACCTGGCTCTAACATTCAAGAAGAGTTTAAGGTGGATCAAGAACACATGCAGCCACTTATGGTGATGATTAATTGGTATAATATACTATATATAGTCTATAGTTTATATATAATAACTTAGTTTCCTTCCTTAAAAAAACATAACTTAGTTTCTTTTTTATGTTTTTTGTTTTCTGTTGTAATATACTTATTTTAATTTGGATTCTAAATCTATCTAAATTAAATGGCATTTGATAGAACACACCTACTAGTTTTTTATGGAGTGTTTTAGCAAGCTACACCTTAAGGTGTATTTAACTACTTTTTAGTTATAACTTGCTAAAACACACCTTCTAAAAAATAAGTGGGTGTATTCTAGCAAATGCCTATAGGAGTTGCTAACATACACACACTTATTTTGTAGAAGGTGTGTTTTAGCAACATTTACCTTAAGGTGTATTTAACAACTTTTTAGTTTTATATCTTTGCTAAAACACACCTTAATAAAAACTAATGGGTGTATCCTAACAAACCCCAAATTAAATTCTCTATACTTAGAAAAAGGTGAATTTCATTGTTGTATGAAACTTAATTGATAATTTATAGATGTCATCCCCGACCTAGTTCATCAAATTTTAGAAGGCATTATGTATGCATCAAATATTTGCTAGTTCCTGAATTTCCTAATAATCAATTCAAACATAAAATGCAAAATTACACAAATTGTCCCTTAATTTAATTTCAAGTAACACTTTAATCTTTTTTTTTGGTCCCAATTAAGTCATTTATGTTATAAAATGACAATATCTTATCATAACAACTCATCCTTATAATAATATGTGTATTTACATTAGGTAGGGGCTATGTGATTAGATAACTTGTAAAACAAATCACTGTTGAAAATAATCTAAATTTGAAACTTAACAATTTCTAAAACAAGTCGATGATGATGACGGCGGTGGACGGCAGCTGATGTTGATGTGAGTGGCAGTTTTCACAAGGAGGAGGGAGTGGCAGACTTCGATTAAATTAACTTTTTTGTTTTATTATTTTTTTTCAAATGAGATGTGCCACATGGCACACTTTGATTGGCTATGTCACCTACCATAGTCCGCCTTAATTGCACAGAAGTGGAACCCCAAAGAATTAAGCCTAACCGGACAAACATGAATTGGCTCCATATTCCTCCAATAAATCATGAATGTTTATAACACTAGTTTATTTACCCGGCGTTGCCTGGGTTAGATATAATTAAGTATGATCAAAATTCTGCATGTATGGTATCAACAAATAAAATTCACCATAGATTAATAGATGCAGAAGCGGGATGAAATTAATTGGATTTAGATTTCTTTTAGGGAAGAAATTAACTGGATTTAGTAAAATTATCAACGCATATAAAATAAAAAAAATACATTTTTTAAGTATTTGGACTCACAAAAAATCGTACCTATTTCTTAAAAAAAAAAAAATCGTACCTATTAGTAAAATTGTACAATTGTCGTATTACTTAAATAAAAATCTTCTCTTCATGAAATAAAATATAATTGGATTTCCTACTTAATGATTTTTGTTTGAGTAGTAATTGGTTGTCAAAGTGAAAGTGTGGTATAATATTTTTGTCTTATCAAAATATAAGGAATAAGTCTAAAAGGTGTCAACTTAGTGGTAAGAACTTGACTTTGTAACTTCAAGAGACGTTGTCCAAATTTCACATGGAACACTTGTAAAATGTTCATTTTGCCACAATTGTTAATAATAAAATTTAAGGAAAAAATTCTACATAATTTCAATTATTTTGTAATAATGCACTTTTTTGTATAAAAAAAATCATTTTATATATAGATATTTGCAATGTTTGTAAATACCTTAATATCCACTAATACTTGTCTAACATATATTCATACGAATGTGAGAACAACATAAATATCATTTTTATCAAATAGAGAACGTTAACTACTACATATATCCATGCACATCCATTACCATCCCTGATCAACGACAATAACAACAACAATAAAATATTAATAATAAAGTAACACTTCCATAAAAAAGAAATAATCTCAAAGTATAATGAGGAACAAAGTATTGTTGAGTCCAAAGAGTAATTCAAACTTTACAATAATTGATTGATTTAAAATTTATAAATGTTTATTTGACATTCAAAATAGTTGCAACAAATTTTTGTTAATATATAAGGAAATAAATATCTAAGAAGAACAAATGGAAGAAACATTGATAAATTTAACTTTTTTGTTGCTTGACAAATGAAATGTTCAAAATCATCTTCTTTTTTCTTACATGCCACAAAATATAGTAAAATAAAATCAAAACGTACTAAAAAATAAATGAGTACTGTTCATTCTTTATTCTCGGTAGAAAAATACCCATACATAAATAAAGAATAATGAGATGGAAAAAAAAAACTAATAAATAAAATGGCGAAGAATGTAGGGAGAAAAATTGGCAAGATAAATAAATAATAATTTTTATGGAAGAAATAGTAAAATATATTACAGCATGAATAAAACTCATAAAAAAGTGTCTCATAAGTCGTAGCTCAACTGGTAAAAATACCAAAATTGTTAGGCTGGACGTCATGACTGGGGTTCGAACCCCGATACCTCTATTTTGTGTGTGTGAGTTTATGATGGCTTTGCCATCTCGTCTATCTACCAAAAAAATTCATAAAAATGCGAGAGAATAATATAATTGGTTAGTTTCCTTAAAAAAAGATTATAAGTGGTAAAATATCGTAATAACAATCACTACGTTTTTTTTTTACAAATAACAATCACTAAGTTGAATAAATAATTTATTTTGTTTTGATACAATTATATAAAATAGATTTTTAGTTGTAATATTACCTTCAATTTTCGCTACTCTTAATGTGTTTCTATAATAAACAAATACAATATTCTTTATAGTGATTTTTTTTGAAGTTATAAAAATCACCCCCATATAGTCTGTTTGCTACGGGTTAGAATAAAAAAGATCTTGACATTCAATAATTAAGAGTTTTTTTAAAACATTTTTATAAAAAAAATCAGATCCTATTTTATGGTTGTTATAATAATAAAATCATTTTTAAAAAAAATTAGTTTGTTTGATATAATTATATAAAACTAATTTTTGTAACAAAAACGCTTCAATCTTATGAGAATTATACAAAAAGTAAAACACTTCAATTTTTTGTTCAATCTTTTGACAATGATATAAAAATATTTCAATTTTTTGTTACAAAAGACATAAAAGAATAAAAATATGTGTCAAATAATTACGATAAGATTAAACTGTGTTTTTGATGATCATTAACTTTCATAAGTTAAAAATAAAAGATAGACTACTGATTTAGAAAATTTTGAAACACAAAGAGTAGTTTGTTAGATATTTATGATACATAAATATTTGAAAAAAAATTAGAAACTTACATAAAATATTTAGTTGATAAGATCAAAGTAACGTGTGAAGTTTGTTGAGATATTTATCTCAAATAAAATTAGTTTTAAAAAATAGAAAAAATAATAAAAATATTGAGAATAAACATGGAAGCGACATGTGGCATAAAAAAACCTTACTTTATATATATATTATTGATTTCTTTGAGTGGCATGCTGAAAGTTCTACACATTTATTCCTTGAGTGTGATTTCGCAAGAAACATTTGGATTTGGCTCGGCTTGAAGCTGCAACGTAGCATGTCTCTTGTCTCTTTTGCCGCGCTGTTGGAATGTGTTCCCCAACGATGCAACTCTCAAATCCGTGATGTTATGGTGGCTGCCGTATTGCATACGGTTTATTCTATTTGGCTAGCTCGGAATGCTCTCAGATTTAATTCAGCAAAGGTATCTATTCATGCAACTTCGGCAAAAATTTGCTCTTTTATATCCATGTCAGGTACCATTTCCAAAGGGCATTGTGTAGTTTCGGATGTAGATATTTTGAATAATCTGTTTATTACTCCCATTCACATACGAATCCGAGACATCATTCCGGTTGTTTGGAAGGCTCCAACTTTTACGTGGGTAGAGGCTAATACCGATGGCTCGGTTAGGAATACTATGGCTTCTTGCGGTGGTATTTTTCGTGATTACCGTGGCACCTTTCTTGGTGGTTTTGCTAGCAATATTGGTGGGGACTCGATTTTTGACGCGGAGATTTTGGGTCTCATCTTGGCTATGGAATTCACAATTTCTAATAATTGGACTCGATTATGGCTAGAAACGGATTCCACCAGTGCTGTTCAGGCTTTTCATAAACCCTCTCTTATTCCCATCATTTTTCGAAACCGCTGGCACAATTGTACTCACAGAGGTCTGATGGTTATTTCTTCTCATATTTTCCGTGAGGGGAATTATTGTGCGGACGGGCTTGCTGATATGGGACACGCGGTTACGGACACATCTTGGTTCACCACTTTGCCTCCTTTGTTATTGGCGGACTTTGCTAGGGATAGGAATGGGCTCCCCAACTACAGATTCCCTTAGCTTTTCTGTTCCTTTTCTTTTTGCTGTTTTTATTTTTGCTCTTTTCTTTTCCTTTGAGGGTATTGGCCTAGACCCCCCTCTTTTGTACATATTTTCCCCCTTTTTTTATTAATAATATTACGTATTGGAAAGGCGGCATATGATGGGAGCGTCTGTTGGCTGCCAACCTAGTTGGGATGTTTCAGATTTTCCCGGATGTCTAACCTTTCTCTTGGCCTTAAAAAAAAAAAGCAAAATAAATAATAATAGTAGTAATAATAATAACAATAATAATAATAATAATAATAATAATAATAATCATAATGATAATGATAATAATAATAATAATAATAATAATAATAATAATAATAATAATAATAATAATAATAATAATAATAATAATAATAATAATAATAATAATCATAATAATCATCATCATCATCATCGTCGTCGTCGTCGTCGTCGTCATCATCATCAAGTCAACATAAAACATTGATGTCCCTTTTATATAATTTTTTTTTTCAAATTTTCAATTACATCAATTATTTTTTGTCCTCATCTTCAATGTTGACTTAAGTATTTACCAAGTCATCAAGTATCTTGTCAAATTTCGTACCACAATATGTTTAAACTTTACCATCCTAAATGGGTAGAATTGTTGCTTAATAAATTGTATATGAGTCTATATGGCTTGGTCATATTTAAAGATTTCAATTTAGACTACATCGACATAATGCTTGTAACATTCACGACTTCGCTTTAAACATTATGTACTAAACATAAAACAATAAAACTCTTTTCCTTGTCAATCATATCGGTCTTCTGCGCTTGTGTTAGATTTGGTGACATCGCAACTTCACATTTCAATGATTGAGAACACTTATGTTGTGTCAAAACATATTGCATCTTTCTTTACCTTTTACAACCAAAAATCATTGATTTTGATAAACTTTTTGATATCCCACTTGAAATTCAAGGATCTCAAATGAATAATTTAATCATTTTCTTCACTGTAGGCGCCGATTGTTGTAAATATATATAAACATTAATCACACCAGTATACTTGATGTGTGGAGCAAGTATTACTGGAAACCAACAACCAAACAGTCTTAAGAAACAACATACTTCCTAGTATCTAAGTGAAAAGATAATCAACAAAGCATAATAAAAAATTGAAAGTAAAAGAGTAGAGAAACAACACACCAATAGTTGTTTGCCTAGTTCAGCCCAATTCGATCCACGTCTTGGAAGCAAGTCCCAAATCCAATATGATATGAGTGATACAGAGAGATTACAAGAAATTAATTCTCAGAGCTCACAAAGAACAATCTAAAAAATTTCACATTTATCAAGTCAGTCGAACCCACATAGAAATCAAGAGAGAAATCTTGATCCTCCCTCTAATGAGATATGATTAACTAAGGTGAATGAAAAGCTTTTCCCAAGCCAAGAATCTCACCAAAAAAACACTCAATTACCCTTAACCTATGCTTTCCCTGAAAATTATGTTTTGTGGTCTCTCAATATTACACAACAAAATGATAAAAGAATGCTTAAATATGATTCAGGAATCGAGACAAAAAGCCACAATTGCCTTGCACCCTAAATCCATTTGAAAGGATCGCATTGCGATCCATCACATCGCCTTGAGGTAAAAATAAAAGCAAGCAATTTGAAAAAACTATTGATCAATCACCTTGCAATATTGTTCTAGCACTTGGCGATTTTTCCAAGGCTTAACCAACTTCAAACTCCAATACAATTGCAAGATGAGATTTTAAGGCACACATCGCATGTGGAACTTTAAATGAAATTTTTGATTTATCTACAAAATATACGGGGTTCTAATTTCGTGACTAATTTTTTTTAATGTGAGAGTAAGTTAGAAGATGGAAGTGTAAATGGGAGTGCAAGATTGAAAAAAAATGGTCGTTTGATTTGGAGGTGTATGGTGGAAGAAGGATAATGATTTGGTGGAGTGATTTCCCCTTCTTTTTTTGGATCGGGTGGATTATGCTAAACTAAAAAAAGAAGTCAATTTAGTCTAAGTTATCACTATATTACCAACTTGGTCCTAAACTACTTAAATAAACCAAAAGTCCTAAACTATACTTTCATGTATGATTTGTTCCCTAAAAAAATGTATGATTTGGTCCCTCATTTAATTGGCCGTTTTTGGACAAGATTAGATGCGAGATTAGATTATGACCTTTTAGTTAATTTTAATATTTTATGTACTAAACTGTTGAGAGAATGACAATTTATAGAACAAACTGACTTTTACTGAAAAAGGATATGTTCTCCTACTATTCAAAACTAGCGAATATATTCGTATACAAGCATTAACGTGCCGATTCACCTTTTTTTTTTCTTCCCAAAAACGGTATCTAGCAAAGTGCCAGAGTACCAAAATATATTAATAGAAAGATGAAAGAACTACAAGACAGGAGGGGGACGTATAAGCCAAAACCTCCCTAAAGATACAGAAACCTATATTCAGGCATGCCTAACTTGTTTCTAGCAAGAGGGGAGTCTTGATACAATCTGGGGCATGAAACCAAACCTTATGAACGGTATTTTTTTTTTTTTGAAATTTTTTTTGGATTAAAACTAAAACTATAAATGTTAGTTGCTTTCAAATTATAACAAATCAAACTAACCATGATTATCTATTTCAATGACACCAACAATATAACAAAAAAATATAATCTAATTTTTTTTAATGACACCAACAACGATCTGTATTATTGAAAAAGTTGTTTAAGGGTATAATTGAAATAATGAAAAAGTAAGTATAAAAATATTCATCTAATTTGTTACACTTTTTAACTGATAAAGGAATAAAAATCAGACATATATATTTATATTGTGTTTGTTACATTTGTTTTTATATTTAAATTTAGGACAAAACTTAGGTACAATTCCTTAGGTGCTTTTCGTATGGTTCTTAACTAAAAATACAACTTTTTGGAGATAACAAACTTTGAGAGAATTATGGATTTAAGAAAATCAGAGTGAATTTAGTTAAGAACCATACGAAAAGCACCTAAGAAATTGTACCTAAGTTTTTTCCTTAAATTTATTCTTATCTATTTGTTACATGTGTTATTTGTATTGAAAATTGAGGGTATTTTTGGAAAGAAAAATTCAGCCCAAAAGTGCTAAAATGGGTAGTTTTTTTTATATATAGTATAGATGATATAGACTTTTTTTAGATAAAGTATGATATAGATATATATATTGGTGGGGAAAAATATTTTAAAAAATATTGAGTAGAAATTGTAGTTAGTTTTTGTTTAAGGAAGAAATTGTAGTTAGTTTTAAATTTAATTATCTTACTCTTTTTACTATCTATACTAGCGAAAAGACGGGCACTCACGTGCCCGTCTTTCCTCTCTTTTAATTGCGCTAACGTTTGAAAATTATGAATAGTGTTTTTTTATGAAATTTTGATTTTGATTAAAACTAAAAAAAATATCAACGTTTGTTGCTTTCAAGTTATAAAAAATCAAACTAACCCTGATTATATTATATTTCAACGACACATACAATAATACAATATAACAAATAAAATATAATCTAAATTCTTTTTTTTAATGACACCAACAACAATTTTATAATAGAAAAAATTGTTTAAAGGTATAATTGGAATGATGAAAAAATCAGCATAAATATACTCATCTAGTCATCTACTTTGTTACATTTTTTAAAAGATAAAGTAAAAAGAAAACAAATATATATATTCATACCGTGTTTGTTATATTTGTTTTAATATTTAAATTTATTTTTATTTTATTTTTTTTGAAAGAAAGAAAATTTATTCTTATCTATTTGTTACATGTATTATTTGTATTAAAAATTGAGGGTATGCTTGGAAAGAAAAATCCAACCCAAAAGTGCTGAAAGAGATAGTTTTCTTTATATATAGTATAGATTGTATATAAAGAAAATACATGAGTTTGAGTTGTCTTTATCCTTTTCCAATTTTACCTTTCATTTAAATCTCATTAAAATACCTCACAACAATACTATCTTATAAATCAAATTAATATTATCATAGATCAAATATTTGTCACTATAAATATAATCAATATAAGAAAATAATTTTTATTTTATTTTTATTTTAGGGTTAATTAAGTAAATGGTCCCTATAAATATTCAGAATTTTGTTTTTAGTCCCTACAAAATAAAATCACACTATTTAGTCCTTATAAAATTTTCCATCAGCATTTTTAGTCCCTATAAAAAATTTCCATCAGCATTTTTAGTCCCTGTAAAAAATTTCCATCAACATTTTTGGTCCCTAAAATGCTTAAGGAAAATGTCACAGGGACTAAAAAGTGTGGTTTTATTTTATAGGGACTAAAAACAAAACTGTGAATATTTATAGGGACTAAAAACTTAATTAACCCTTTATTTTATATAAATATAATCAATAAGAAAATTATCGTTATTTTATTTTTATTTTATATACAGACAAACCAAAATATGTTGAGTTGATAAATAATTTCGTTATATATGTTTTGACAATAATTTGTAGATAAAACGATGTATGAATATTTCTATTGATATTTAAAAATATAAAAATTGTAATCAAAATTATACAAACAAACATAATAAAATACACATATGTTGGCACGGTGAAAAGTGCGGACAAACGGGAGGTCAATAAACAAAGAAATGGGAGGTCAATAAACAAGAAAGATGTTACTTAAAACAAATATCCAACTAATCACCATGTCGGTATTGTAAATAGGCCGTTACAAATAATCTAGCGCCAAGGTAATAGGAATTAGATCTAACATGATTCCAAATATAGAAAGTTCAATTATTTGAGTTTGGTTGAAAGGAAAAAAGTAGGGATAATATATATCCTTAAATAGGAATGTGTATTGACCGTGAATCTCAATGACCAAAAATTGGCAATTGATGTGATAAGGAACAATAGAATATCTAAAAAATTCCAAAATTTACAATTTATCTCAAAATTTCAGATCAAATAAGTCATATTTTATTCAGACAAATAAAAAGACATGCAATTATTGTTAAAACTGCTGGTAAACAACTAAAATAACTGGTTATAGTGGGCATAGGGAAACTTGATGAAATATGTTCTTTTTATACACATGTTTATAAAGCACTTTTGTAAGTTTACATTGATCAACGAATCAATGGAAATATGTTCATCCTGTGATTCCAAATCAACGGATTTATTGATCAACTCATGAGAATCAAACGAAAATATTTTCATTTTTTTATTTTAATAAAAAGCTCTATCCTTTTACTAGATGACTAATTAATTTAAGAATTTTTCTAATTACACCCTGTGTAATCCCAGTTACACCCAAAAATGACAAAATTACTCTTGCATAAAATTTAATTTTCAAAAAGTCTCTTCCTTCTTTCTTGGTTACACGCCAAAACTCCTCTTCTGCCTTTCCTTCTTCAAGCAAATTTATCTTTTCTATGCAATATTTTAAAGAAAATTCGAAGCAAATAAGGTTCGCAAGTTGTGTTCTTCGACCTATTATCTTTTTCTTCTCATGGAGGGGAAAAAAGAACTTGCTTTAACAATGGAGAAAACTTGATTCTATCTTAAACTCAGTTTAAGTGTACATACTTTAACTTAATTTAAGTAGGTGCATGAAACTTAGTTTAAGTAGGTCACGTAAACTTAGTTTAAGTAGGTCATGTAAACTGAGTTTAAGTGTACATACATAAACTCAATTTAAGTAGGTCGTGTAAACTTAGTTTAAGTAAGTCATGTAAACTTAGTTTAAGTAAGTCATATAAACTGAGCTTAAGTGTACATCTATAAGTTTAACTTTGTTCAATTATTCTACGTAATCTCAGTTTAAGTATGTACATGTAAACTTAGTTTAACTAGGTCATGTAAACTGAGTTTAAGTAGGTCATGTAAACTCATTTTAAGTAAGTTATGTAAACTAAGTTTACATGAACTTACTTAAACTGAATTTAAGTTAACCTCAACATGTAAATTGAAACTGTCTTGCAATGCAGTTGAACAAGAAGAAAAACGTTAACCATCCACAGAGATTGATTGAACATCGAGATTGTTTGATCTTTTGTGGGTAAAAGAGGGTGGAATTTTAAAAGAATTTATATAAAAGGGCAATTTTGTATTATTATAAATTTTTAAAAAAAATTGGGTGTAACTTGAAATATATGGGGTGTGAATAGAAATTTTTTTAATTTAATTCTTGAAAATGAAATAAAGAAATAAATTTAATTTTAGGGTTAATTAAGTTTTTGGTCCCTATAAATACTTGCAACTTTGTTTTTAGTCCCTATAAAAATAAATCACACTTTTTAGTCCCAAGAAATTTTCCGTTAGTGTTTTTAGTCCCTATAAAATTTTCCGTCAGCATTTTTAGTCCCTATCAAAAAATTTCATCAACATCTTTGGTCTCTAAAATGCTTGAGAAAAATGTCACAGGGACTAAAAAGTGTGATTTTATTTTGTAGGGACTAAAAACAAAACTGTAAATATTTATAGGGACTAAAAACTTAATTAACCCTTAATTTTATAGTACTTGACCTCGCTACTGATTGTGAAATTTCGTTGCCGTGTTAGAAGAAGGATAGCTATACTGATTTGGTATACTCGAAAAGAGACCCTTGCTACAAAGATTGCATTTCAGTAAATTTCTATTTACTATCCTCATCTTTTATGGAATCGATCCCCCTTTGACTATATAAGAATATGTTGAGCTCGACATGTCTGGAAGCGCAGAAGAACATTCTTTTGCTGATATTATTACCAGTATTCGATAATGGATTATTCATAGCATTATTATACCCTCCCTATTCATTGCGGGTTGGTTATTTGTCAGCACAGGTTTAGCTTACGATGTATTTGAAAGTCCCCGTCCAAACCATTATTTTACAGAAAGCCGACAAGGAATTCCATTAATAACTGGCCGTTTTGATTCTTTGGAACAACTTAATGAATTTAGAAGATCTTTTTAGGGGGCTCCAATGACCATAGATAGGACCTACCCCATATTTTTAGTACGATGGTTGGTTGTTCATGGACTAGCGGTAATGTCCGTCTTTCTGCTAGTTATATATAAAGGGGATAAGGGATTTTGGGTTAACTTTTTCACTATTTCAATTATACCCTTCAACAAATCTTGGTACAATAATGTTATTTTGTTGGTGACATTAAAAAACATATGAATTTATATTGTATTTGTCATATTATTTGTGTAGTTGAAAAAGATAAGCATGGTTTATTAGGTTTGTTATAATTTTAAAGTCACAAACATTTATACATATATTTTTAATCAAAATAAAATATTCATAAAAAAACATCATTTATAATTTACAAATTTTGGTGTAATAAAAAGAGCAGAAAAACGGGCACGTGTGAGTGTCTGTCTTTCCGCTAGTATATGCAAAGGGAATACCTGATTTTGGGGTGGTTTTTCTTACTTTCAATTATATCCTTGAAAAAATTTGCCTATAATAATGCAATTTTGTTGTTGGTGTCATTAAAAAAAAAAGAATTTATATTATATTTGTTATATTTTTGATGTCATTGAAAAAGATAAGTATTATTTTATTTTTATTAAGAAAAAGATAAGTATTATTTTATGAAGGTGCAACATATCTATATTATAATTTTAGCTTAATTGCATGTTGATCCCTTATGTTTATTTTAATTATCAATCTGGTCCTTTATGTTTTAAAAGTTTCAAGTTGGTCCCTTACGTTTTAAAAGTTTCAAGTAGGTCCAAAACGTTACTCATGTTGGAATAAGTTAGTCTCTTCCGTCACTTAAATTTAAAGATTCGGGTTGACAATATGGGTGATGAAACTTAACTTATTTTAAAAATCAGTTTATAACATTTTTTTAAATTTTTTTTTGTTTTATTAAACTCAATATCATATCGTGGAAGGGACTAACTTATTCCAACTTGAGTAATGTTTTGGACCAACTTGTAACTTTTAAAACGTAAGGGACCAACTTGAAACTCTTAAAACATAAGAGACCAACTTGAAAACTAAAATAAACATAAGGAATCAAACATGCAATTAAGCCTATAATTTTAATCAAAATCAAAATTTTATAAAAATTACTGTCCGTATTTTATACATATTAACGCAATAAAAATTGCAGATAAACATACAAGAAATGGCCATCTGAGAGGGTTTATGGGATTTGGTAATGTCATTTTCATTATTCTTATTTTAACATTCATTTAATCTATTCTAACCACAATTTTATCTTTTGTATTATACATTTAAATATTTAATAAAGAAAAATCAGTTATATTCCATCTTAATAGAAGTATTCCACTAAAATAGGAACAACTTTTTTTTTCTTGACAAAAAAATAGAAAAGAACTTAAATCTTTTAATTATGGTATGTTTCAAATAATTTATAACAAACTACGATAATATAGGAAACCATACACTTGCAACAGAAAAGCGATGGCTAGTTTAAATAATGAATATTAGAATAAATCTTTTTTAGAATAAATCTTTTGCTACACCAAAAGCCCATTTATTCCCTAAAAAAAAACCCATTTATTAGTAGCAAGTATAAATTTCCAATATTTGAAACCCTTATACCATTCTCATTCTCATTAATCGCTCTCTCACAGAATCGTTTGTTTGATTACATCCCCACTGTCCTTTATCCATGTCATCGTCGACTCATTCTCAAGGTCCTATCCATCCCTAACTTACTTCATTAGCTTTATTCGTTAATATTTTCTTTGCATGCTTTATATTTTTATCGTTAGATTTTCTTGTAACTTTTTCTTCTGTTTTCACACGGTATGTGAGGATACTTAGTTAGTATGTTGCATGCAGTTTACTATAATATGAGTTGTTACTTACCAACTATGTGGTTCACCTTGTTCTCATTATGAGTGGGTAGCAGAACGAGCTCGAGCCGGTAGCCCTTCTATGTGGGGGCCATATTTAGGTGTTTTGAGTGATGTCTTTGAGTTTGTTTCTTTGTTTTTTATTTTTTGAAGGATCTATATATATGTCATTAAAAAAATGAAGAAGAAAAGTGCTTACCTAATCAAAGCTGTCAAAATCGGGATTTTGCTTCAGGTCCAAAGAGAAGAGCAAAATCGATAATCGTAAAATCGCAACCAAAGTTAAAGAATTTTACTCAACTACTTTTGTAGAATCGATATAAAAAATTGTAAAATCGCAATCAAAATCGATGGATTTTACCAAAAACAAAAATAATACTAAATATGTTACGTTATAAATAGTATAGAGTCATAAATTACTTAGTTTATAAGAAATCGTAAAATTGCTATCAAAATCGATGCATTTTGCCTATTTTGGGGATCTACTATGGATTTGAGTCGCTGAAGGTGAAGAAAGTCGTAAAATCCTGAATTTTAGGATTTAAGTCAGGATTTTGACAACAATGACAACTAATTACTAATATTGGCCATTATAAAAAAAATCTTCAAAGGTAGTCTTCGACTAATTAATAACTAGTTACTAACTTAAAGACTAATACTCATATAAGCATTGCCACAACATAAAAGAATAGATCAACTCATTAAAAATGATATGAGGGACCAAAGTTTAGAAAAAAGTTAAATAGAAGGACCAAAAAACCAATTTTTAAAATATAGGGTGTCAAAGATGCGTTTAAGCCTTCATATTTATAGAGATGCATGAGTGCTGCTAGTTTTAGTCATGGCAAAACAACAAGATGATAATTTCAAACTTCTATGTTGTGCACATGATACAAAGATTAAAAAAAGGGTGTTGGATGGGGAAATTATGATAATTGATGCAACTTTTGTGAGAAAAAAAAAATTAATGGCTTTATACAATTTTTGAGAGCACGTACTTAAAGATGAAATATATATTTGTGTTCAAAATTACTGACTGACTTGAAGAGACAAAATCATGTGTGTTATGTTTTTTTAAAACAATATATGCTACTTTTGCTACACAGTTTTCACAAAATCATCCGTGTGATGTTTTTTATTCTGTTTCTGAAGGTTTTGGGAGGCCCACTTCAATCCAGCAAAGGGTGATTGCTCCTTTCTGTGAAGGTTTGGATGTGATTCTACAAGATCCGTCTGGAACTGGGATGTTAGAAACATTTTGTATTGGAATTCTGAAGAAGCTTGATTATGGATTGGTTCATTGCCAGGCTTTGGTTTTGGCCCCAACCGCGGAGCTGGTTTTACAGATTAAGGAGGTTATGCAAGATCTTGGTGAATTCCATGGTGTAAGGATTCATGCTTGCGTCAGGGGGACAAGTGCTCCTAAGGAGGATCGTCAGCGCATTCTCAAAGTTGGTTATAACAGTTACATTGTTGAAGGTGCTCCGAGTGTGTATGACATGGATGATCAATTCATTTTCAAAGGTGGTGTTCACATTATTGTTGGTACTCCGGGGAATGTGTATGACGTGCTGCAGAGGGGGCGTACTCGCCTAGATTGCATAAAGATGTTTGTTATGGATGAGGTTGATGAAATGCTTTCACTTGGTTTCAAGGATAAGGTTTGAAACATGCTTGGTTTCCACTGTTTAATTTACTAATTCCATTGTTTAGAAACATATCTTAACAGTTTGAACTTTGATTGGTGTGCAGATCGATGAAATCTTCAAGCTACTACCAAGCGAAATTCAGGTTGGAGTAATCTCTGCTGGAATGCCACCTGAAGCCCTAGAGATTACTCGGAAGTTCATGAAAAAGCCTGTGACAGTTCAGGCAAAGCCTGATGAGCTGATCCTTGAGGGGACCAAGCAGTTTTATGTCGATGTTGACAAGGAAGAGTGGAAGCTAGAGACACTATGCGACATCTTTGAGCTGACCGTTAAAGCTAAATCCATCACTCATTGTATCGTCTTTGTGAATACCATGGACAAAGTGGACTGGCTCATGGACGAGATGCGAAGCAGAGATCATAAAGTGTTTGTCATCCTCAAGTTTTTTTCCCAGGACATTAGGGATATCATTATGCGCGATTTTTTGTCCCAATCTGACTCTCCTCAAGTTCTCATTACCACCGATCCTCTGCTTTGTGGTACAGATGTGCATAAAGTTTCTCTGATCGTAAACTATGATCTCCCAACTGTGCCTGAAAACTATCTTCACCGTATAGGCCGGAGTGGGAAATTTGCTATAAACTTCATGACAAAGGATGAGGCTAGTATGCTCATAGATATTCAGAAATTCTACAATATGGTTATAGAGGAGCTGCCATGTAATTTTGATGATTTGCTC
>Ga0315915_1005145_pt1 | contig 16374 bp, 9 predicted proteins | sample MpolbnodulesMG_FD_207738 | JGI IMG/M metagenome (GOLD analysis project Ga0315915, IMG submission 207738) | Medicago polymorpha root nodule microbial communities from Los Angeles, California, United States - branched nodules | ecosystem: Host-associated > Plants > Roots > Nodule | place: USA... | reverse complement strand
GAACAAAACACTGTTAGGATTGAGTCTCTTGGTCACGGGAAGAGATTGGGACTTGGGTAGAATTAGGTTTGAAGACTGATTCTTGTAACCCTCAATATCTCTTTGTAAAGAAACTCATATCATTATAATGGAACAGAGAGCTGCTCTCTCCCCCAGAGTAGGTCATCATTAGATCAAATTGAGTAAACTGATTCTTGTGTTCTCCTTATTCCTTTTATCTCTTGATGTTTGTTATTGTTTGAATTATTTTGTCACCTGCTTGATTTGATTGCTTGGTTTTATTTGCTCCATGCATCAAGTTTTTATTGGGGTGTTTTTGCAACGAATTCACATCAATTGGTGCCCACCGTGGGGCAAGGGTCAAATCAATAACCAGGTATCATGGGTTCGAAATGGTATATTGAAACTTTTACCGATAGTAACAAATTCGGGTTGTGGAAGGTAAAGATAAGGGCAATTCTAATTCACCAAAAGTGTGTTGAAGCATTGAAGGGAGAAGCACAGATGCATGCGCATCTAACACCTGCTGAGAAGACTGGGATGAATGATAAAGCGATCAGTGCTATCATTCTGTGTCTTAGGTATAAGGTGTTGAGAGAGATAGCAAGGGAGACTATTGTTGTGTCTATGTGGAATAAACTTGATTCATTGTACATGACCAAGTCCTTGGCACACAGACAATGTTTGAAACAACAACTCTACTTTTATCGAATGGTGGAGTCAAACCCTATAATGGAGCAACTGACCGAGTTCAACAAGATTATTGATGATTTGGTGAACATAGATGTGAATCTGGAAGACAAGGATAAAGCCTTACACCTACTGTGTGCTTTACCTAGGTCCTTTGAGAATTTCAAGGATACAATGCTTTATAGCAAAAAGGGCACTATCACTTTGGAGGAAGTCCAAGCGGCTTTGAGAATCAAGGAGTTTAAGGTTGATGATAGTGGAGAAGGCTTGAATATCTCAAGGGGGAGAAGTGAAAATAGAGGAAATGGGAAAGGCAAGAATTACAGGTCAAAGTCTAGGTCGAAGGGTGGTGGTATTAAAACAAAGTACAAATGTTTTATTTGTCACAATCCAGGTCACTTCAAGAAGGATTGTCCTAAGAGGAAGGGCAATGGAAGTGGTTATTCATCCGTTCAGATTGAAAGTGAATAGGAAGGTTAGGAAAGTGTTGGAGCACTAACTATTGAAGTTGAGGTAAACGTCACTAGAAGGGGGGGTGGGTTGAATAGTGAACTTTTAAAAATTTCTCTGTTCTCTTTAAAAGTTAGACTCTCAACACTTTACTTGGAGCAAGAAGATTAGTAACACAATAAACAAATATGCAATACTAAAGTAAATGACAAAGAAAGTAAAGAGTAGAGTTTAAGAGAGATCACACAAAGAAGTTATCCTGGTTCACTCAATATGGGTTAGTCCAGTCCCCACAGCTTATGTGAGATTTTCCACTAGTTCTTGGGAGTTTCTTCCTCCTCTTTGCAATGTGCAAAACAATATGTATTCTCTAAGCCTCACTAGGCTTACACTAACACTCGAGCTCTTGAAGAGCTTGAGGCTATACAACTATGTATTCTCTTAGCCTCCCCAGGCTTACACCACTGATATTATTAGCTTCAGCAAGCTTACACTATCACTCAAGATTTTACAGGCTTGAGGATATACAATCAATATGAGATTTGATGTTTGGATCTAATTACAACTTTCAAGCTACTAAGAGAATGAGAGATTGTAGTTTGTAATACTCTTAAAAAGATGATCCGAAAATATAATTGAGCACTGTAAGAGTATTTTTGATATTGAGATTGATTGATGAATTTATCGCTTGTATGTATGCTTGTGATTGTTTGTAAATTTTATGCTTTCTTTGTTGAGAGAAAGCTTCTATTTATAGCCAGCCTTCATCCTTCAATATCTTGCAGCTGTTCTTTCTTGTGTAGACACCGTTGCTATTGATAGGAATTGCAAAATTGCCATTGTCCCATCTTTTTGTATGCTGAGCTTGAGCTTGTCACCCTCGACCTCAATTTTAACGCTAAGATCTTGAGCTTGTCTTTTTCCCAGGAGCGTGTTTGAACAGTGAAAAGTACATGAACAGTAAAAAGTCTTTTCTCTTTACCACTTTCTTCTTACTTGTTCTCCAAGAATCATCATTGTCATTGTCCTTGCAATGCTTTGTCTCCAAGACATCATTAATTAATTATATTAGCATACTTGGTCACCAAGTCTTGTTGCTTTATACTTTCTTGCTTGCTTGCTCATCAAGATTCAACTTTAGGGCTTTGTCATCATCCTTATCTTTATCAAATGATTAGCACATGATTGAAATAAAATATTTGTACATTTTTCTATGTATTTGCGCATGGCATTTCTTGTAATGCTTTCATGGATTAAATCAAAAATTAATCTTTCTAGATTAATAATGAATTACCATCATATTCTTCTTGAAAGCTTGAGCATAATCATCCAAGGGTACATGGCTTTAACAATGTGTGAGAATTGGACTTTCATATCTTTAATAAAATTCACTCAAGAGTACACATTAAATAACCAAATAAAATTATAATCTTAATTTTAATACAAGAGTTTGTTTATCATTTAAAAACAATTTCAAAGGGATTTTTGCTTCAACAACTATGACACGTTGGGAACCTGAAAAGGGATGGGTCTTGGACTTTGGATGCTCTTATCACATTTGTAAGAGAAAGGAGTACTTTGAAACATTAGAGCTAAAAGAAGGTGGAGTTGTTCGCCTTGGTAATAATAAGGCTTACAGAATTCAAGGTATGGCTACTATCCGTCTCAAAATGTTTGATGATTGTGATTTCCTTTTGAAGAATGTGAGGTATATTCCTGAACTTAAGAGAAATTTAATATCTATAAGCGTGTTTGATGGTCTAGGATATTGTACTAGAATTGAATGTGGTATGATGAGAATTTCTCATGGTGCATTAGTTATAGCTAAAGGGTCTAAAATACATGGTTTATATATTTGAGAAGGTTCCACTATTATAGCTCATGCATCGGTTGCTAGTGTAGACACTTTGAACATAACTAAATTGTGGCATTTGAGGTTAGGTCATGTTAGTGAAAGGGGTTTGGTTGAACTAGCTAAACAAGGTTTTCTAGGGAATGAAAAATTGAACAAGCTAGATTTCTGTGATAATTGCACGTTAGGCAAACAACACAAGGTGAAGTTTGGGTTGGGTGTGCATAAATCTAGTAGGCCTTTTGGGTATGTTTATTCAGACCTTTGGGGTCCAACATCAGTTAAAACTCATGGGGGAGGTTCATATTTCATGTCTATTATTGATGATTATTCTAGAAGGGTATGGGTTTACATTCTGAAGAATAAAAGTGACGCTTTTGAAAAATTTAAAGAATGGCATACACTTGTAGAAAATCAGATTGGAACTAAACTGAAAGTGTTGAGAACTGACAATGACCTGGAGTTTATTTTAGAGCAATTTAATGAGTTTTTGCATGAAATGAGGTATAAATAGGCATAGAACCGTGGCATACACACCTCAACAGAATGGTCTAGCTGAAAGAATGAATAGGACCTTGTTGGAGCATGTGAGGTGTATGTTGTTGGGAGCTGGATTGTCCAAGAGTTTCTTGGGAGAAGCTATTAGTACTGCAAGATATTTGATTAACAGATCCCCATCAACAAGGAAAGATCTCAAGACACCTATGGAGGTTTGGAATGGGAGACCGACAAACTACTCTAATTTGAAAGTTTTCGAAGCTTTAGCATTTGCTCATGTCAAACAGGACAAACTTGATCATAGAACTGTGAAGTGTATTTTCATTGGTTATCTTGAAGGTGTGAAAGGTTACAAACTGTGGAAGATGGAACCTGGAGGATCAAAATTTATTATAATCAGAGATGTTACTTTTGATGAGACCCGTATGGGGATGAAGTGCAAAGACCTGGAAACAAGCTCAGAAATCGGGGTACAAAAAATCCAGTTTAAGGTGGAGCCTACCACTGATGAAAGGGAATGGGAGGATCAGACTCCAGTACTTGATGAGAGTGAAGGCCAAGAAATAATTAATCCTGACTATCAGCTAGCAAGAGATAGGCCAAGGAGACAAATTAATCCACCTGATAGATACAGTTATGCTGACCTCATATGTTATGCTTTGAATGCAGCTGAAGAAGTGCAAGACTCAGAACCAAAGAACTTTATGGAAGCATTAGAAAGAAACGAAAGCAAGGACTCGATAAAGGCAATGAATGAGGAAATACTTTCATTGCAAAAGAACCAGACTTGGAAACTTGTTTCATTACCTAAGAACCAAATGGTAGTGGGAAGCAAATGGGTGTTTAAGAATAAAGAAGGAATACCAAGGGTCGAAGCACCAAGGTATAAGGAAAGACTTGTAACAAAGGGTTTTACTCTGGTGAAAGGGATTGATTAGAACAAAATCTTTTCACCGGTGGTAAAACATTGTTCTATAAAGGTACTTATGGCGATTGTTAACATGTATGACCTTGAGTTAGAACAGATGGATGTGAAGACCGCATTTCTACATGGAGAGTTGGAAGAAACTATCTATATGCAACAACCAGATGGTTTCATAGAAGATAATACAAAAGTATGCTTGTTGAAGAAATCTTTGTATGGGTTGAAGCAAAGTCCAAGGCAGTGGTATCGTCAGTTTAATGAGTTCCAAGTAAAGGTTGGTTTTGTGAGAAGCAACTATGATAATTGTGTATACATGATGAGAAAGAATGAGAAAGTCATTCTCTACCTTCTCCTTTATGTAGATGATATTCTTATGGCAAGTTCTGACATGCAAGAGATTCAGAAGCTCAAGAAGAAATTAAATGATGAATTTGAGATGAAGGGTCTTGGTAATGCAAAGAGGATACTTGGTATGGATATCATGAGGGACCGAAACAAAAGTGAGTTGTTCTTATCTCAGCAGGGGTACTTGAGGAAAGTAGTGGAGCGGTTCAGAAAGAAAGATTCTAAGGTCGTTGGCACTCCTCTTGGTCATCACACAAAGTTGTCAATAAAGCAGTGTCCTCAATCCGATGAAGAGAAAAGAAAGATGGAGGGTACTCCCTATGCAAGTGGGGTTGGAAGCATCATGTATGGTATGGTTTGTAGTAGACCAGACTTATCCTATGCAATAAGTGTGATAAGTCGGTTTATGGCAAATCTGGGTCAAGTGCACTAGCAAGCTTTGAAGTGGGTTTTGAGATATTTGAATAAGACTTTGAAAGGTGGTCTGAAGTATACAAGGTCACAACCGGGAAGGGATGCTTTGGAGGGATATGTGGATGCAGACTATGCACGTAATGTAGACACTAGAAAATCTTTGTTGGGATTTGTGTTTACATTGTTCGGTACAGCAGTATATCATGAAAGAACAAAACACATTGACATTCGTTTGCACTTTGTTAGAGACATGATTGAGACAAAGGAGATCATGGTGGAGAAAGTAGAATCGGAAGAAAATCCAGCAGACATGTTCACCAAATCATTACCAAGATCAAGGTTCAAGCATTGCTTGGACTTGATTATCTTCATTGAAGCATAGATGAAGGTTGGAGAGAGCTGGAAGGTGATTGATGGTTAAATTGACATCATCATTAATTTAGAGTCAAGGTGGAGAATTGTTGAAAAGTGACTCAAAATCATGTTTCCAGGAAAGCCAAATTCGGTGGCCGAATAGGAAGACTCGGTGGCCGAAATTGCTCAGCATTTTGAGACATTTTGTCTCGGCAATTTTCGGTGGCCCAACAGGAAAATTTGGTGGCTGATTTTGCGTATCAGCAAAAAACAGAATCGCGTTTTTGGGCCTGGATTGTTCCAATATTTTTAGGAATGCTTTCACTATAAATATAAACCTTGTATCAGATGAATATGTGTGTAGAAAACAGGGTTTAGAAGCCAACATACAAACTAAGGTTTATAGAGGATTTCTCTTGGCAACAAACATTAGGGTTGGGATTGTTTTGATTCACCTTGAACAAAACACTGTTAGGATTGAGTCTCTTAGTCACGAGAAGAGATTGCGACTTGGGTAGAATTAGGTTCTCAGGGTCTTATGTTCAATTCTCTCCGATGTCAATTTCGGTGGGATAGTTTGGCTTCTTCAAAGAAAAAATCCCAAGGCAATAATATCATTAGTTTGAAGAATTTCTTTTGAAGACCGACTTTGTGAGAAATAAGTATGATAGTTGTGTTTATATATTTAAGAGGGATGAGAAATTCATTCTCTACCTGCTTCAATATGTATACGGTATCTTAATGACAAGAAATGAAGAGTTTGGTATGCTTAAGGAGAACTTAAATGGTGATTTTGAGATGAAAGGTTTTGGTGTTGTTGACGTGATACCTGGAATGGATATCGCGAGGAACCGCAACATGTGTGAATTGTTCTTATCTCAGTATTGTTACATGAAGGAAATGGTTTAGTAGTTTAGAATGCTTGATTCTAAGACCGTTAGCAGTCCATTGGATCATCACCTAAAGCTTTGAGTTATACATATTTGAGGATGAGAAAAATAAGATGGAGGTTTTATTGACTTATCCTTTAAAAATATACTCGATTATTGCCTCGAAAAGTCCCTAGACCCATCACTGAGACATATGGACAATGATCCAAATATAATAAGATATGACCCCAAGTATACCAAATTACATAGGGGATATGCACCCTCTTGCCTTACTCGGATAAAGGAGACAAGACAAGATAAGAACAAGGAATCGATGTAGCAGCGACTTTTCGATCAATATAATAAGGCTATGAGGGGAGCATGCATTTAACCTTCATCTATATGAATATCTAGCTTATGGTGAACCATAGGGTGGCCACTTTTACCCATAAATACAAAGCTGTCACACCTTGACCGCATGCATCGTTGGCAAGGTGACCTCTGAACGTTCTTAGAAGGAACATATGATACTCCATATGAAATTAGGGTATGAAGCATCATGCATGACATGGTTTGTAATATGCCAGACTTAGCATGTGTAATTAGCATTGTGAGTTGGATAAAGGCAAACCCGAGTGAAATGCATTGGAAAATCCTTGTCGGGTTTAGTGTTTACATTGTTGGGAATGTCTATTTGTTGAAAGGCAAATAAACAATCCGTTGTGGCATTATCTATAACTCAAGTGGAATAGATTGCCCATGTTGAATGGTTGAAAGAAGCCCTATGGTTGAAGGGCATGTTTGGAGAATTAAGAATTACTCAAAGATGTGTGAAGATACACTTTGATAGCCAAAGTGTCTTTCATTTACCAAATCATCAAGTGTATCATGAAATCACAAACCACACTGAAATTCATTTATATTTAATTAGAGACATGATTGAAAAAATTGCATCGGATGGCAGATGTGTTCACCAAGTCATTACTTACATCATTGTTTGGAATCACCAAAAGATAAAGAAAAAAGTGGGGAAACTTAAGGGCTAAAGGTTGTGAGCTTTTCGGTGAGAAACTAGGGTTAGAAAACACATTCTAATATAAGGGGCAGAAATACAAGGGCGAAAAACTAGGGTTAGAAAACACATGCTTTTGGGTAGAGATATTTCAAAAGAGAATGGATTCAAGTTTTCTCTCTCGTCTTCATGAGAGGTTTTCTTGTGGATTGAGAAAGGGAATACAAGGGGAAGAAATTAGAGTTTATTATTGAAGCTAATTTCTTGTAACTTCTTTGTATCTCTATTGGAACAAAATACGTTTTACTAACATTACCCTTAGAGTGGAGAGATTGTTGAAACGAATAATGTTTAACAATTAGTTACCCTTAGAGTTTTGATGATAACAAGGTATTAAAAAAATTGTCAATTGGATATGATAATATTTGTTCAAGTGTACAGGACCATAGACAAAATATTATATCTTTATAAGGTTCTGGAAGAACAAAAGAGAGCAAAAGAATCAACAAAAAGGAAGCTTGGAGCTCTTGAAGAAAAGTGCTCCTGAAGTTCAAAGTGCTCCTGAAGTGATGACGTCATCAGAAGCCAGTTCATCAGAAGCACCTCATTAGAAGCGAGATCACCAGAAGTTGAAGATCATCAAAAGCTAAAGAACTTAAAGATTCAAAAGCTGGAATCTCTTTTAATCATGCCTAAGAGTTGCTAAAGACGGAAAGAAGTGTAAAAAATGGTCTTGAAATGAAATTTGAAGGCAATGGATGCTTATTCTATCAAGAGCGTTGAAAAAGGACAAATGTACGAATTGTACAACCACCTTCTCCACTACTTTGGTCGTGCTTTGCAACAAGACAAGGATAACAGCTCTACGTGCAGAAATGTTCCTTCATACAAGGAATGGATTTGAAATTGATCCTTTATAGGACAATAACCATGTCAGGCAAAGGATCATTGGTGATTATCAACAAGCGTCAAACGTCTCTTTTTGTGTTGCTGTCAAGTTCCAACGTATCTCTCCACACCACTATATAAAGGAGTGAAGACCTACCAATTGGATAACACATTACAACTGATATACAAGCAATGCAAGAATCCACAACGTATACAGACACACAAAACTAGACTCTCAACAATTCAAAGTTCATACTCTGTTATTGTTCTGTTTTCATTGTTACTTAGAATTTCTTAGCAAAGCTCACATTTTAGAAATTCTATAGTATTAAGAGTCTAAAGAGTCTGTTTCTGTTTTGTATTGTGAACACCACTGATTGTATATCAAGTGTTCAAACTCAAACATATTTCCCTGTAAGTTTGTTTGATTGTAAGTCTCTTGCTTGTGTGCTTGAGCATTTGTAAGTCTCTTATAGTTGTACTAGAGCATAGGAAAGTCTCTTGCTTGTGTGCTTGAGCATAGGAAATCTCTTGCTTGTGTGCTTGAGTACTTGTAATTTGAGATTACATTGTTAGTGAAATCTCCTTGGAAGTGCAAGGGGGACATGACTACTTCCGATTTGTGGAAGGAACCTGTATAATTATTTTGTGTCTTTTTTCTCTCTCTCTTACTCTGTTTTTATCCGCTGCACATTTAGTTTCTGATCACTACTTCATAAGCTAATTGTTATCTGCTTCTGAACTGTGACATCAGTAGGAGAAGAAAAAGCTAACACAATTCAACACCTCCCGCCCCCTTTCTTGTGTTTTTCTCACCTTCAATCTCCTATAATGACTCACTCAAAGTAAATTGGAGAGTTGTTCTCTCTCCTAGACGTATGTCAATTTGGGCTGAACTGGATAAACAATCTCTTGATGAATTTTTTCCTTTACTCTGTATGTTCGTTCTTTGATTTGATTGTGATTTTCTATAAAATTAAGTTGCTAGATTTCTCTTGGTTGAATATTGTTGCTTGGATTGTTTGATTGTTGGTTGTCGTTGTTATTTGCTGCATATATTGTCTTGTTGGTATTGGACAAGGGTTCAAATTCATGCCATTTAGTTTCATAATTTTAAAATTTCTTTTCAAGTTTCCAAAATTATTTGAAGAAATGTTCCAAGAGCAAGAGAAAGAAAGCGGCTCTAGTTAAATTAAGTTTCAATGTTCACACTGCAAAAAGTGTTGGGGGAACACAGGATTGATTTAGATTCTCTTGCTCTGCATGGTTTTGATTTTAGATTAATTGTTACTATTGCTGGATCGATAAACTTCTTCAATCTCGAAGAAATGTTTTGATATCCTAAAATGATTCAAGAACTATAGGGTACTTGTAAAGTGTATAGTGAAATGATATAATCACTTGGAAGATTGACGACATCGAAGCTAAAATAGATGCTGCTTAAATTGAAACAATCACTAGATGTAAAGAGGAAGGTATTATTGGAGAAGATTGGTTTGATTTATTTGGCATGCAAGAAAATCTTCATCTAGAGAAACTGGAGGTTGAATGTTGTTCTTAAAATCTTTTGATAAGTTTGAGTTTAAAAATACTTTTCAAAATATAAGCTAAAAAGTCCCCTTTAAAAAATCTAACGATCTTAAAGAACACTCAAATAATAAAGTGCAGGGAAAGAGAATAAAGTAAAAAGGTTTAACAATTGTAGAATAATTCAAAAAAAAAAAAGGTGTTGCTCAAACTATAACATCTAATTCATGTATTCAATCTCACCTCGAAGAAAAGAAAAACTTATTGTTGTTTTTGTTCCCTTCTCACATCACGTGAAAAAAGTTTATCACAGATTCTATCACATAATGATTTTCCGTCTATATTTTTCTTTGATCAGTGCAATTGTGTGCAAGTTTTAGGTGGTATTTTCCACTTTGTCGAGAGAAAAAAAAAAAAAAAAAGAAATACAATGTTGTAAAAACCAGACCGGAGAACAAACCAATTAAACCTCCAAATCATACATAATTCAATAGGATCAATCAATCAACCACAGTTGAATCAAATGAGTGACGATAAATAAATAAAAAAGTAAAAGACAAGTAAATTAAACGATGCAAAAAATAAAATACGTTCAAACCTACCGTGATTCATCCCTAGTTCAATTCAGTTCAATTAAACAGCAGCAATACAACAACTGGGATCTAACCAATCGACGAACTAGCTGGTCACCGGTTCATTCGGTTACCAGTTCAACCAATTGAAGTTGTTAGTTTGGTCCGGTTTTTAAAACATATTGCAAGTTAATGCAAGGAATAAGGGTTGGCTTAATGTCAAAAGGAAGCTGGTGGAAGAAAAATGGTAGCTAAATCATCTGCAGCACAATAGAAAGTATTAGGCAAATCGGATTCTGAGCTGGTGTTTCATAGAAAAACCTGGACGATTTAGCCAACCAGATCCGAATAGAAAAACTCCCTATTCTGCTTATTTTCTCTCCCCATATTTTTCTTTCATCATCATCAATACCTCAACGAAGCAAACATTTAAATCTTGGGTTTTCACAGCAGTTAAAAGTTGTGCATTTCAAGGAGACAAAACACAGGAATCAGGCATGAATGGGTAGAAATTACGACGAATTTATTCAAGGTATCTGTCTTAGAGGCAGACATTAGTCCTTATCATAACCTAGCAAATACTGATCCAAAATATGTAGAGTATATTATATAAAACTCTTGACTATAAGATGTTGCTATGACTGATTACTTGAATTCAGATGATATTGACTATAGTCTGCATGCTAAATATTTAACATGTAGCTAAATTGCACACTGTTGATTCCTCTTAGAAACCATGAAGCTTGATTTTCTCCTTCTTTACAATGCCCGCCTGTTACAAACAGCATAGAAATCTTTATAACACCATTTCATTATAGAACATTAGGCACATTATAATCAGACAACATAATGCTTACCTGCACAAGGAAAGTAGAAACATTCTTCCTTTGATCTCCCTGAAGTTGTATGACCTGCATCCATACAAAATTGACATTTGATCTTTCATTGATAACGAGAAGAAATTATGTACATGACAAAACATCAATTAAATCACGGTAAATGAGAAAGTCCATATGCTGAGAAAGGAAATAAAAAAGAATAATTAAAATCAGAGCATTGGCTTTTTTGTTCCAATTGTTCAATAAAAAATAATTTTAAAATAAGAAAAATATACAATTAGATTTTGACAGAATACATCCAGATGTGATTTTACAAATTTGCATTCATAATGATTGGCACTTCCAATAAAAAAAATCCAGAGGATATATTCTTTTTTTCGATTACAAAATAAAATGATGGGCAATCATTGCATAGTACATTAACATTATCTATGAAGAAGAGAAGACAAACCTGTCCCAACTCAGGGTCCTCAACAACAGTACCATTACAGCAGAACTCTTTCTTCAGGTCCTTGAGTATCTTGCTATAGCTAAACTCTTTCTTTAACCCTTGAACAGTTGTTAAGCTCTTCCTTCCGTTACGCTGCTGTACACGGACATGAACATATTCTTTTGTCCCGGCACCTGAGTCCTCAGCATTTGCCTCAGCAAAGGGATCTAATCAAGTATCATACCACATCAGAAACAAACGCTAAACTGTTGACAATAAATGAACCTAAGAAATTCAACACTCACCAAAAGTTGTTGGGATGTTTGTGTCAAACTCAGACATGAAACTTGGCCTTGGTAACTTGTGATAAACAAGTCCTTCTGATGTAATCAACCACTAAGCACTGGCAAAAAAATATCAAATATACTCAAGTCAGGGATGAGATGTGCCAAAAGACATTTCTATATCTGTATTATATTTAATAGTAGTTCTCAATTTGCATATAACAACTGGACAGCAAAAAATATAGGAAACACTTGATTACACAGATTTTTACTATATAGTGGAAATAGGCAATATGAAATAGTAGTTTGCAATTTGCAAATATATAAACAGGAATATATCATATAACAATTGCACTTCAAATAGCTAGGAAAATTTTATGCACAGATTTTTAGTATGCAGAGGAAACATGCAGTACTTGATAGTAGTTGTCAATTTGCAAATATATGAATTTGAATATAGCATGTAAGCAATTGCACTACAAAAAAATAGGAATCGATTGATTAAACAATCTTTTATTATACAGAGGAAAGATGCAGAGTCCCCCCCGCCTGCAAAGCAGTAGAAGGTTTAAGATCCTCTGCAGTAACTTAAGAGACCTAGCGACTTGCAAGTGGGTCAAATCCTGTCCTAGACTCTTCCATAACAGAAGGTCGGAAGCTTTAACGAACTAGGATGCCCTACCAGTCCAAAATGATAAACTCGATAGCATGCTGAGAAACAATAAACGCTCATTGAAATACATATATCAAGACTCAACTCTTCCACAAATATGTTATGCTTTTAGAAGTAGGTTCATGAATGATTTTACATTTCTAACAGAAATAACATGGTCTCAATGATATACAGTCCATCCATCTATTTCATATCTACACCAATGTTGTTAAACTTGATATACTGCTTAAGATCTGGGGGAGAGTAAAAGATTGTAACTAGAGGATTGAACACTCACGGATTGAAAAATCCTACCAATATCCTTCTCGCAACAGAAATGAAACCTTAACTTTTCGTTCTCTCCAGCCGCCTACCTCCACCAGCTGCAGGACTGTGCCATCCTTCTTCTTTGATATTTCACTATGGTCGAGATCGCTAAGCTTGCGTAAAATCATGGGACTGCATGATCTTGCAATTTAAATTGCGATTTTAACAACATTGGTTGCAAGAATGCATTAAAACATAAACGTTCATTCAAATGGGATCTCAAATGTAATTGCGACGACAAATCTACAAGGAATTCATGAAAATAAGGATGAACATGACCTACTCCAAACCCAAAAACAAAAATATTCGAGAAACGTGATAACAATGACTCAACTAATTATAAACCCAACAAATTGACCACAAAGAAGACATGATTCACCAACCACTTCCTTCACCTAAAGGCTAAAGAAATGAGACTAAAACCACAAATCAAAATAAATTGTTCAAATCCCTAAATCTATTTTTTTGTGTACAAGAAATAATTACATATCCAACATAAAAATAAAAAACTGGGCATTTAAGAAAATCCTTGTCCCCAATCAGAATCAGATTAAAGTTACAAACTTGATTAGGTATGCTTTGAGCTTCGTTATGAATTTGAAATAAAAATAATAAAAAACACATGCAGATGAAATAACAACAAAAAATAAATTGAGAAAAAGTAAGTAACAAAGAAGCAAGAGGAACAGAATAGTCATGATACCCGATTCTTGCGAGGAGGAAGAACGAGCGAAATGAAATAAAAGTTTATTTGTTGTATATAGAGTGGGGAGGATCGGGTTCGGGAAAAATTATCTCAACCACACAGACTGGTTAGGAATCTAATTTGTACAGGTAAACGACCAAATTGGGTTTTTACTCTAGTTTTAAAATAATGTTTTAAATATTTAATTATGTTCTTCTATAAACAAAATGTATCCTCCACACGCAACCGCGGAGCCTGATCAACAAATGATTTTTCATTCCTACCAGTCAAGAAACGACCCCGTGACCAAATGGTAAAGAGGGATCCAAATGTACTCAAGTATCTACTACTTGTCTACTATATGTTGATTAAAGATTTAATTAATATGACCAATATTTAACATAAAACGCTCGAGTGAAGTATCAATTAATTATACCCGTTTGATCATTTAATTTTTTACTTTTATGATACTTAACTTAAAAGGCATACGACCCAAGAGAACTTGGATGAGATGGTAAGGATCTCTTCCAGCTTAACCTAAGGTCATGGGTTCAAATCCAACTTTGGGATTGCAATAGTGTTAAATCTCTTAGCTGTCACCCATTGCGGTCCTACTCGGCTCAAGTTATTAATCTAAGCATTTGCACACAAAGGATCCCGATTCAAGAAAAAAAAACTTAAAATGTATACAAACGCTAATTATGATCGAGTTTAATTGGTATACACTGATAGTGTAAAACTTTTTACACATGCATCCAATCAAATTACGCCACATATATATATTTGTGAATAGTATATTATAAGAGCTATCCTATAAAAGTGGCACTAGAAAGCGATTTGGTTGGATGCATGCGTAGGAAAGTTTTACACCGTCAATGCATACAAATTAACTCTATTAATGATTTATTCAAAAAATATATATTAATGATTTGTTGAGCATGTAACAAGTTTTAGAGTGTATCCTACACAACAAATTCACCACAAAGAAAACGTGATTCACCAACCACTTCCTTCACCTAGAGACTAAAATATCAAATCAAAAAAACAAAGATGCCACACACAAAATTTAACCCAAATTCCAATTTTTCTGAAGATTCTCACAGAAACATTCAACAATAGAAACCTCAATTATCCATCGAAGTGAAAATAAAAGAGAATAATATCGAAATCCCTAAATGTATTATTATGCTACCAATGAAATAATTACACATCCAATATAAAAATAGAAAAGTGGGTATTGAATAAAATCATGATACGAATTCGAGAGAAAGACCCAAAGAAAAGCATAGAAATGGAGAAAAATAAATAAATAACAGAAACAAAATGAATAGAATAGTGATAATACCTGATTCTTGGGAAGAGGGAGAAGAACGAGCGAATGGAATGAAATGAAATTTGGGGTGAGAGAAAATTGGGAACGAAAACATGGATCAAGTTTATTTTGCTGTATTTATAGTGGGAGAATTGGAATCGAGACAAATAATCCCAACCACACAGATTAGTCCTTATTTTTTAATGGGAAATTTTAATGACTGTGCAGGGCATTCTTTAATACCTTTAAATGGTAATTTTTTTTATAAAAGTATGTATTAATGGATTAGAAATTGAAATATTTGATTTTTTCATAAAATAATTTTTTCTTTTAGAATTCTTGTATAGTGTCCAAGAGTCACTCGTTAACAAGACTTTTTTTTTATAATTTGCACAAGTGTCTGTTCATAGTTAAAAATAAAAAATTATTTAAGTTTATTGAATAAATGACGTATTTAATTAATATTATAGATTAAATTAATTAATTATTCAATGAATTTAAAAGGTGAATTTCTTTTATAAGAGTCATAGGATCTATATTGTTTTTGTATGAGAGGATTCTAGTTTGTATATTTGTCTTAATTTTTTAAAGGATATTTGTTTTAGTTTTTTTAAAAACAAATTATTATTTTAATTCATTTGAGTATAAGTATCAACTTTTTAACTAGGGTAAAGTATATTTTTTTTCCTGGTAAAAAATTATGGTGAGGGGATGATGTTCTTGAAAAAATTAGGTTTAAAAAGTATTAACAAATAAATAATAGTACATTTACTTTCTATTAAGGGCATTAATAAGACTCAATTTGGGCAACAAAATACTAGTGGAGCTCAACATTTATGATAACTTAAGTGGAGTATGTCCTCGTGAGTTTAACTCAGTTGGTAAGTGCAATGCATAATATATGCAAGATCTGGGGTTTAAACCCCCACCACCACAAAAAAAAAAACTTAAACAGAGTATAAACAATGTCTTACGATTAATTTAGCGTACCAACAAATTTACATTGATGGGTTATGTGAATTGATCGGCTCGTCTTGCTTCTCAATCACCTTTATTATGTTGTATAAGTGTTTTTAATCCCAGATCACATTCATCCCCAAACCACCTTAACTTATTAATAGTTTTTAGTGTTAGTTATTCCTGCATCTCAACCATTAGTTATGCTTTCCCGTTTTGTACTCAGACGATGTGAGCGATTTCTCGTTCAACCCATGCTTTGTTTCTAGTTTCCATGTGCCTCATTCAAGTTTTTCTACGAAAAATCGTCTTCCCCTGCATCCACTACTTCTATATATCCTTTATTATAAAAGCTAGACTTTATGAGCTAGCATGTTTGCCCTAATCCCTTGCATTTTTCCCTCCTAAGCATATAATTATTGATAATCTATTTTCAAACTCCTCACTTTCTCTCTCATACAGAAACGTCATAATGACAATTGAAAACAGTGC
>Ga0315915_1005143_pt1 | contig 16381 bp, 14 predicted proteins | sample MpolbnodulesMG_FD_207738 | JGI IMG/M metagenome (GOLD analysis project Ga0315915, IMG submission 207738) | Medicago polymorpha root nodule microbial communities from Los Angeles, California, United States - branched nodules | ecosystem: Host-associated > Plants > Roots > Nodule | place: USA... | reverse complement strand
AAATAGGCGCCATTTAAAATTTCGTCCCTGTAATCGCTAATCCTGGCGATTTACCCTTGCAAAGTTTAATCATTTAAAATTTCGTCCCTTAACCCACTGAATGACTGCCACGTAAGTGGGTTAAGGGACGAAATTTGATGACGTGGCAGTCATTGACAAAGAAAGCGAAAACAAAACAGAAAAAAGACAAAAAAAGGCTACGGTAATCTATAGTTGGGCAGCCCATTTCTATCTCTAGTGAAATCCATTGACAAAGAAACTGGCATAATGTGGAACCAAGTAGTGTCAGGCAACTCATGCCCCAAAGAAGCCAAAGCGTCTGCACAACAATTTCCCTCCCTGTAAATATGAGAACAAATAACAAATAATCAAAGTTGCATGCAATTATGCCAACAGTTTCTGAAACGCATTGGAATGGCCGAGTGATTTTTTAAAGCATGAGCCGCACAAGATGAGCTAGTCTTAAACCATAACCAGAACCAATTGTGGCTTGCTGCATATTCCATAACAAGCATAAGACCTGTGAGCTCCGCCTCAAAAACAGCTCCCTCTCCAAGGTTGCTAAAAAAACGCCCAAAAAAGTACCTGTGAAATCTCTAAAAATTCCCCCACAAGAAGAATTAAGACCAATAACAGAGTCGTCAGTGTTCGCCTTCACCCAAGTGATTGTTGGAGGCTTCCAAATAACTGGGACAATACCCTTTACTCACTGGTATGATGGAGGAATCAAAAGACTATTCAGAAAATCAACATCACCAATAACACAATTACCGGTAGAATTTACACCCGACATGGTAACCAAAGTAGAAATTTTCGTCAAAGTGTTATGAAGAGTAATTTTTAAGGAGCTTAACCTAATTGCATTTCTTGCCAACCAAATGGTGTGCACCGTGTGAACTATGGCAGCAGCAAAAACATCCAAAACCTAGAGCTACACTGCTGCGGAATGCAATCAAGAAGAGAGGAGAAAGATAGCAGCGAAATATTGCAATGTAACTTGACACCCAGCCATCTCCATATAGAAACCGCAAAGTCACATTCAATAAATAAATGAGTTGATGTTTCAGCCTGTTTGTAACAGAGGACACAAATCGAAACAATAGTGCAACCTCTCATCCGTAAATTCTCATCAGTTGGAAGCTTTGATAACATCATTCTCCAGAAAACAAAAGAGTGCGAGGGAGGAATGCACGTGCGCCAAATAACAACTGGCAAATTAAGTCTAACAAGGGAAGGCCGCAAGAACATATGCGCAAGCCTAGCAGTAAGCATACCATCTGTTGCATGCTTCCAAACACGCTTGTACGGCAAAGGCGTTACCAGAAGCGTAATATTCAAAATATTCTCTGCCACAGCTGGGAAGTCAATAAGAGGGCGAGCGATCTGCCACTTGCCATCAACAATCACCGTTGAAAGTTTCACCGTAAGGGAAGGATACATATGCATCAGAATATTTAACAAAGAAACCAAAGAAGTGCCAATCCAATTGTCCAACCACAAATTAATATCATTACTGTTACCAATAATCCAAACTGAATTTTCATTCACCACATTCAAGAACTCTCTCACACCAGGCCAAATAGAAGACATTAAGTACCTCGTGCGAAGGAGACCAAAGGAAAGGAAGCACTACTGAAAGAGGCGAGAACATTACGAGTCTTGCATGAACAGACACCAACTACGGTGCAATAATAATGATGAATTGATGGTGCGTGTAGACTTGAGATCAAGGTGCCAAACTCCCAAGGAAGACAAACTTGGTTCCAGGATACAGTACAAATTTTGCGAGTAAAAATGTCTCCACTCCAAACAAAATTTTTGATCCATTTATCCAACATTTTCAATAAACGAATAGGCCAACGGTAAATATGAAATGAGTACACCAGCATACCATGCACTATCGACTTCACCAATTAGACCCTACCCATGATGGACAAAAGAGCTCCTTTCCAAGTGGCAAGCTTCACCTTGATTCGATCAACAATCGGCTGAAAGTGAATGCATTTAGGCTTGCCTTGAAAGATGGGGCAGCCTAAATATTGGAAAGGGATTGTACCTACCGCAAACCCAGACAAATGGGATAACATATTCCTCCTAGTAAAAGTCATAGCCCCGGTAAACAATTTTCTATTCTCAAAATTTACAAGTTGACCGGAGATGTCAGAATATGTGTGAAAGATATGGAGCAGACATCTAATATTTTTCCTCGAACCAACACAACAAATAAAAACATCATCGGCATAAAGAATATGTGTCGGAAGGGAAATACCTCAACAATAGGACATAGGCTGCAAATAATTGTTAACCCGCTCCAATTCCAGAAAGCGACTTAAACATTCTTCTGCGAGACAAAACCTCTAGTGCAAGAGAAATAACCAACGGCTTTGCCATTCACCAATATAGAGAGATGAGCTAATGCAAGATAGCTAAAATCCAATCACATGAAAGGTTACTGAAGACAAATTGTTTCAAAACTGCTATTAAAAATTCCAGTCAAGAGTGTTGAACGCCTTGCGGAAATCTACCTTGATGGCGACGTTACCACCAAATTGCTTCTTTGGTAACAAGTTAATCACCTCAGAAGCAATAATTACACAACTCGAGATGTTGCGGTCTCGAACAAAGCCCCTCTGTTGTGGAGAAATGATGCGCATACAGATGAGTGCAAGTCTGTCGGCCAAAATTTTAGTAATGACTTTGAGTTGAAAGTTGGCCAAATCAATAGGTCTAAAGTCCCCCATGGAGGCAGCACCCGGGACTTTAGGAATCAGCACCAAGATGTTAGCGTTGATATTTGGAATCAATATCCCCGTGTAAAAAAATTCCTGGACCGAATTGACAACATCGACACCAACAATGTCCCAAAAATGCTGAAAAAATGACCCCCAAAGCCATCAAGGCCTGGAGCTCCATCTGCATTCATATCAAACACCGCATTTTTAATTTCATCAAATAAAGTCATGGCCATTAAAGCAGCATTTTCCTCCATCGAGACCAATGTCGGAATAACTTTCGCAACCAAGACATTGTCAATACAATTATTCACACCACCAAAAATATTTTGAAAATATGTCAGCACATGCTCTTCAATTTCCATAGGTTCCGTAATGCGGACATTGCCATCAAGGAGTAAAGATATCGTTTTGGAAGAAGTTTTAATACAAGCCACACAATGAAAATAAGTCGTATTCCTGTCCCCATAAATAAAACTCTGATTTCTAGCTTTTTCTCTCCAAAATTGTTCTTGAAAATTCATAGCTCTTGTCAAAGCTAGTTGTGCTTGCAACTCTAAAGTATGAAGGTTAGAATCCAAGCCAGAAGCATCAATCAAGTTTTGAATTCGGGTAACCTCATCAGCCACCAACTTAACTTGATTTTGAACATCACCAAAAACCGTTTTATTCCAAACCCGGAAGGCATTTTTAACATTGAGTAATTTTGATTATAACCTGTGCATTCCAGACCCAACAACTTGACTTGGTTTCATTGTTGATATTTTCACTTGGAAAATAATTAACAAGAGTGCACCCATATTAAGGCTAGATTGGACATCTACTTTCCCTAATTATTCTAACACTTATCTCATTTGATTTGGTTATGATCATGACCCTATTCAGCTTTAGTATAACTGATGACTTGTCATTTTAATTTATTTTAAATATATTTTTCAGTCATTTTTATTTAGTTTTGATCTAAATTAGAGGAGTTTTAGAACAATTGTCTATGGTTTTTGAGACATTTTGTAATGCTTTCATTTCGATTCATGTAATTCTAGTTTTTTCAAAATCAAGCAGTTGTAGGGTGTTTTTGATGTAACTCAAGGCAAAATCAAACAAATCGGCAAAGCAAGACATCTTATAAGGATTTGGGAAGACAACAAATGAAGATTCAAGAGGTCAAAGGATATAATTTAAGACAACTCTATATGGTATGTTTTATTTCTTTTGTAATTTGTCTTTAGTTACGATGAGTAACTAAACCATATTGTGTAGGGTTATAAGATGAACCTTTATTTTATTTGTTGGGTCTATATAATTTAAATCTTTTTATTGAGTTATTTTATGAGTCATATTTATTGTCGTGAAAGTGACTCAAAATTGAAGAAATTGGAGTTCTGATGTTGTCAAATTCGGTGGCCGAATTTGCTCTGTGTTTTTTCAGCTTTTCATTCGTGAATTTTCGATGGCCGAATGGATGTATTCGGTGGCCGATTTTGCGCAGGTGAAAAAAAAGGAAACGTATTTTCGAGCCAGATTTGTTCCAATTTTATGAGGGATACTTTTACTATAAATATAGACAATGTATCAGTGTAAACCGTGAGATAGAGCGGGTTGAAAACAAGGGTTTGGGAAGCAACACAAAACTAGGGTTTGTATAGAGTTTTCTCTTGGCAATAAATACTAGGGTTGGGGTTGATTGACATTGGGAAACACTATTAGGATTGAGTCTCTTGGTCACGGGAAGAGATTGAGACTTTGGGTAGAATTAGGCGAGAGACTTATTCTTGTAACCCATTGATATCTCTTTTGTAAAGTTACTCATCATTATAGTGGAACAGAAGGTTGCTCTCTCTCCTAGACTAGGTCACGAAGACGGAAGGCATTCCGGAGGTTGAAGAATGTATAGCACGACTTGCGGGATTACCCTAAAAAGCCAAGGGTGATTGGATGCAAGGAGATCTTCAAGGAAGCGGGAGATGTCTTGTGTTGAAGAGGTTATGGTGGATACTTGTGGAACTACCTAAAACTCCTAGTGTAGTTGGACTGCAAGGACTCTTCGAGAAGGCGGAAGACGTTCAGATGGCTGAAGAGGTTAAGGTGGATACTTGTGGAACTACCTAAAATTCCTAGTGTAATTGGACTGTAAGGACTTTCGAGAAGGCCGAAGAGATTCTGATGGCTGAAGAGGTTAAGGTGTGTACTTGTGGAGCTACCTAAAATTCCTAGCCTAGTTGGATGCAAAAACCTTCAAGAGGAGGAAGACTTTTCGATGGTTGAAGAGGTTAGGTGTAAACTTGTGGAGCTACATGGTGTAGTGGGAAGCAAAGGAAAGAGCAGCATGGTGGTTAATGTTAAATTGACATCATCACTAATTTGGAGTCAAGGTGGAGATTGTTGTGAAAGTGACTCAAAATTGAAGAAATTGGAGTTCTGATGCTGTCAACTTCGGTGGCCGAATTGGATAGCTCGGTGGCCGAATTTGCTCTGTGTTTTTTCAGCTTTTCATTCATGAATTTTCGGTGGCCGAATGGATGCGGTGGCCGATTTTGTGCATGAGGTAAAAAAGAAACGTATTTTCGGGCCAGATTTGTTCCAATTTTATGAGGGATACTTTTACAATAAATATAGACTTTGTATTAGAGTAAATCTTGAGATAAAGGAGGCTGAAAACAAGGGTTTGGGAGGCAAACACAAAACTAGGGTTTGTATAGAGTTTGCTCTTGGCAACAAACACTAGGGTTGGGGTTGATTCACCTTGGGAAACACTATTAGGATTGAGTCTCCTGGTCACGGGAAGAGATTGAGACTTTGGGTAGAATTAGGCGGGAGACTTATTCTTGTAAAGTTACTCATCATTACAGTGGAACGGACGGTTGCTCTATCTCCTAGACTAGGTCAGTTTTGGACCGAACTGGGTAAACAAATTTTGTGTGTTCTCTCTTTCTTTTCTCTCGTTGTTTTCTACTTTTGCTTGTGTTTATAATTTTCATACACTTATTTTTGGTTGCTTGATTATTACTTGCTCCACACATCAAGTATTTTATTGGTGTGATTTTCATCGAATTCACAATATTTATATTTATTATGCTACATATTTAATGATTTCATAAGATAACAATAATTAATTACTTGAATTAAGGAGGTGACATACCTAAGATAACAATGAATACATACTCAAATTAGGAAGTATCTATGATAACTGTGGATAATGCACCCAAAATAGTGAAATTGCAATACCTAAAAAAACGGTGGATGAACCTAGGATTAGGAAAAAACCTAATTGTCATAGCATAATAATTTTAACCTTTATATCCTTGGTTAATTTTACCCTTTACATTCTGGGTAAGTGGCAGAAGAAACAGGTGATGACCCAGTTATTGGAACTATCAAGAGAGGGCGAGTTGATGAACTTCTAAGATTCATAGATGAGTGAACATTTAGGAACTCTAATTTAAGTGTATGCTTCAATTACCTCTGAAAGAGTAAGACCCCACACGACAAGCTAGTGAATGCATACATAACTACTTTAGGATTGACGACCCTACAACCGTATAGAGTCTTAACCCACGTGTGAATTTGGTGCAACTCAAAAGCTGGAGGGGATAAAATCCCACAAACTCATCAACTCGGATATGTACCATTTAAAAAATCTTTGAATAGATTGACTGTTAATTAATTCCAAAATATAGATAGAGGGAATTCGAAGAATCTTAACCACCGCTAATATTTTGCAACCAAAAATAGGGCACTACTAAACTCTCGCTCTGAGAAAACAGATCAAATTGCACAAACTCCCCCCATATTTAATTGTTTATTTTTATTTTTATGTTTTAAATAAGTAACACAAATTGCCTAGTTGGAACGACTCCATGTGCATACAATACTCTACTTATGACTTTATTGCTTCGTGACGATTTCATACACTTGCCTATATTGTCCATCAATAACACCAATTTTAATAACAAGTATATAGAAATGCTTACGTTAAGATATTCAAACAAATTTGGGCTCGTGGCAAGGATTGTACAACGATCATCAAAGAAACTTGGTTCTCTGGTACCAATCATACCATTATAAAACTGGAGCAGACTATGAAGGCTTTATCTAATTGGGGCAATAAGAAGTTTGGGCACATTTCTAAAAAAATAAAGAGCTCCAAAATGATATTGAAGGTCTCCTATCGAGTATGAAAACCCCAATTTCATGGATACGATCAAATAGTGTTAGTAAGGAGCTAGATTATGATACCTTGAAATTGCAAAGAAACGTGGTGGCACCAAAGACCATAAATCTTTGGATCTAACATGAAGACAAAAATAAATACGTAAATAAAATCATTATGAAGGTCTCTCATGAAAGAAAAAGAGAAACATTGAAGCTATCAAAAAACCATTTGAGTATTATCACTGACTAGATGGCTTTCCAACGATGATTTACCACAATTATTGGTAATTATGTTTCTAATCTTGTCCTTGATGTTTTGAATAAAGACTTACATATGCCTTACTTCGTAGATTAAACATCTTACGTTATCTAGTGAATTTAGAGTCATCATTTCTCTATGTAATGTGATTTTAAATATATTACGAAAACAATAGCTCTAGGATATAAATCATTTTATTTTTAGCTTATATAATTGGTTACAATTATAGTGCGTTTGTGCCAAGAAGATTAATATCTGAAACTACCCTTAGCGCTTTTTACATCTTTCGCTATATGAAGTCAGGTTTTGATATGGCCAACGCGTATGATAAGGTGAAATGAGAGTTTTTTTTTTCTTCATTTAACGCTCTTAGTGATGGGTTTTCCTATAAAATTGACAACAATTATCATAAAGTGTGTTAGCACGAGTTCCTTCTCATTCTTAACGACGAGATACCATCCCAAAGTTTTGCCTCTCAAAAAGGTCTTAGACAAGGAGATCATCTTTCCTCTTGCATTTTTTATAAAAGCAGTGATTCAAGCTATCCCTACCTGAAGGGTTTTGCCATAAAATGGAGGATATAGTATGCAATTTTTGGTGGGATAGTAAAGACTCTGAGAGTAAAGTTCATTGGATTATGAGGGATCATTTATGCAAGCCCAAATCTGACAGGGGGAATAGGGTTCATGGTGTATGTTAATTCCATTTTGGCCTAATTTTTAAAAGGTAAATACTATCCTATGTCATTGAACTAAGATCCTTAATGAGTTTTAGTTATTGTTGAGTCAATTGACAGCATTTGAGTTTCATCACAATAATTATATCGTCATTATTTTCATCTTCATTAAAGGTAAACATCATATTCATCATCATTATTATATTAAGTTGTCGCAAGTGATTTTTCGATATCAAGCTATTGGTTTAGCGTTGACTCGCAATTTTAAGTTCACCACCGAGCTTTAATTTTTTTCCAAGGAAAAGGGGAAAAGATCGAATAAACCCTAAATATTTAGAGATTAAATGTTCGGGGGCTGGTTATGTAAAGGGAAGGTATTAGCACCTTAAACGTCTATGGTACTCTATAGGAACCTCTTTATTTATTTTCGTGCTAAAATTAAATGTCATTTGCTTGTCAAAATGTTAATGTAAATGAAGAAAGAAAGAAAATGTTTTTTGTATTTTGTTGATATGGAAAGACAAAGTCTTTTGCCTACGTACCCGAGCGGGATCAAAATCACGTAGTTCGGGGTAAAAAGCCGAGTGATTTGTTGATTGATTTTAATTTTTGAAAAGGTTTTTAAAAGATAAAAGCCAAATGGCAAAAATAAGATTTGTTTGGTTGTTTTTAATTTCAGAAGAAAAGTCCAAATATGATTAAGATTGATTGTAGTTTGATTAAGAAAAATGAAAATGGGAAAGTCACTTGATTGAAAATCAAGATTTGTTTAGAAAAGAAATTTTTGCGAGATTTTGATTATTTGAATGTTTTTGTGATTATATTATTTTCTACTTAAAGCCTAAAAAATAAAGCGTGATAAAATAAAATACAGCCCGAGGGATTTTTCATAATAACGTTGGATCAAAATGAAAACCCCTTTTTCTTGGATTAAAAAAACTAAACGACTATTCTTTTTGCGCTTTTTTTTACGTAAAAGCGGAATAAATAAAATGCATACAATACATATTCTTATATATCTTTACATTTATTTCTAAATACATTCTAATAACTCAATAAAAAAATGACAAAAAGATAAAATGCATATGGTAATAAACATGAATAAATAAATATGCTAAAAATAAAATAAAAAAAGCAATAAAAAAGACAAATATGTTTATTTTTTATTTTTTTAAAAAAAGATAGCTAGCAAAGTGCTAGACTATCAAAAATATATATAAAGATAGGAAAAGGAAAAATACAAAAAAAAGAGGGGAACCACACCAAAAACCTCCTTAGTAGGTGACAAACCTAAAGTTAGGCATGCCTAATCTATTTTTTATGTATGATTCACTAATGCAACTAGGTACATTCATCCAAACAGTGAAATTTTGAAGATTATGACCAGTGAAAGCCAATTGGTCTGCACATACATTCCCTTCCCTAAATATGTGAGTGGCAAGAAAGTCCATGTTTCTAGTAAGCAGCATACAATTCATCCACCTATTTCTTATTTGCCAAGGAACTAAAGAATGGTTTTTGAAAGCCCTAATAACCATCTCAAGATCAACTTACAGCCAAAGATTTAACCATTGATGAGTTATAGCGAGCTCAATAGCTCTCATAGCACTAGACAGTTAGCCTGTAAAGAGTTCCCTATGCCAGTGTTTTCTCCAAAGCAAATTAGCATCTCTGAGTTTCAGTTTCTAAAAATGCCTCCACAAGATGATAAACTACCAGATGTTGAACCATCAGTGTTGCATTTTGTCCAATTTAAAGGAGGAGGCTGCCATATTAGTTCAATAATTTTGGGAGCTCTGGGAGGATGAAGGGTAACACAGAGACACATATTCCTTTAAATTTTTTAACTTGCTGCTCAACACATACATAGGGCATCCTACCACTGCTTCATTCCAAGATGATGTGATCAAGTCTTTGCAATCTTTATGGAGAGTCCAAGACTTTAAGAATTTGAAAGATGAAACAAACTGAATGTTTTCAGTTTTAATCTCTAATAGAAGAGGGTAATGATCATATTTGCTTCTTAATAAAGTGTTGCAGCTGATTGAAGACCAAAAATCAATAAACTAAAAATCCTAGTAATGTTGCATACAAATATATGTGCTTAAAAAGGAAAAAAAAAAGCAATAATAAAAAAAGTGCAATAAAAGAAATAAGGAAAAAAAAAAGCAATAATAGATCAAAATAAAAGAAATAAAGAAAGGAGGTGTAGTAGCCAACACAGGGGTGCCAACACAGGGGTGTGAGCAGTAATTAGTAAAAGGGAAGGATGGGCCGAAAATAAAAATGGATGGGTAAGGGCCATGGGTCGGTTTGAACTGACCCGTTGGGGAGAGTATAAAAGAAAAATTGTACTATTTTTTCTCACACAATTGATTTATTTCTCTCTCCTTCCCTTTCACCAACCGTTTTCGTTCTCTCTTTTTGAAACCGCAAGAACACCGGTGGAGCTTTAAACTCTTCGACACGGTGGTGTCCGGCCCAACAGGGCGGCGCCACTGCGCTAGAAAAACAAACCACCCCCTTTTTGAAAACGAAACCCTTTTTAAACATCCATTTTAGCGTAGATTTTGAAAATCACAACGGTTTTAGAAGGAAAAGCTCTAAAATCCCTAGATCTGACTTTTTATGTTTCAAAAATCAAAGAATGTTTCTCTACGTCTTCAAAAAACGAAACTGCTTGTGTTGTTATGATGGTTATGTTGTTGTATGTTTGGGTATGAATTTCTAAAATGGTTTGTGAGTTTGTTGGATGTGAATTTTGAAAATGGTTTTTGATGTTATGAGATTGGATGTTTGAGAAATTTTGAAAAAAAAAGGATTTGTTGTTTGCTGGTATTGATAATCTTTGATTTATGGAAGAATGTGTTAAGAGATCTAGGGTTTGTATTATTTCTTTGAGGCTGCCGAAAATTCTTGTTATCTTGGGATGTGTCCACTGCTTTTTATAGTGATCTTTGTTTAGGGTTAAGGTGGCTTTGAATGAATTCTGCAGAGTACATAATTTCGGACAAAAACGCCATTGGACATGCAAAACAGACTTTGGACCTGATGAGAACAATATGCACATATGACTTGAACTTAAAAAAATAGAATAATAATAAAATAAAAAAGAAAAAAAACGTAAAAGGCAATAAATAATAAAAAAAACGAATTAAAAAAGATAATAAATAAAAACAAAACAAAAGAAAAGAAATAAACAAGACTGTCGCCTTCGGAACAAAAAAAAAAGAGGTATTTTAAAATACCTCTCTGCCGAAATTTCGTCTGAAACGACGAAAGATTTCGGTTTAAAAGACGAGTAAGAAAGAAAAAATTGGGTCAAAAAATGGGGTATGACAGTGGGTTTAGGGCTATGACCAAATCCATGGGTTTGACGGAAGAAAGTCATGTTATGGTACAGAGAGAACTTATTCAAGAGGTGAAGAGCATAGGAACGACTACATCGAGATATATGTGGGTGAGCGCCGTTGTAACTACATCTTGAATAGATTGCATCCTCCCAAAAATGGTAGTGGTTTTGCACTTTCCGATAAATTGTTGACATTGCCGGATATGGGTCACATCGTTGCATCTTATTACAATAGGCTGGCAGTAGAGTTAACTACCCTTGATATTGGAATCACATAGAATTTTTTCCCACTTAGAGGTAGGTCTCCGGTTAACCCGAAAAGCAACATGATTTGCCTTGGTTTAATCCCAAATCATTTTATCCTTCTTTTTTTGAAAGATGATTGCCCACTACCTCCATCATCTACGGAGTGGAAGCTACACAAGAGCGAAGAGGCGGCAACATGGGAGGATGAATTTTTGGATCAACACAATCATTTCCGAACACTCATGGAGATTGAGAAACGAGAGAGACTGGTTTCACCAAAAAAAGATTCAAATCAACACAATCCTATTTTGTGTGACACTCCGGTTAAAGCAAATGAAGAATTTGAAGATATTGTGGAACATTTAGATGATTTAATTTCATTAGCTGAAATATGATATTTTTTGGTCGGTGTTCATCCTATATATACATTTGAGTTTCGCATTTATTATAAATTAATGTACTTTTTAATGTAATGTGTTGCATAATGTTGAAAATTTGACGAATTTCAAACAATTGTGTAACATTAACGTATTTTCGTATTTGTGTAACATTACCGAATCATTGATAAATTATGAAATGTTGTTGTTTGTAATTGTTGTATGTTGTTGTATCGGTTTGATTTCATGTGGAATTGTCGTTTGAAATTACAGGTAAAAAACAGGCCAAAATGGTTGGAAATCAGATTACAGATTGCACTGCTTTTTTTTTACTGGTGTGAACAGTAGTTAACTACCGCCGGGAGCATTTTAGGATTTTTCATGTGTTATTAGGACATTCTTAAAGTCAAAGCAATTTTCATATAATAAATAGTAAAAATAATAGTAGATTTTTTGCCATGAAGTAACAGAGATATAGTGAGAGCAATATTATTTTCTTTACAAGAGTAAGTGCAAAATTACGGGTGTTATAACTTTTTAATTTATATAAAAAAAAATTAAAAATAAAATAGATGAATTGGGTTCACGAGCTCGTGAAGACCATATCAGACATTAAGGCTATATTTGGATTGATGAAATGTGATGGAATGGGACGGAATGAAATGGTAAATAATTGAGTTCCATTATTTGGATTTGCAAAATGTGAGTGAAATTGAATGGAACACAATGGAATCATACCATTCTATTCCATCAAATTCTTCAATTTTTCATTCCTCCCAATTTGAGATGTATCCAACAAAATAGAACTTTATAGTTAAATTATTCCTATTTTACCCCTATATTTATAACTTTACCCCTTCTTCTCCGATACCTTCTTCTTCTTCTACACATTTATTATTATTATTTGATACCCTCTTCTTCACCTTTCTTCTTACGATAGAAAGAGGGAAAAAAATTGTGCATTGCTTCATTTATTCATCTCGTATCATACTCCTAAAACATTACTTCTTTGCCAGCAAAATAAACCCGTCAATTCTTTGTATGTGTGCAGTGTGCTGCTATTTTCATGCTACTGTTATCTTCCTCCTAGAACATTCTTGGGTATTTTTTATTTTATTTTTCGTTTAATGAAATAAGATTTTAGTAATAATATTTTTTTAAATTATATATTTTATATAATAGTGTTTTTTAAATAAGGGTAAAAATGGAATTAAAATGTTATAATTCGTTCCATTCCGTCTACTTTCCAAACAGTGGAATGGAAACATTTCATAAAATATCTAAACAATGGAATGGAATCTCCATTCCATTCCGCTCCATTCCATTCCATTCCATTTCGTTTTATTCCGTTACGTTCCATCAATCTAAACGAAGCCTAAGGCTTCAAGAGAGGTATTTATATGATATCCACATGAGATCACCATGTTGGCATTGTGAGTTAAACTCATGTCCCTCCGAAATATAAATCAACTTCTTACCAAGATCAAACATCTACTGTCACCAATCTTATAACTTTTTTCACACACAAACAACCACTTTACATAAGTAAATACATAAAGAATTATATTAAAAATGAGGAGAAACAAAAACTGAATAGAAGATTATAAATGTTGGAGAAATAACAGGGCAAAATGAAGCATCATGGTCCAGTTATTTATTGCATACATGTTTCAATTAAGCTTTGATTGTCACCATCCGGACAATGATGAAACACAAGCTCCGCATGTGATCCTATCTTGCAAACCATATGCATAAATAAATTCAGGTCCCAACAATACTATAGTTACTGCAACATGTCACATAAAATGGTCCTAAACGGATCATATTCTAATCCAACTTGTTATGTTATCCGTTAGTTTGGTTTTCTTCTTTTACGTACGAATGTATCAAACAATTTTTTATTTTAAGCAAAGAAACAAGTTGCATCAATAAAGATTAGTCATCACAATTAGATTGGCATGGACCAACCAAAAAAAAAACATCAATTAAAACAAAAAATGAGGGTAAACAAAACTTGTGTCTCACCAAGTGTAGCCCTCCGAATTAATTAACCCCAAAAGAAGAAAAAGTCTTAAATTGCATTGAAGAAAACAATGCAACACAATTCCACCATTTAGTACTTAATCTCCAAGAGACAACAAGAGAAGGAGATAAAAGATTGAACAACCAAAGACGAGTAAGACTCCAACCAAATCTTGAACCAGCACCTTTTTGAAAACTCTTATCAATAGTAAACACTAACCAAACAACTGTGTTCAAGTGGTTAATAAGCCAACGGTTCAGGAGAACCTGAGTTCGATTCCTGACTGAAACAATTATTAACTAGACTTTACTTACTTCTCGACCAAACTCTGGATTACCATGATCCCTTTCCCCTAAGAACCACAGGATTAACACACAAAAAAAAATATCAATAGCAAAAACAACTGCTTGTAATATCGCTTGAAAAACACAAATGATACCCAAATAAATAGCAAAATAACCAGCAATAACCTAGCTGTTAATAGCTAATTGGAGGGAGACGTGACTATTTTAAAATCTGATAGTATTTATACAAAACCAAATAACCTAAAGGACAATATGACTATTATATTGCACTTGTAAGAACTTCACAAATTTTAGGGCTCCAATTTATGTTACAAATAAAGAAAATTAGGTCTAGCGAAAAGAGATTAATTTTGAAGCACGCCTTAGAACTTAATCAACAACTCCAAAGTTGTTTACTAACCACTATACAAAAAAAATGGTTATAAGATTCCTCTACTTGGGAGTATAGACTAAAGTTTGTTACAATCGTACATTCTCTAGGTCTCAGTTGCTCATTCGTCGACATTTGATTGTGGAACAATCTCCAACAAATAAAATGATGGTACTGGAAACACAAGAAAGGGGAATTTTAAATTGTGTTAATTGTTTAAAACTTCTTCAATTATTATCAAAGAGATTTCTTCCTTTAAAACATTATAGAAGGGATGAATGAAGAAAAGACATAAAAAACTAACTATAAAGGCAAAGGGAAAAGGAAAGGACAAACCATATTTCTATACTAGTTTACATCAACATGTTGACACATCTAGTTCTCCCCTTATAGAGAGATTTTACATTCATCACTCGAAGAACTTAATCCACTGCAATAAAGTATTATTTGATATGCCTCTATAGTAACCGTGAGTATTCATTACTTTCTCTCTCCAAGTCTGCTCCACTAGAAACCTTCTAGTCATCTAAACAACTTATGGCCGCCTTGTTGAGGAACCAAGTATTCACACGTATCTTGCCTTTACCCAAAAGGGTTTGTGACTATTGGGCTAAGTTACAAAAAGATGAGTTTGTATTCGAAGAAAATTGTTGTATACACATTTGATAAGGCTGAAAACACGTATAAAAGACGAAAGTATCTATCGGTAATTAACTGCCGTCTGTTTCACTATTCTTCGGTAGTTAACTGTCAAAAAACTTCGGCAGTTAACTGCAGCCGGTTTTTGAATTCCTCGGTAGTTAAGTGCTGAGGCGCTGTTTCATCAGATGAAACAGCCACTTGCTCCCCCTACACACTATTTCATCATCAACTTCCATACCACTTCCATCTAATCCCCCAAATCCAATATTTTTTCATCAAATCTTGCTTCAAAATCATTGAAGCATCAAGCATAGGAGGTATCAACACACTTTTGACGTAAAAAAACAGGTATTAAGCATTTTAATTTGTTCATTTTTAGTTGTTTTTAGGGTTTTTTACGTTAGTTCATGTTAACATTGTCATGGGGGGACCGGCAGTTAACTGCCGAGGCTTGCATGGGGACTTCGGCAGTTGACTACCGAAGTTATTTCGGCAGTTAACTACCGAGGAAAGCTGGGCAAAAAAACACCAGCTACTGCCATTTTGCACCATTTTTTTTTCTTTATTTTTTTTTAATTCATTATGTAATTGATGTTTATGCATTAGTTAGTTGTTGATTCATAGTTTTTTGTTGTTTAATTATAGTAATGGTTGAGAACGTGGAAGATGGTCCAGGAGAGACAAAACCAAATTTTGTCGAAAAATCCGGAGATGTCAAACCGCCTAAGGTTGAAGGCAATCCAAACATTGATGGAGCTTCCATCCATGTTGAAGCTTTTAAATATGTCGACTCCGGTGTCCTCCCACTTCATGCGAATGAAGTTGACACGGCTAGGTTTTTTTTCGACAACATTAAATGGAAAGATAGGGATGACTTGCTTAATTGGGCACGTCGTCAAGCAAATAAGGCGGGATTTACAATTGTTACACAAAGATCAAGTTTGATTAATGATGTAATATATTTACGTATATCAAAAGTAAGTATTTATGTATCGTCTCCTCAGGGACTAGTGCGATATCTTGGATTGTTCGACGTCAATTACCATTTTAAGTTTGATAGATAATTTGTTTGTTTGTTTACAATCTAAATATCTACGTTATAAAATTAAGTATTGAGATTGATAGGGCGTAAAGCTTGTTAGGATTAGGGTTCCTTAATCAAGCGTTACACGTAACCTAATGATCATGCATGGATTCTAGCTTTCATTCGATATTACCACGTATCCCTCGTCAATATCATTCGTGTC
>Ga0315915_1005140_pt1 | contig 16384 bp, 16 predicted proteins | sample MpolbnodulesMG_FD_207738 | JGI IMG/M metagenome (GOLD analysis project Ga0315915, IMG submission 207738) | Medicago polymorpha root nodule microbial communities from Los Angeles, California, United States - branched nodules | ecosystem: Host-associated > Plants > Roots > Nodule | place: USA... | reverse complement strand
CTGGTTTTTGTAAACGACCACACAAGTAGAATTTCTCCCAATACTGCACATCTTGAAGTAAGTCATGCATTCGAACAACCCCATACTTGAACATCTGCATATATTTACTTTTAGATGAGAGACTCAATAATAAAAGTAGTCTTTATCTAACAAATCAATCAAAAAATGTTGGCGTGGACAACTGCAAAACATGCCAGCTTTCATAAATTGGAAGGTGAGTTAGCAGAAATTGAATAAAGAGTCTGTTTACAGACTAAACCACTGAGTCAAAAAGTTGGTAATACCTTTCCATTCCAAGTAACAAAAGGGTTGAAATGTACTCCCACACCAATTTTATCTGCAACCGCGGTAATCTTACATGTTACATCAAGATACAGTGTAAGAATGAGACACTATCATTATCTAATGAAACCCAATTCATATTTCATATATATAAAAATTGAAGGCAAAATTGCATGTTTGGTCCCTTATGTTAATTTTAGGTTTTGAGTTGGCCATCTACGTTTAAGAAGTTTCAAATTGGCCCCTTATGTTACTAACATTACAATTAGTTAGTCCTTTTAGTCAAATTTCCGTCTAAAAACGTCCACGTGACTAACAGAGACGCCACATAGATAACTTTGCAGAGTGCCACATGAATGTTTTAAGCAGAGTTAACTCAAAATTTGACGGAAAGGATAAACTTATGTTGACATCAGTAACGTAAGAGATGAACTTGAAACTTTTTAAACGTAGGGGACCAACTTGAAACCTAAAATAAACTCAAGGGACCAAACATGCAATTTAGCCAAAATTAAATGAATGGCTAAATTGAGAGCAAGTACCAGCCTCTCTCCACCAAGGTGCACCATCCATGATGCATAGTGATGCTTATTCATTTTCAGATTCTTGATTGATGACATTAAAAAAACAAGACAAGGAAAAAAAAGTAAAATTATATCAGTAAGACATTCAAATATTATGCAACTCATATAATATAACAAGTGCATAACAGACAAATCAGTACCTCAGAATGCCATTGTATAGGGTCAGAAACACCAAGAATATAATCAACCATGGTTGTCTACAAAGCCAAAAACACATAATGAGGACAAATATCAAAACAATATAGCAAATAAAATGAATGGGCATGAAACAAAAGAAGACCTTGTCATGGTTGGTTGGATGAAGAGATGATCCATAAACGCAAGCAAACTCAACAGGGGGAAGAATCTGAAGAAAACTGTGAAAGTCTTCTGCATTATTACCCATATCAATATCAATGATGCTGATGCCTACTTACTAACCTGAAATCAACAGGAAAACCTTGTTAGTGTTGGGCATTGAAACTCACTCATAGTACTGTATCCGGCTCAAGGATCGATCCGCTGGGCCAATTAGAGCCAGAGCAAAGCACGGAAATTGTTGGCATCTGGAGTATTTGAACTTGAGACCTCACCAAGGTTATATTGGTAGCTTGAAAAAAGATGAAGAATGGAAATAAAAAGTGGTTGAGGAATTTCTTCGAACAGTTTAAGTGCATTGTGTTGGTGACACTGCATGTGGGTAAGTTAAGATAGAAAAACCAAACCTGTTTAGTTTCCCATGGTGAGTTTTCGCTTCTACGCCTTCAAGTAGAATCTGGGTCGTGCTCAATTTCAAGTCTTGTGGTATCTCAACAATGGAGGAAGAAGCGCAGGAAAGAAGGAAGGAAGTATACTGCGAATTGTGATTTATGTTTACCGGTGTTGGTTTTTTTTTTTTTTTTTTAATTTTACAAATTAATATTTTTATGTAGTATTTTTTTTTTTAAGTAAAATTAATATTTTTATGTAGTATTTGTTTAGTGATGAAGTGTATTTTTGGTTTTGTCAGACAATAATTGATCTTGTAGGCAACGTGATTACCGATTTGTGTTTGGATATATTTGTATAGAATTGAGTTGAATAATAAATGTGTGTTTGAATAAGTCTAGAATCAAAAGCTACATATGGTAGTTTTAAGTAGAATTGTTTTTAGTCTCCAAAATTAATTTCACAAAAGAATGCCAAACAAGGGGTTGCTCATGAATTAGTTAGGGTAGCCCCATCTCATACTAACTCATGTTTATGATGATGTACCGTCATGTATCCGTGATTTGATAGCTAATGAAAAGCATTGAATTTCTTTCTTCAAAAAGAATGCCAAACAAAATTTTATCGAGTTAGAAATGTTTTTGACATTTGAAAAGTACTTTTAAGACATCTAAACTTGAGGACAAACATCATATCATACCGAAATATGGTTTGTGATATAGTATTATAGCGTAATTTGATTTGTGTAACTGACTCCACCGAGTGCTTATTTGAAAAGGCATTACCCTCACCAAACGTAAATTTGTACGGTAATCAAATCAAACATGTTGTGATTCCAAGAAGTTAATATTCCTAGCTTCACTACAAACATGGATTGCCACTGTGGTTTTGATTGAACGTGGAATTTTCATCGTCAAAGCAAACACGTCCTTAATGTGGTAGGGTCGGGTTGTTGTTGTATCTACTTTATAAAACTAAGGTGTGGTATTTATTTGAGAGTTTGTTAAGTGCAACATTGAAAAGTAAATTGACCTCTCACTTTGTAACACACTCTTAACTTGATCCCCGAGAGTATAAACATTTCAAATTTCAATAATATTATCAACTTTGGGTGAGTCATAAAAAAGACAATTAACTTTGGCATATAGCCGTCTCCGTAAGCTTAGCTCAGTTGGTAGGGATATTGCATTTTATATGCAGGGGCCGGGGTTCGAATCCGGACACTCCACTTCTCCACATTTAGATGTGTGAGCTCTAGCCACTAGGTTACTTGACAAAAAAATAAAAAACTTTGGCATATAGCCTGTGAAAAGAAACTTTAGTGCAACTTAAATTTAAAGTAATGATATTTGAACAACTATTTAATGATAATTTTTGTGACAACCTTATTTTTCTTTCTTTTTTTATTGGTAGAAAAAGATAGTAAAAACATAATGAGAAAGAAAGTTGTTCAAAGTTGTACAAATATCATTTCTCTAAATTTAAAATATTTTACTACTTGTTTTTTAAGAAGTCAAAATATCTCATCAAAATTAATGATTAGTTTTAAGCACGATTTATATATGAGTGAATTTTTTCAAATTTATTTGATTAAGTTGTCTATTATTGGGAGGGTTTTATACATATTCGATGTGACTCTTGTTAAGAGTGTGTTTGTTTCAGCTTAAAAAAAAAAAAAGATTTTGAGTTAAAAGTATCTAAAGATTTTTTCTTTTTAGAGATTTTTTAAAAAATCTAAAGTTATTTTTTTTTATTTACTATCATAAAAATCATTTTTTTAAGATTTGAAGTTCTTACACTTGAGTTCCTTGTGTTTAAAAAAAAAAATTATCCTCGTGAGCTTAGCTCAGTTGATAGGGACAATTCATAATATATGTAAGGTCCGGGGCTCAAACCCCGGCCACCACAAAAAAAAAAAGGAAAAAAAATATCTTATAAAAGTTACTTGAAATAACTTTTCATTTCGAGGCTAAAAATGATTTTTTTTTTTAACAAAATGGATTTTTAAAAAATCTAAAACAAACACTACAAAAATAAAAAAGTGATTTTTTCAGATAAAAAATAGATTTTTTTTTTTAAAAAAATCCAAAACAAACGGGCCTTGGTGAGGAAAGTGATTTAGTTCTAACATGGACACTTTTTCTATAACCTTATGTAAAAGTCCAACCCCCCTCCCCCGTTTTTTTTTATAAACACTGTTATATGTAAAGTAGAAGCTAATATTGAATTTACTCCTATTAGTTTTCCTCGTTTCTCCTTAAATTTCACTTATGTTACTTTAAACAAACAAAGTTTAAGAGACAGTTTTACCGGCTTAAACAAACAGATCATCGTTTATGCTCATCTAAAACTTATTTTCACTTCTAAATGGAAATTTCCTTATTACCACAATAGAAGTACGAAAAAGGAGGATAAGTGGATAACAAATAGTTCAGAGCAACCCAATAAGAGAAAAATAGTTTGCTGAATTCTGAGGGAAAGAATGATAATCATGCATATATATTTACATTTACATAAGATTACAAAGGTGTATACTATAAAAAAGTTATTCGCACTGATTCCATATAAATCTAAACCAGGTTGCCAATCATAAATCTGTTAAATATATTTAAAACCTCAATATGTACAATAGACCAAAGTCAATAATAATTTTATCTACTTCTATCAGGCCGGAAATATTGAGTAATACTAGATCCTCGTTTAACCACATTAGGCCGCTTACGAGGCCTAAGCCATGTTCGAAACTCGTCCTGAATTTCTGGTGGTAATTCATCAATGATAGAGGGATCAATCTCATCAATGTTATAACTCCAAGCTTGGCTTCCTTGAGGCATATTATCTACGCTACATCCACTGTTATTTGTACCAACCCCCTCGACTGGCATCTCAACTTGATTAGTTGTTAAATAACTAGCACTGGCAGACTGAGATCCTGCAGTATTGGTGACATTAGGAATAAGAAATAGTTAAGGGGCCTCAAAAATATAATAAAGGAAAGCAATTAGATAATTAACATGCAACAAAGGTATTTTAACACCTTGAGCATTTGTAACATTCTTCTGCTCAAACGAAGACTGGGAATTATTGAAGAATTTTGTAATTGAACAATTCCCCTGTCACAAAAAATTGTATATGTTAAAATCATTAGATTCGGGACTGACTCTATATCAATAAAAGCTACCACGATTTAATGCTGTTTTGATTAAAGGGAGAACCTCCAAGTTGAATGGTTGATATGACACTTCCATTCCTTTCAATAATAAGGCTTCTAAAGCAATATTTGGAATTAGTACAGGCACAAAGGTATCCCAGGTTCTGAAAACTGAATCAGATATATAGTTTTTCAAGAGACTGGGTCAAGATTTGATGGTTTAACCATACTTCAACTGTAACTATACATAGGTGTGTCCACCGCACATGCGCATGTGAAGACTGCGAACCAGGTGAACTGAGAGTCTTTACACACAATAATGTGAGACACTCCATGCCACATTCATGAAAAGTTCAACCATATATCATTATAGTATGTCTTTCAACTTTCAAGGTCTACATTGAGAGGCAACATAGAATCCATGCATTTCAGTGTGTATGAAACCCAGGACAACGCACTTTATACAGCATGCCTTACACTCGGGCACCTTGTCTAGAGGGCATTTTAACATCTATTTAGGCCCGCATAATAGCTGGCAAGAAGGTAACGTTCTTTTGTTTTTTTAAATATTCCTTTCAAACAATGTCAATTTTTGGAATTAGCTGAAAAGCTTTTAAAAAATTGAACCGTCTGACCTCCTAGAAAAGTGTTAGACTAATTGACATATTTGTTATTGGACTGGTAGAATAACTAGTTTCCAGCTTAACCAATACAGATGGTTAGTCTAGTTCAGTTTGCAGAACTAGGATTGGAGCAAACAAATATATTTAGTTTTAGTAAAGAAACAGTACTCAGAGCAGCATACAACCCATCCTGGATCCTTACTTTGCAAAATTGTAACCAAATTTGAAGGTGTTTACACTCAGGACGGTAAACTATATAAACAACGATTAAAGTAGTGAGGCAATGCATACTTGAGACTTTTTTGCTGCTGCATTTTTCTTCTCAACTGCTTTCAAATTGGAAGTATTGGAAGCAAGCTTGGATTCTTTTGCAGGTAAATATATATATGGCTTTTTCTGTGTCATGCTGTTTTCATTTCCTGGAATAAAAAGGCAACATCCATCATAACCTCGGAAGAAAACAAGAGAGAATGGGAATGATGAGTTAAAACTAGCATGACACAGTACCCGGGGGAGCCACAAGGGAGGATTCTTCTTCAGTCAAGCCATCTACTTTCTCGGATAAATTGCACAGCAGATCCTGTAAAAGAGAAATTGGTATTGAAGTGTGATATAATACCAATAAGAAAAGGATATATCATGAGAAATTTCAGCTTTAAATCTTTTGATACTGTCAATAAACTACTACTATATTCATACAAGGATGGTAATTATATTCACTGTTAAATTTTCGTACCAGATCCCAATATTAGACATTAAAACCTTTCAAAATCTATCCACCTTGCAGCCATCTAATATTAACCATCATCGTGATAGTAAAAGACATTTTCTAGATGTACAACAAAATTACAGATTTTCACGTAAATATTACTCATGACATGCATTTCTTCCGTTATAATATCTATTGATCTAGACAAGTCTATGAATGGTTCACTCTTGTGTCTTCTTCACGATATTCAAGTTGTAATTCATTAGGAATCACTCCAAAACAATTAGGTTGATATATTTAACTTTTTTGAAGTTTAAAATTGTTGTTTCCAATACAAAACTTCTATTTTTGGCTTTCTTAACTAGTGCCACTAGGACACATGTTAGCATACCCAAAATGAATTTACCAAAAAATATAAGAACATTCCTACATTGCTGACTTTTAAAACAGTACTTTTCTATTTAATAATTTCGAATCTTAAATCTTTAATTTGGTAAAGAAATCTTAATTCTTTAATTAGTTTTAAAAGATACACATTAATATTTTGCTCAAAAAAATGGGTGAAAAAATAGAATGAGAAAAGAGTGAAAATAAATGGTGCAGTTAATAATTTAATAAAGAAGAGTAAGTCGAAATGTGGGTGTAATAATTGAGGTATGAAAAAATTAAGACTGACTTTTTTGACAGAATTAAAATTGTTAACTAATATATTAGAGGCTCTCACTAGTACACAATATGTTCCATGTGCCCCAAACGTATTGAGCATTGGATAATATTTTGGCCATCTGAACATGAACATTACAGTCTAGTGCTGTATTGTTTAGGGAGGATAGAAGAGGAGACGTCTCAAAGAAGACAAACAAACAGGTGTAGTTGCAAACTAGAAGGGGACTGATGTACAGAAAAGACTGGTAACATTTAATCCGGAAAAATTCCTAGGTTCATGGAGAATAGTACAATCAAATGTTGCCATGTAAGTTGTAACCTAAATTATTATCTAGTTTTTTATGTCAACTCAACAGCGCCATTAATTAATTATAAACTAGTATTGAATTTCATTCAAATTCACAATTTTAAGATTTTATATTTTAGTTATAGCTAATATATGATATTCAAGAGATTGTAAAATGAGGGAAATTCAATTTAAATTAGTACCATTTTAAACTACCAGTTTTTGTAAGTAACTGTATTGGAAAATTATTTCATAGACCACAGATGCAGAAGTAACAAATCTTTTATTTACTACAAGTCTTTAACACAATATGTAATATAGTGTTTTCACCATGTATTTTTTATTAAACTAATATAAAGAGTTGGTCCTATCAAATTAGTAGGTCTTTCTATTTAGAATGCGGTCCCAAGAAGTTTGTTACTGTACTTACGTGATTGACTGGGAATGTGGTCCCAAGAAGAAACAAATATGACTGAACTTCATGTTGTAAGTTGTAACCGAACATCACATTTCCTTGACCCCAAAAACAGAACAATCTTTTCAGTTTTTTTTCCAACTCCTATCCTATTTCTAACAGATTATAACCTATTGTTTTTACTTCCAGTTTTGAAGTTTATTTTCCTTTTTAAGTACCATAACCATTTTTACTTCCTCCTACCTTTACTCACTACAAAAACTCTCTCTTTTCTTGAGTTTGGATTCACACTCAAACAAGAGAGAAGAACAAATTCAACAGTTTCACATTCTTCATTTAAAGCTGTTTTCTAGTGAACTTATTTTACTTCTAATATAGGTAACTCACAACTACAAACAATCATAAGTAATTTCTTTCTTGTTAAAAGGGTTTTAAAAGAATGATTTTGTGCTAGAACAACAACCTTCACCATAACATGATTCAAATGATCAAACCTCGGATATAGTTTTATTCAGTCAAAGTGTTATAAAAAAGGTCTCTTATGGTGATTATTTTGTGGTGTTGAATTGTTTATTCAGTCTTTTAAATTTTATTACTTTGGGCTCCTTTCTTTTGGTGTTTTCCTTTTTGATAGTTAAATACGCAATCACATTGTATGTTCTCTTTTACTATTTTAAAATCTTCTGATTCTGTTAATTTATGCCAGCTACTGCAGACAAAGACCAATGAGTTCAGGTTCAGGAGACAACCAAAATATGCATGAGCAAACTGGTTGCTTTGATCCCGACACAATGGCAGAAGGAGTTGAAAACTCTCCAGAAGATAATAACTCTCCTCAAACCATGCCAAATCAAGTGGTTGCAGGTAACAACAACAATAGCATTGAAGAGAATTTCAGGCCTTCTGCGGAGGAATTCTCTTATCACAATCATCACAGCCCACAACACCTTGAAGATGTCTCCACTTATACAAATGGATTCACTCCCTCATCAGAAAACATTGCACAACAAAATCTTGGTTTGAACATAGGGAACTACTACTACAACAACATGGATAACCTTTTGGAGCAAGAGGCGTATCAGAACTCGAGTTGGGACCCTAGTGCTCAGGATATGGACTATGCCAATCACCAAGAATACCACCAACTACACAACCATAAACAAAGCTACAATCCCTCAACCATTCAAGACCCTCATTATCCTTCACCAGATGTACTAAATCTTCACCACTTTCCTAGATCCTCAGCTTCATCTTTGCTCACAAATCCATCCACCATATGCATCACAAACCCAACTCAAAAGCCACCTAATTTCCATTACTCAATGAGTTTTCTTGGAGACCTTCCACTAGGCTCAGACAACTCAAGTGGATCATCAGTTTTATATGATCCTCTATTTCCTATGAACCTTCCTGCACAGTCTCTGGCCCTTAGAGAATTGCCTCAATCTCTCCCTCACGTCTATAGCATGCCAACCAACTCAAGGAATGGTTCTCCTTTTGGTGGAGGGGATGAGATGGAGGGAGATGGAGGTATGGGAGTGTCGGAATTCAACAAGGTCACTGCTTTTGTTGGCAAAGGAAAAGGAAAAGCTACAGAACATTTGATGACGGAGAAACAAAGAAGAGAGCAATTGAAGGGAAGATACAAAATCTTGAGGAGTCTCATCCCAAATTCCACCAAAGTAAATAAGAATTAACAATCTATGACTTTTTTTATCCATATCTAATTATATCTAATGATTAGATATATATAACTTAAATCTTGAATTATTTCGAGGTTCATATATCATATACGAAATTGTAATTTTGTTATGTCACTTGTAGTTTGGTTAAAAATGACATTATTATTGGCAATGTATCTTACGGTTCATAATAAGATTCAAATCATTATTTGAAAAAAAAACGTCTTCTTGAATCTATTTGATAACCATGATTTAAAAGATTAATGGGCAGTTTTGATCTAATGCAGGATGACAGAGCATCAGTGGTTGGAGATGCTATTGAGTATTTAAGAGAGCTGATTAGAACAGTGAATGAGCTGAAACTATTGGTGGAGAAGAAAAGACACGAGATGGAGATCTGCAAGAGACGTAAAACTGAAGACTATGCTGCAGAAAGCTGTCACATGAAGCCTTTTGGTGATCCAGATGGAAGCATACGGACCTCATGGCTGCAGAGGAAATCAAAAGACAGTGAGGTTGATGTCCGGATCATCAATGATGATGTTACGATCAAACTGTTTCAGAGAAAGAAGGTTAATTGCTTGCTGTTTGTTTCCAAGGTTTTGGATGAACTTCAGTTGGAACTTAACCATGTTGCAGGTGGACATGTTGGTGAATATTGTAGTTTCCTGTTCAATAGCAAGGTCGGTAAAACCAAGTAAATACTTTATAAAATTTATGATTAGATTTATTACATTTGATTTGGTTATATATTAAACTATGAGGTGTTTCACTGATGCAGGTAATTGAAGGTTCTTCAGTGCATGCAACTGCTATAGCAAACAGGGTGATTGATGTTCTGGACACACAATATGCAGCAGTTGTCCCACATAATAGGATGTAGGTTGTAGTCAGTATCAGGAACCAAATCACTATTAATTAGTACTGACATTAATGAAACAATTTAGACAAATAATGATGATAGTAGTTATAGTAATACTTTCATAGGGAACATCTAGGAGAAGCTAAAATTTATAAGTTCAATAGTTTCTCTGTGTCTTTCTTTTTTATGGTACTTTGTGGTTCATAACATAGTTTAATCACTTGCGACGCAAAATTATTGTTGGGATTTTAAGTTTGGGATAATTAATTTTAGTTTATATTTTAAGTAAGCTATATTCCTTTGTGTCCTTTATAAGCCTGCTTTTTTTTCTTCGCACATCCTGTCTTGCTACTTTAGTTTAGCTTTAGCAGGTATTATGTCTGTTATTTTGTCTCTGCTGGTTAGTTGAGTCATACTTTACCTTTTCAGGTTTTGGCAAATAACTACTTTGATTCATTGCCTTGAAATTACAAATCTTGCTGTTTCCATTTCTATGAGAGATTTTTTGTTGACATGAAGTTGGATTAATTGCACTTTTAGCCTCTCTTTAATAGCAAATACATATCTGTGGAGCTCATTAATTTTTGAGTTAGTTTAATTGGTTAATTCTTTAATTTTAATTTTTTTTAATTGTTAGGTATACCCCTCCTTCCTTCCATCATGCTTAAAAGTCAAAACTCAAATTCTTATTTCCTACCCAAAATTTTCACAAATTAAATTGATTACATTTTAAGCCTTCTTTCTTGTATTCAAAACTTACCGACCAAAAAAATAATAATCAAATTGCACTTAGATCTCAGCCATACACTTAGATCTAAAGGGTTGAGATTTATTCCTACCATTCTCAAATAAGATACCTATTCTTACATATATAATGAAAAAAAATTATTCCTCAGAAGTCTAATTTTATACCCTTCAAATTCTATTGAATTTCCATGAATTTTATAAGCTATAAAAATTATTTCATATGCTAGATGATTCTACTTGATACCCTTCTCTCTCCACTCAGCATCCTTATAACAGAATTTCTCTTACACAACTCATTTTCCTGTTTCCCACCTCTCACTCTCAGCCATGTGGATATTCCCATTCTGCCCTTCTGCATTTCTCTTAAAATAAACTCCCTACACTATAAAACTAGCCAAGTGCTAACTGTCTTTTTGAGCCAACTTTCTCATCCCGGGTCCTGTCAGGAAGATCCCAATATAAGCCATTAAAACCTTTCAAAATCTATTGGCCATTAAAACCTATCAAAAAATCTATCCGCCTTGCAGTCATCTAATATTTCCCAACATCATGATTGTAAAAACCATTTACAATATATGAATTTTTTTACAGATTTTCACGTAAAATGTGACTGGAGATGTATACTGCCATTAATATACCTGTTGATCTAGACAAGCTTTCGGATGGTTCGCTCCTGTGTCTTCTTCAGGACATTCAAGTTGTAATTCATTAGGAATCACTCCCAAACAATTTTCACTACCTGCTTCAGCATATAGCCTCAATCAAATTACAGTGGAACGTAAGAGAATGAGTGATTTAATAATTAATACAACTAAAGAGAAGATCTAAAACCTGAAGGTGACGATGGCACAACTTCATCAATGACATTATCTACCGATTGGTTTGATGAAGAACCATATGGAGATGTCTCACTGAAGTATTTAGTAATCGAATGTGTCCCCTATATACAAATGAAGTTCAATATGTTAAATATCATTTGTGATCTAAAGGCTGTGACTTGATAAGTAACAACCACCCAAATAAAAGAAAAATAAAATAACAATCACAGCTTAGAATACGGACTACGGGAAGTATAATTTATAGTCACAGCATACCACATGCTATAATTAATAAATGCTTATTTTAAATCTAGTGATATTGCTATCTGTTTTGAGGTGATCCTATATCAAGAGCCGCAAGATGAACCTGAACCACAATCAAGTTAGTAAATCCAAGCAGTTCAAACTTACAGATGGTATGGGGACAATCTTACTCGCAGAAACAGAAAGTGCAGTTATTCCCCATTTATTTTCACTGCTGTTAGTCTTAGAGTTGTACAAGCCCAAAAAATCACGTAATCCAGATTGAAATAGAGTTAGGGCATCCTCTTGGATCTTTGTAGTCCCATATCTTAAAGGACAAGATTTAGAAGGGAACTTTTTATTTGGATCTGAATCCCCTTTCTGCAAGAAAAAAATGAAATAAAATAGCTGTAGCATAAAACCTCTGATGAAGAGGACAAAAGAGAACCCCACTCAAAGGTAGTGAAAATGGACAAATTTATGAGTGAAGAGAATTGTGCACATAATAGCCCACCTTATATGCTCTAGCATGCAGAGTCAACGTGTGCGCAATCCGTTTGTTTTGATCCATGTCAGACTCAAGGCGTTCACTCAGCTCTTCACCCAGTTCATTAAGCCAATGTTGAACCTGAAGGAAAAAAACTAGATGTGATGATATGGAAATGCTTGTAGAACTGACAAAAAATGCTAAATAAATAATTAATCACAATATTTGAATTTTAATCAACAAAACTCCAACATAAAAACCAAAAAAATTTATAAGACAAAATAGTATACGACCCAAGACCTTTAGAAACAAAGGATTAGGAATTTTAATCAGTAATAAGCGCTGCTGAAAGCAGCAACATCCAAAAAAAAGTGCTAGAAGTTTTCATCAGCTCAGACAAATACTTACAGAAGCGATTGTCTTCAAAGCTTGAGGCCCAGGAAATGTTTTTCCAGAACCATGGCTCTTGGGAAGTAGTCGCCCCTCAACTTCTTCTCCGCTGATTCCTCTCGCAATATTCCACAGCCAAGTACTGCAATGCTGTAAAAGTTAAATCAGGTATAGCATGCCTACAGATCGCTATGCAAACAGTCAAATTGACAGTCATAAGAAACCATGAATGCACATGCATGCATATTTACGAATTGGTAAAAAAAAAAAAATATTGTCATCCTAGTTAAGATAATACATGCAGTGAGATTAGAGAGTGGCTCAAAAGTTCCGACTAAAAACATGAGATTGCAAAAAATAAAATCAGGAAAGAAAGCCAAACTATGTTCCTTTATGTTGAAACACAAATAATCACCCAGTATTGATCCCATAACGATGTTGTAGCTTCTCCTCTGAAAACTGAAGCAGATCACCAACGGTGTTGATGCCAAGATCACTTTGTAAGGAAGTCCCCAGCTTTCCTCCAAGCTGTTTCCTGAAAGCCAAGTTTTCTTCAATATCACACTTTATAATCTAAATGACTGTGACCTTGGTAATTTTAACACGGGTAAAACAACTGCAGAAAGTACAACCTTGTTTTTTTGCAAAGGAAAAACTACAACCATGTGGTTCATAAACTTCAAAAGAAAGTACATTCGAGGTCATATAGCATAAAGTTTAAATCTGAGTGAAATAAATGACAAAATCCTTTCAATAGTAACATTAGTGCATTACATTTTCTTTATCGGAAAAGACTCGAGCAACTCTTCAACAGATGAATGTGGCACAACTGTTTGTTGTGCAGGTTTGTTCATAGCACTAGCAAGTTTAGCCAGCATCTGAAAAAAGCACCGGGCATACGTTAATGGCCACTACAACTTTACAAACATCAAGGACGATTCCTAAGGAAGGTGTTGTAAGAAATTTGGGACGTAATTATAAACACGCCAAGGATGCTGCTTGCCTTATTATGAGCAATACCGGCGGAGCACGTGAATTCTGTCTCTTTCAAAACTTGCATCCTGAGTTCGGCAACAATGAAGGCCCCACAAGCTAATAGCTTTTCTTGGTAGCTAGCATCGCTCCTACAAATCCACTTCCTAACTTCTTTAGCATCATCTCCATCCTGAATAAAAAGAATTTTAAATACTATCACATGCTCTTTATTCAAAAAAAATAAAAAATACTATCACATGCTCTCGTCATACCCCCATGGATTTGTTTGGCAAAAGAAATTAAAGATGCAGTAAGCTAATGAAGCGTATCACGGCATTATAAACAAAAGTATAGCTTGAGACCTGGGCTGACCAGTTTGGCTGGTAAACTGACAATTAATCATTCTCTGTCATTATGCCCCACCTAGTGAGCCAAAAAGACTCAAAGGTGGACTCTAACCATTTAAGTTGAATCATAATTAACCTATTTTATTATGCTTCATAAATGCATAACCTGTATTTATTTGTATGGTTTTTTAAGGGAAAAATTTATAATACAACTGTAATACCAGCAATGTTGTATGCAACAGAGTGTTGGTCAGTAAAAAACCAACACAAGAATAAAAATAAGCGTAGCAAAGATGAGAATGTTGTGTTTGATTTGTGGTGAGACTGGACGATATAAGATTAGGAATACAATATTACCGAGAGACTCTGGGTAGCACCAATCATAGAAAAGATGGTGGAAACTCAGCTTAGATGGTTTGAGCATGTGGAGAGAAGACTTGTAGATTTTGTATTATGGAGAGTAGATCGTACGGAGGGTAGTCAAATGGTAGAGGCAGATGAAGACCTAGAAAAACTATAAGAGAAACTATTAAGAAAGACCTAAAGATTAATGAGTTGGATAGAGATAATGATATATGGCATCGTTTGATCCATGTAGCCAACCTTAGTTACTGGGATAAGGCTTAATTGTTGTTGTCTTTGTTTTTAAGATATGGTTTATTTCACAACCTAAGCTTTCACTAAATTGTTATCTATATAGTATATTTTAATTATTGTATTTCTGTTGTACCACACAATAAAATTCAGATTTAACATTGGTTGAACTTGTGAACCATGAGGCATTCAATTTTTCATTAAGTTCATTACTACTATAGTTTTCAGAATTTGATGCAAAGCAAAAGACCCGCCAACTAAAACGAATAACTTTAAGCGAAAGACCCACCCACTTTTGAAATTAACAATCACTGAAAATGCAAGATCTTTATGCATAACCTCTGACCTTAATTTGAAGCCCCAAAACATGTGACTTGAGAACTTCTTCCTCAACATGTTCCACGCTTTCAGGAGGAGTTTCCATTAACATTGTTTGAGCAGCATCGGTGAGGTCAAGATACACCTCATCAATCGAAGCTCTCTCACATCGACCCTTGCGCGAAAGAATCGAAACAACCTTTAAAATTCAAATTCACCATAATTTAACATCAGTGAATATTCTAAAGATGATGAATTAAAATCCTGATGATAAATGAAATACCTCTGAACCTGCATTCCTGTATGTGTTGAGGTTAGCTTTGCCACGTGCTACAGGGACTTGAACCAATTGAATTTGCGGGCAGGCTTCCTTTGCTTCATCGCCACGCATTGAACTGAAAACAAACAAACAAGCACGTATGAGATGATGTCATTATAGTCCCCGAATAATGTCTCTTTTGTTAGTAATTTTATAGACTAAAAATACATTGGAGAACTAAAATGATTAACTAAACACACATATGAGGATCAAAATGGTTGTATCGAAAACGTGAATAGGTACCGTTTGACACCACATTTGCGAGCTTCATAGCTAACAGCAATCAAGCCACCGCCTTTGTAGGAGTTGTACTGAACAACTGCAGTAGGCAAGCCCCTTAAACTTGGTTGCTTCCTCTGTTCCACTGCAATCAAGTAAAATTACATTAATTTAATTAAACTGGGGAAGTTGAAATTGAAATTGAAATTGCGTTGTAAAGCACGGAAAAGAGTGATTGTGAAACCCTAGGAACCAGAAGAGAATGCAAATAGAACCTTGAACGTAGAAGCAATCCATATCAACGTGAGCAATGACTCTTCCATCACAACTCTCTCTTCTCGCCACCGGCATCATCGCTCTCTCCTTTTCCCTCCAAATCTCTTTCTTTCTTCTCCTCTTTTACATTTTATTTTCACCGTAAAAAGTGGATTCTAGGGTGAGGGTGCAATTAGGTCCATCACCGGTGAACATGAGAGAAGCACAATAGATTAAATAGGTGGTTCAGATTTATTTAAATTAAAAGAGAGAACATGTAGAACTGCTCACATTCAATCATATCGTTTTACGTATGTTACAATTGTATAGAAATTCTTCCCATAACGAGACAACTACTCTTCCCCTCAAACCATCAAATTAGATGAACCCTAAAAAATTCTTCTTCTTCAAACACCATTCCCCTTTTTCGGTCCAATAAACACATATTTTTGAATTATAGCGTTGATAAATAGGTATAGGTATTCCAATAGCAGGCAAATTATTATAGGCTGCGGCACCCACCGGTGCTTCTCGCGTTTTGTACGAACTCAGAAGTGATTATTCCATTTTTCTCCTTAATTTCGCTCAATCACACATGTTCACAACGCGGAGTAGATAGAATGCTCTCTCCCAAACGTGATGGTTCCGATTAGCGATTTCTCGATCCTAAAAGCGCTTTTGAATTAAACCCTTACCGGAATTGAATTCTACGGCTTCATCGGTAC
>Ga0315915_1005135_pt1 | contig 16389 bp, 15 predicted proteins | sample MpolbnodulesMG_FD_207738 | JGI IMG/M metagenome (GOLD analysis project Ga0315915, IMG submission 207738) | Medicago polymorpha root nodule microbial communities from Los Angeles, California, United States - branched nodules | ecosystem: Host-associated > Plants > Roots > Nodule | place: USA... | reverse complement strand
TAACTTTATTTTTAATTGAATTTTTTTTTTTAAAAATCAAAAAAATTAAAAAAAACCCCCCCCCCCCCCCCCTTCTTGTGTTTTTTTCTCACCTTCATGGGGGAGCAAATAGATGGTGAGGCTTTTGTAGAAATCCCTGCGGATTTGCTTGTGAAAACATCTGGTGATTATTTGGCGGATATCGTTGGGGCAACGTATCCTGATTTGCTTCAAAATATGCAAGACTTCTGATGACTCTTATACCTGGAGAAGAAAAGGAATACTTGAGTTGTGATACTATTTGCAAATGCGATGAAGATGTTGGAATTGATCAAAGGTGGATCACAACTAACTTTTTAAATGATATCAAATGTTCTGGGATGCCAAACCATAGATTGCATTTGAAGGTAGGTGTCCTGGTGATGTTGCTTATAAATATTGATGTTTCATCTGGACTTTGCAATGGTACACGGTTAACAATTGCATCTATGGGAAAGAATATTATTTCTGCAACTGTTGTTAATGGGCCTCACAGTGGTGAGATAGTCTATATCACTCGGATGAATTTAGTGTCTTCGGATGCAATTTTGGCCATTACTTTTCAGAGGATGCAATTTCCTTTGTGTTTGTGCTTTGCAATGACAATTAACAAAAGTCAAGGACAGACATTGTCCACTGTTGGACTTTATTTGTCAAGGTCGGTCTTTACACATGGTCAACTTTATGTTGTTGTGTCCCGTGTTAGATCAAGGAAAGGGTTGAAAATCTTAATAACTGATGATGATGATGGTCAGCCATCGACGTCAACAACAAATGTGGTCTACCATGAAGTCTTCCAAAAGATTTAATTGTTGTCAGTCGCAGATCCGTAGTAGATTGTGGTATTAATATGGTTGTTTAAGTAATCTTGGAATAAAAGTATCAGTGTAATTTCTAGATCTGTTGTTTATCATAGCATATGGGGGGAGATTCATCGTTTAGTTTGTCTAATGTTTCACCAATTTGGTGTACTTTATGTAAGATCGTTGAATAAAATTGTAATTTACTTCTTTGTGTCACTACCACTATGTTATTTGTGGACTATTTGAACTAATTTGAATTAATATTGGAAATGGGTAGAGTTTTCATTCAAGTATTCTTTCTCTCAAAGCTTACTAGCGTGCGAAAATTGTAATAGTTGTATCTAGATGCATCTGTGGAATTCATGTGCTACGAGGACGTTGTGTAGTTTTTTGTCGACTATGGCTACACCTTCGCGTAAAAATATTCGACGTGGTTTTGTGTTCATATTATGCATAATTTTTTTGTTCGGTGTTTTGGGTTTCGTTTTTTAATTTTAAAGTGGCGTGGTTTGTTTATAATTCTTTTTTGTCGTTGTTTGCTATGCTTTATCGTTGTCCCATATCTCAGTTTTCATCCGTCGTTGATTCTACCCGTGCGACGCACGGGCAGCACACTAGTTTATAACATATATTTAACATTTTTTTGTTTTGGTATAATCCTCGATTTTGATTGCGATTTTAAGATTTACTCTCTCCGTTCCGTGATAGATGACCTATTTGAAAATGTGTAATTTTGATCTAACTTATTTTGACCATATTTTTCTACTACTATACAAGGATAAATAATATCATATAACATGTCTTTAGATTTGTCTGGATGAATATTTTTAAAATATCAGATTTTCATAATTTTTTCTAATGTATTATTTAAGATATTTAAGCTCAAAATTATGCATTGATATACGTAATGAGGTCAACTGTGTCAAGTATTGAGAGACGGATGAGTACTATTTTGTTATCTTTTATCCATTCTATAAAAATCCTTAAGTAAAATTAATACTTCGATTTTGATTGCGATTTGACGAGTCTCGATTTTACTATTCCCTTTCGGCTTTAAATAAACTCTCAATTTTGACAATCTTGATTAAACCAAACCACAAGATCTAAAACGTTTTGAAAGATTGGAATTGATATTTGTCTAATATAAACCTCTCAAAATTATCCTAATTTATCAAATATACAACATTAATTTTAGAGTTTTTTTTTCTGATTTACCGCTCAATACAGGAGTAGTCAATCATACAACAAAATTATTTTGTTAAAATGACATAAAATGAAGTAGTCCACCTTTTTTTTTGTCAAAAAAAGTAGTCTATCTGTTAAAATGAAAGTAGTAGACTAGTAGTCTAAAATTAAAATTAAAAATGAGATACAGTTGTCCTAATTAATGCTACGGTTTAGAATTTGTCAATTTAGTTGGTAAACCATGCAAGAAAGTTTTGTCATGTAAATTAAATATTCCTCCACTCATTGCCTCGTTTCGTGTAGTTTTCTGCATCAATGGCAGCACCGCAGCGCATAGTTCTCAACAGAAACAAGTATTTATTGGAACTCTTCAAGAAGCTTTGACTGGATCAAAGCATTTAATGCAGCCTATGTGTTCAGAAATTGAACCCTATACCATACCAACCAATCAAATGTGATTAGCCATTAACACAATAATTGAGCCAATGATGACACACAATTTGGATACATGCAATATGTGTTCTACAAAGATGCCACGAAAAGTTGTGCGTAAAAATAATTCTAGCTAGGGGTTTCAGAGTTTAGAGTCTTAATTTTCCCTAGCCTTTGTGATTATCGAAAGCATGCATTCTAAACGTGGAAGTCAAAAGATAGTGGTTAAGGCTGTTTTTATTAAGAGAAGATATTGGTAACCCCATGCTAATGACCTATAGAACGGTGTAACTCTTCTTGTTGGACTTTTCCGATACGCATGTGGCGTAGTTGAGCAGCAAAGTTTATATTTAAACTATATGAAAGGATGAAAAAATCGATATTTCTTGGTAACATGTGTATTATTTCGTCAAAAGAAATTATAAGTAATAATCTACGTTAGGATCCTCTCCATTTATATCTTTTTTTCATTTGTTTCATTTGAAGAGATAAAAACATATAAAAAGTAAAAAATAATTAACCATGGTGGGACTCACTTAGTGATAAGATTTACTATCTATTTTTTGTGTTTATCTCTTTCTAAATTGCATCTTCTATTTATTTTTATAAATGGAGAGGATCTTTGCCCCTCCCTCCGTCCTAATTAAATGACACAGTTGACTCTGTCACATATACCAATGCATATTTTTTTCATTAATTATCTATTAGAAAAAATTATGAAAATATCCATCGATACTAATTCAACATTTTATATGATATTATTTATATTTGTATATTAGTATAAAAATATGGTCGAAATATGTCAAGTCAACAGTGCACATTGTCAACTAAGTCATCTATTATGGAACAAAGGAATTATTAACGTGTGCTTTAAAGGTAACAATGTTAAGCATTGCTCAAAAAAAGGTACAATGTTAAGCAATTTAAAAATAATAACTTTGCCTTAAAGAAATTATGTGACTTTTGATATGTATATTTCTATAATGGCTTTCTTAACATGTATCCTTGAGGACACAAGTTAACATTTGCTTAAAAATTTTGGTTAAAAACAAATTGTACCATTAAGGGCACAAGTTAAGAAAACTAACATAGAAACATAGTATTGGAAATTGGGCATTTAACATCAAAAAAGATAACAAATTTATTTTCTAAATGTAAAATTTATTTTTCATTTCCTTTTTCTAGTTTTTAACTTGTGCACTTATGACATAAGTTTTTTTTTTGAAAGAACTTATGACATAAGTTAGCATGACCCATTTAGTATTTCAGGATTTTCTATAAGGATATATTTGTACAAATATTCAAAAAAATTACTACAATAACCGGTGATTGCATTGATTTAGATGCTTTTTATTTCTTTTTCTTCTTATTATAAGAATTGGAGGAGTAAAAGAGAATATTTTGTTTCCACGTGGTACATATTAATTGGAATCAAAGATAGAAAAATCCAGTATTATCTTAGAATTGGTGTTTCAAAGAACAATTTTTATCGTACCAAAAAGCAAAACAAATTCGAAAATCTAAAAAAAATTAAATACACAATTTTCAAAATAAAATTTTGAGAGGTTTATATAAAATAAACTCTCAATTCTAATATCTCAAAACGTTTGTCAAAAAATAAATAAAAAATCTCAAAGCGTTTTAGATGTATAAGTTTTATAAAATGATCCAAATATAAATTTTTCGTATATAAAGTTTTAAAACTTTATATACAAAAATACCTATTTCGTTAAAAAGTTTGTGTAATAGTCTTTGTTTTATAAAAAAGATTTCATTTTTTTTTGTCAGGTAGCCTAGTGGCTAGAATTCACCTTATAAGTGGGGTGTTCGGGGTTCGAACTCCAGTCCCTACATATAATAATGCATTGTCTTACCAACTGAGCTATGCTCACGGGACATAAAAAAGATTTCATAAATGGCAAATATTTATTACAAAACATTAATTTTTAATCTTTAGAAAAATAAATTAGTATAATTTCGTAGACAAAATGTCCACTCTAAGTTTCTTAACATGCACCCTAAGGACACAAGTTAGTATTTCGCAAGTATATTTTCTAAAATATCCCTTACTATAATAATCACCACATTAAATTTTATTGAATTATGGACAGTTATCTTCTTTTTTTTCTTACAAAAGAGTTAAAGTATGCAGTTATCTTGGAAAATAGGATAATTGAAGATGTGTTGTTGGAATAATTACATGAAATAGAGTAAAATTTATGATTTCTATTTTCTGCTATTGGAAGTAGTAGGAGCTACAACTTGCTGGAGTGACCCCGCCATCGCAGTAACACACCTCCTGAAGACCGTACTTCAGAAGAAAATGCTGCTTATAGTTAATATGGTGAGAAAGAATAGACTGATGATGGTGTCTTATTTAGTAAAAAAGAACTACCATAATATAAGTATTTAGGTTTGTTTAATGTGGACCTCAAAAAATGTTCCAAAATGGTAAAATAATAAATTTGTCTAAAGTGGTAAAAATAATAAATTTTAAAACACTAAAGACATAGACGAATATATAATATTTGATTAAAATTTATGAAAAATGGCAGTGTCTATCTTTAGAGATTTTTTTATTAGTTCATATTAGATGCAGCTTATCTTGTTATTAGGTTTTTTCAATGAATAATTTTAGATGATTTGTTATTAGCTTCTTGATATGAATAATTTTAGATGAGTAATGATATTTGAAAAATTATTTGTTGACAACTATTGCTACAATCTTTTTTTTTACTAGTCAACAATAATAACAAGAGTACAAACATAATCTGAATGTGAGAGACTTGTCCAAAAAGTTGTCATAAAGTAGTCATACAAATATCATTTCTCATTTTTTTTATTTAAAAAGTCACTTTTTTATTTTTGTGGTGTTTGTTTTAGATTTTTAAAAAATAGATTTTGTTAAAAAAAATCATTTTTAGCCTCAAAATGAAAAGTTATTTCAAGTAACTTTTCTAAAATCTATTTTTTTCTAAACATAAGGAATAAGGAACTCAAGTGTAAGAGTTTCACATCTTAGAAGAATGATTTTTATGATAGTAAAGAAACGGAAATAGCTTTAAATTTTTTAAAAAATCTTTAAAAAAAATTCTAGATTCTTTTAACTCAAAATCTATTTTTTTTTAAAACTGAAATAAACGCACCCTAAAGAAGATACAACGATGAAACATATCATAGATAGTATTAACATATCATAGTTTGATTTTATTTTTGTTTGAAAGTCGTTAGACACTAAATTTTTATTTTATTTCAAAGATTTCAACTATGAAACTTATATACATTAAGGGTCCGTTTGATGGTCAGGATAGAGAGACGGGATATGATACATTAATCATATCCTGCTGAAATCTTATGTTTGGTGCACCAAAGGGATAAGATAAAATAAACTATTTTTCTATCATATCCTGACTTTCCTTTGTAATTTCTATCTTGAGTATAGGCTGCGTTAGAAATTATCCTGATAAGATTAGAAGATCATTCCTTATTTATATCTTGATATTCTGCCATTTTTAAAATATTGTCATTTTTAAAATAATGATAGCATGGATTTTCTATTATAATTAATAACATGTCATTTTTACAATATTTAATTAATTATGAGAGCAATTTTTTCATTTAATTATAATGATATCATGTTAGTTATCATGTACACATAAAACACATGATAGGATTAATTTTATCATGTCATTATCATATCATATCTCTATTCAGCTGTATATCATATCATGCATCTATCCTATCCTGACCATCAAACGGACCCTAAATGTTAAGAAGGGGAGAATTGTTAGCTCAAATTTGCACTCTATTGTACAAATATAAACAAAAATTATAGTTGAAAATTTGTTGTATGTGAACTAAATTTTTAACCATACATTATTTTTTATTTTTTTTTGAGAGAACCATACATTATATTTTCAACTACCACTTTTACTTATATTTTATTCTAGATAGACTACCTAAAATCTTTTTACTTTTCTATCCTTTATATTTTCCTTGTTGGATTTGTTTTCTTCTAGCACGATGTTTAAATATTAACCTCAACATTCTGTTTGTGTCTAATGTTGAAACATCGTATAAAACATTAGGAAGTTGTCGTGCCGGAATTTCAAAATTTGTAACCATACATTAGATTTTCAACTACCACTTTTTCTTATATTTTATTCTGGATAGACTACTAAAAATCTTTGTAGTTTTTTTATCGAATGAAATGTAGTTATGAGACACCACTATGGGCACCAATCCTAGTAGCAATTTGAACTTATTTTGCATCACTCATACTCGGCCACTTGGCACCTTTGATAATACAAAATGGTCAAGCAGAAATTAATTCCTCTCCAAAAATGTTAAGAGTCCGTTAATACAAGAAGTGTATAACCCTAATTATCACTCACCAAAGTTGTTGTAAAAGTCGTAATATGCTTGAAATTCATCGATACAGTTATAATAGTTGAAAAAAAACAAAAGTATGATGTTGCCATCGGGGTCATACGAGAGTTTAAATCTAACACGTATTTGATTTTATTGGTGAATAAAACATGTACTATTTGATATAAACATATATACGTGGCTTTAAAAAATTACATGAATCTTACTCATCTTGTGGAGTTTTGTCCCAGATCGAGGACTAGTGAACTAGTTATATCCAAGTATTAATTTCTTCGTAGATGTAGACATGATCCTATAATACAAGAGGCTATATTTGCGCAAAACTAAGGAGACACGAACTTGGTAACTTTGGACATACATGGCTCAATTGTTGAGATGCATAAGAGCTAAACAAAGGGGCTCTTGTCGATCATGCATATAAATTAGGGTTATGTTAAGGGCACTCGTTAAAGAATATAAAAGTCGTAGGTTTGTATTAGACTCAACAATAATTTAACTTTAAAATAAATTAAATTCATCACTTTTCACCCTTTTTTCAATGTAATATTTCTATTTTATTCTTTTAATAAATGTTTTAAGGATACTTTTTAACATTTTCCAATCAATTATACTTCATCCGGCTCGGATTAATTGAGTCATTTGCTCGTTTCGCACATATTAAGAAAAATTATAAATGAAGAAGAAAGAAAAATGGTTTTAAGTTATAAATGAAGGAGAAAGAAAAATAGTTTTAATTGTTCTTGTTAAGTATCGGTGCATTCTCTACTATTCTCCGCTATTATAAATGCAAAGTGAAATATATTGAATTGAGAGAGATAAAAGTAGTATTAATTAGAGTTATAAATGGAAAAAAATAATTAATATTGTATTGAAAAGTGAAATGACTCAGTTATATTAGGACATTTTTTTTTTGCATTTGGCTAAATTATTATGGGACGGAGGGAGTAGGTCATAACAATTGCGAAGGGTTATAACCACTCACGTCATCTTTGTCAACTAAATGTTCAAATCATTTATCACAATTCAGTTTTCAACATAAAACAATTTAGGTTTTTTTTTTCTTCCTTAAAGATGTTTTTTGTATTATTAAATCAGAAAGTTTCATCTTCCATTCATTTTTTCCTCCACCAAAAGTTCAAAATCACATAATTTGTCCATTAATTTGAAGGCAAAAGTTTGAACAAACCACATAATTTTGATCCTTCCTTACATGAAGAAAAAGGAAAGAAAGAAGAAAAAGAAATGAGGGATTTTAAAAATATTTTGAAGACGAAATGGTTTATAAATATTTTTGTTGTAAAGACTTCAGTGTTTCTCATGATTATTTTAAAAATATAATCAACTACATAACAAGTTAACAAGTGAAACGTCACATCAACTTCTCTATATCGTTCTAATTTTATCGGATGTCCCCTAAGAAACAAGGTCACATCAACTTGATTACACTACAAATAACGTAAACTAAAAGCAGTAGTTTTTTTTAAGGACCAAGTATGATTTTTTTATTTAATTTTTTTGTATGGAAACAAAATATTACGTCACTTTTTTTTATAAGGGAAGATCAATTCTTATGTTTGTGCTATCTATCTCTTGTGACTTCTACTATCCTATCTATCCAAGTGATGGTGGTTTATCCAATATAAAATATTGGGCATGGAACCGACTTATATGAAAACAAGCAGACAAGAACATTAGTGATGGATGGTGTCTTTGATCTTTTATTGGGAGTTGTTGGCCAAATTAAGTCCCATAGTGCTCGAGACTCATCTCATATGTTAATCCTTGTCAACAATTTGGGTGGAACAGGAGCATGGGCGTTTAGCCACTCCAAGTCTTTCATGCCCAAAAGTGTCAAGCCAATCTTAAACATCATCTCTTCACATATTCTCAATTTTTTCAATTCCCCTCTATTTAATAAAATATACCAACCTTTTCAACAAACAAAAAAGAAATTATCCACTAGTATCAAATTTCTCTTTTTACAAATAATTTCTTGTTGCAGTCCTAACATAGGATTCCTTCACTAAAAGCATTGTTTACCAAAAAGGGTTAGTCTTTGAAAAGTTTTGGATTCTCTTATGCATGTAAATAATACAATTTGCTGCAGAGACGTTGAATTTAAGAGATAAATTTTGAATTCACATCAAAAACATAAACCCCAAAAAGTAAAGAAAATTGTATTGTCTGCATTGACAAATTCAGATACATGCTATATTTCTGCAATCTAAATTGTTTGATAAAAATCAAACGACTCACAATGCAAAGTTGGAATTTGAGCTTAAGATTTGTATCGCAATTTAATCGGATGGCTCAAATTTGAGCTTAAGAGTCATCGCAAATTTAATCGAATTTGAGCTTAAGAGTCATCGCAATTTAATCGGATGGCTCAAATTACATTACTATGACAAATGCATGATTTTTCCAAGTGAAGCTAGAATAAGTAGACTTTGCTTCATGTGCAAGTTTAAACATTTACTCTTGAAATCACATTTCTTCATTATAAGTACTCCAATTTCATTGAAGCCCATTTCATCAAATAAAGTACTACTGATAATTAATCTTTACATGGTTCCTGTACAAGTTACTTTGCGAAGAAACATCAGAAAATAATACTCTTCAACCTCCTCCGGTAAGCTTTTTTGCTCACCAGGGTGGCGCATCTTCCAAATCACTCATATAATTAGTAAGAATCTACAATTCGAAGCAAAGGCTAACATCTAAACTCACTCCCTCACTCACTCTTAAACTTGATCATCGCAAAATTTTCCACCCATTCTATCCTGAACAGCTTTCACTGCTGCAACTCTAGCAGCAGTCGCGGCCCTGTTTGCCGCCATTACTGCTTTGTCCACTTGGTCATCATTCCGCGGATGGCTTATTGCATTTTCTGCTGTTCTCCTAGCAGCCTGCAATATAACCAAAAAAAATCAACATAAATGAATTAGAGCAAAACAAGAATAAAGAATCAAATTGGTCATCTAAAAAATACAGAGATCTATTTGGTCACTGTAACATGAAAAGTAAGGATCTAAAAATAGGGATATTTTCAATAGGTAATGTTGCTCCATTACCGAACCAAAGAGCCACAACAGTGCCAATCAAAAATATGGTTGTTGCTACTAGACAGCGAAATGGATTTTGGAACTTATTAACATTTTCCATAAAAGGTAGTATTTATAATCCCACAGGTACGGGAACCATTAAAAGAATGCTCAATAATTTATTAAGTACTGTAGTAAGTACTGGAAATACGCAAACAGAATACCATTCAGGTAATATTTCCAAATAAGTTGCTACAATTTTGTTGTAATAAATTGCAAATACAAGTCTAATTAATCAACCTTCGGATAAGTTTTACAGACACTTGAGTCCTCAGAAACTTGTAAGGTCTACTGTTTTTTGAATGAGTTTATTTTTAGGAAAAAAGCAAAAAGGGCAAGTCTTAATGACAAATACCTGAGCTGATGTAAGGACAGCCTGAGTTTGTGGTGGTAGAGAGTGCTTGAGGTCACCACTGTCCCATTCACCACATCTTCGGTCTCCGTTTCGAAATGTATAAACACCATAACCTTGTCGACGACCTTCATGCCATGCTCCTTCATAACAGTGTCCATTTGCAAAATGGTAAACTCCAAATCCATGCATTTTGTCTCCAAAATACTCCCCTGTATATTTATCTCCATTCCTGCATCAAATTGTAACATAGTGAGCTAATTTAGTAAAATAAAACTTAAAATACATAACCAACTATAGTCTAAGGTCCACTACCATAGCTTCCTATATAATAATAATGGTTAAGTCAAAACTTTACAACACATCAACCTACTACTATTGATATTGCAAATTGTCAAATTACATTAACAAGGTCTTGACAAATATTTTCTTCAAGAAAAAGTCTTGACAAATATAATACTTTCCCTTTTAACTTGTCAAACAATGTACTATAGTTGAATTGAACAAAAAACATAAATAAATATTCAACACTTGCAACAAAATTTGAGGACTTTCAATACATAGCATATTTTATTAACAAACAACCTGTAGAACAAAGAAAAATTCCAAAAATAACATAAATAGTCAAATAGTGAAAAAAAATGAACAAACAAGATTGAAATTGCAAAATTAAAAGTAAAAATACGAGTGAAGACCCATTTTGGTCTTTCACAATTTTCATGCTTCATACCGGACAATAAATTAGTTCATAACATTTTCATATCGGGAACAAATTAGTTTGACTCATACTGAGTCAGGACTAATTTGTCCCCGATATAAATAAAAACCGAAGAACAAGAGAAAAACAGAAGCTCACCTAAAATGGTAAGAACCAAGACCATGTTTAGAACCAAACTTAAATTCACCAACATAACAACTTCCATCAGAACAAGATTGAACACCAAAACCATGACTTTGTCCATTAAACCATTCCCCAGAATAACAATCGCCGGTATAAAATCGATATACGCCATAACCATGCCTCAAACCTTGTTTATAACAACCCTTATATCTACTTCCCCTAGCCCAGCTTTCAATTCCATAACCATCATATTTTCCATCAACCCAATCACCTTCATATCTTCCACTCACAAAATAATGATAAACTCCACTTCCATTACACTTTCCACCGTGAAACTCTCCTTCGTAGAAATCACCATTGCTGTAAAACTCAACTTCAACACCTTCTTTAACCTCTTTCACGTTCTTTTCATTCTCCTCTGCTGAACCGGGTTCTCCTATGAACCATTGAACCGGTTTTCCACTTCCCTTGGAACAAAAACCGAGTCGTTTTAAATTCCCGTCCCATGAATGTTTTAAAACAGAAACGCTTCTATGAATCACGCGTTTGTTTCTGTTTATGAAATAAAGCGCTACGGCGAAGAATATTAGAATCAGCAACACATTTTCGGAAGTGGGTCCCACTGAACCGATATAGAAAAAATAGAATACATAGAAGAAGATAGAACATAGACTGAAAAAACCTAGAATCGGTGCAGCAGTAGTAATAATAAACCGGGTTGAACCAGAACCCGAATTTGAACGAGAATGAGAACCGAACCGGGTTTTCTTCTTTTTCTTATTTTTGTTTTTGTACTTGTTTTTATCATGTTCTTCTTCGTCGTGAAAATCTTCTTCGTTGACGGAACCTAGGCTCGGAATGAGGCTTGGAGTGGAGGATCGGGTGGTTGGAGAAGAACACCGAAGCAAAGAGGATTTGGTTCGGGTGAGTTTGGTTTGGCTATTGTTTTTTGAAGTTGTTGTTTCCATGTTTAGTGGGTCCCACCAGATTCAATCTCCACCGTACGATTTTCTCTTCTCTTCTTTTCAGTTCTCTTACTCACCTGTATCGTGAGATTGTGACCACCACGGTTTTTATCACCGGTTGCGCCGGTAACATTTCAGACTATACACGGTGGTGAACTGGTATCAATAACCGGTTAAACACGGTAACTAATAAGAAGAAGAAGAAGAAGAAGAAGAAAAGGTTGTGGTTTTTGTAATCTTCGTTGGAATTGATTGAAGAAGAAAAAAGAATAAAAAACCGGTGAGTATGAGTTTGAGTTTCGCAGTTTACGATGAAGGGTGTTTTGGTTTTTGTTTGAGCTTTGGTTTGTGTTGTGTGTGAGAAATATTTTATTTGTATATATACGAAGTGATGAGAAGGTAAGAATGCAAGTGGGGTTAAATAGGAAGCGTTGGATGGAAATTAAACGGTGGATATTTATTTGAGATTATTGGCCGCTTGATTATAGAGAAGAGGTCATGGTGTTGACGGGATGATATTGATATATCATTTTTACTTAGGAAAAATGTTAATTAATGTCCCCGACGAATTATGGTTAAGAAGATTAATACAATTAAAAAAAAATTGTACTAGTTAAAAAGATTAATATAATTAAAAAAAATTGGAACTTGTGTAGTAAAATTTTAAAAAGTGCAAAAAATACATTTTTTAAATGCAAAATTTTCTACTTTTATTCTTAACTAGTGTCCCGAACATTAGTCAGTTACTTAGCTTAACCCATTTATTTTTTTTTTTTGAAGAAACCCATTTATTTATTATTCCATAAAAATTTGACAATTTTCTTGTGGTCTAATTTAATTTTGACAAAAATTGACATTAAACTAATTTCCAATATTTTTAGTTGCGATCAAATTAATCTCGTTGTCATAGTTTTTTTTTTTTTTTTAATATCTCTTTGTCATAGTTATTCGGGACAAAAAATTCCATTTGAATCTGATTTGAATATTACTTTTTTTTAAAAGAGTTAATTTTATTTTTCTTCTAAACCGGCTATCAACTGCACATAATTATAGCGACTACATATATTATAGAAAAAAACATGAATAATAGTAACAAAATCAACAAAATTTATTAATTGTAAAAAGTAAAAAGAAAAAACCACAATTAAGTAGGAACGAAGTTGTATTAATATTTTTATTTTATTTTATTTTGGTAGAAAAATCTTAGCATGTGACTCATTGAGTGGGTTTTTAATTATAGGCTCATGGCAAGTCACTATATCATCAACATCAGCATCATATGATAAGGATCATGACTATACATTTACCAAGAAACCCTTTATATGGAAGTAGTTTTAATATGCTTCTTATTTTGGTGATTTTGTGATCAATTTGCATGAGTTGGAACCTAACTGGCTTGTATGAATTGAGATGAAATCCCATGAAAAACGGCAAACATTCTTTTTGGGTGAAATGCTTTTAGTCTTTCTTTATGTTGGTACTTAGGGTCTGTTTTCTACTTCCTTTGCAAGTAATTAGGATTTTCTCGATCATTTATAAAGAGTAATTATTTATTACACGCGTTAGGTATTTAAACACATTTACTATATATAAATTTTGGGTCATATATTGTGATATTTATATTTTTCTTAAATATTTACCTTGTATATACGTATATATTTTTTCTGAGAGGACGTATTTAGTTTTTCTGAAGGTGAGAGGACGGACGTATTTAGTTTATTTTATTTTTTTTGAGGAAAGGACGTAGTTAGTTATTATTGCCTTATAAGTATATGCAAATATGGAGTTATTTAAAAGAAAAAAGGAAACAAATAAAGAAAAGGAAATTAATATTGTAAGATATATTATTTACTTTTTCTATAAAATAGTATGTTGTTATTTAAAAAAATAAAATAGTATCATCTATCTTTGATTTTATTTATTTTGTTAGTGAAACATTTATCATTCAAATTATTTAAAAACGTTTTTAATTAGGCGTTTTTAAATAATTCGAATGATAAATGTTTCACTAACAAAATAAATAAAATCAAAGATAGACGATACTATTTTATTTTTTTACATAACAACATACTATTTTCTAGAAAAAGTAAATAATATATCTTACAACAACAACGATAATTAAGAAAAAAATGAGAGAGTACAGAGAGGTTCTGAGCGGCGGCCGTCTTAGGGCAAACTTAGGGCAACTGCGTCGGAGTTTATCTCAGGCAGAGATATACTTAGAGGGGGTAAGGGGTCCCGCCAGGGTGGCAGAAATTGGGGGGGATAGGGGAGATTGGATTGTGGTTAGGTCAAGAAAGAGGAAAGCAACGCAACCGGAAGCGGGACGACGGGACAGGTCAAGGGTATCAGAGCGGCAAGGAGAAGCGGTTAGGGTTAGGGACAAGCGTGGTTATGGGGATTCTGACAGAGAGACACGACTTTATGATGGAAATTGACAATATGGTTATCACAAGGAAGGTAGGGTTTCCAAGACGGTGGGAGGTAAATATACCACGATGAACAAGAGCGAAGTTGATGGGAAGGATGGTTCTGTTAGAGGGACTGGGGATGTTAATGGCGGTAAGGTTTCCTTTTACTTCACAAACTTTCCTGAATTTTCAATTGCGACAATTCTTCGAAGTGTGTGGTATGTTATTGGATGTGTATATTGCAAGGAAACAGAATTACAAAGGTCAAGTTTATTGTTTCCTTCGTTTTTTGAATGTCAAAAATCCAGATAAGTTGGCTTTAGCTTTAAATAATGTGTGGATTGGCCAATGTCGAATTTGGGCTAGGGAGGAACGTTTTGACAGGTTTGCTTCAGTTTGTTCGGATGATGGGAGGAGGAAACGGGGGAAGGAGGAATCGTTACCGATGGTGAGGGTGACGGGTAAGGGGGTTAAAAATGTGAGGGTGGGAAGATTGGAGGAGGGGAAAAGAGGTGAGGGAGAAAAAAAAAATGAGGAATGAGGAGGTGAGGTTAGGGGGCGATGAGAGAAAGTTGAAGATAAGGAGGGTTGGGGAAGAGCCTGCAGTTGAAGGGGGAGTGGTGGCGGAGGAAGGAAGAGGTGTTGATGTAAGGGTGAAGGGTGCAACAATTAAGTCTTGTGTGCAGCCAAAGTTTCATTCGGTACCGAAAGTGCAGGGAACATGCCCACGTATGCATGAGGCTGGTCATCACGCTGATCCTGTTCAAGCAGTTACACGTTTCATTCCGTCTTATAAATCCACGACGGAGAACCGTAATTGGGCAGAAAATGGTATGGCAGCTACGGTGTTCGGTGGTGAATCGACATTGTCATTACAACAAAGAATTGAGGATGCCGAGTTTCCAACAGTAGTAGTAACTCCTATGGGGAGGGATCATGTTTTTTTACATTGCACCAGTGGTGATGACATTTGGTATGTGTTTAACAATGCACTTCATTTTTTTGGCATGTTGTTTCAAAATATACATAAGTTGTCGTCAAAAGATGTTCGTTATGAACGGGGGGCTTGGTTGTGTATTTACGGTGTTCCCGTGCAAGCTTGGAATGATGCTATTTTCAAGCTATGTGTTATGGATATTGGTAGATTTATCCGTGTAGATGAATGTACAACGGATAAGGCTCGGTTGGATTTTGCAAGGGTCCTGATAACAACAACTCAGTTAGAAATTGTAAATACGACATCAGAGTTTTTTTTATTGATGGCCACAAATATGTTTTAAAGACGGTGGAGGAACGGGGTTACAATTTGGGTGAGGATGCATTTTTAACGGAGGTGGATTCTTTTAATGAGCCTGAAGCGTTACCACAATATGTTGGAACAAATGGTGTTTCGCAAAATCACCTCTTGAGTTTTGATGATAACAAGGTATTAAAAATTATCAATTGGATATGCTAAACATTTGTTCAAGTGTACAAGATCTTAATTAAAGCACTATTCATAAAGGTTCTGATTGAACAAGTCAAAGAGCAAAGGAATTTTATTGAAGCTTAAAGCGTCTGACAGAATTGCGTCTGAAAGATATGCGTATGAAGAAACGAGTCTGAAGAAAGCGCTCCTGAAGACACGTCATCAGAAGCAAGGTCATCAGAAGCAAGGTTATCAGAAGCATCTCATCAGAAGCCACTTCACCAGCGTTGACATAGTACAGTGTACGAATTGTACAACCACTAACTCTGCGCATGCCTCTACAACCACCATCTCTGCAACTTGTCTCTACATCAAGACAAGAATAACAGTAATATTGTTGCAGACGTTGTTCCGTTTCAAATGGAATGAATTTGAAATTAGTTCTTCATAGGACAATTATCAAATCAGGCAAAAGATCAATGGT
>Ga0315915_1005133_pt1 | contig 16390 bp, 10 predicted proteins | sample MpolbnodulesMG_FD_207738 | JGI IMG/M metagenome (GOLD analysis project Ga0315915, IMG submission 207738) | Medicago polymorpha root nodule microbial communities from Los Angeles, California, United States - branched nodules | ecosystem: Host-associated > Plants > Roots > Nodule | place: USA... | reverse complement strand
CAACGAGACTATTTTCCGGCAACTTTTTTCTGGCTTTCTTTCTCGTGGCCTTCTGGCTGCCTTTCTTCTTTTTTCCAGTTTTTTTTTCTTTTATCGTTAGCTCTCATTTTATTTTTGACTTTTTGTCATGAAACATTGCTTCTTAACAACAATTTCACAAGTTAAAAAATTCAATCCACCAATTTCACTTATCATTGATGGTGTTGTTTACATGACGTAGTACTCTCTTGTGCTCCAAGAGTACTCATCAGGAACCTCTTTCACTAGATATATTTCATCACGTATATAATATGAACTTTTAGAATGAAAGTGTATACACAATACTAGAAAAATAAAAAAACATCCCTACAGAAAATTCTCAACACACAAACATTTAGGAAAACTCAAATGACTTCTCTAATTTCAAACACAAAATGAGGGCTGACATAATTTTTTTTTGTTGAAAGATTTGTTAGGGATGGCATAAAATAAGTAGAATTGAATTTTGTAGGAATAACATTTTTAACAAATAAAAAATGTGTATTGAGAATAATGTGTTAGAGTGTTTTTTAGTCCCTTAAAATCATATAAAATCCTTAAAATTTTAAAATCATTAGTAAAAGAATTTTCTATTGGTTTTTTTTTCTTTATTTAAACGTTAGAATTTATTTGTTTACTATTTTTATCATTCACGGTTGTAAGTTTGTTCTTTTTCCCTAAAATTTATTGAATCCTTTGAAATTTTAAAATCCCATAAAATCCTTTGAAATACTTAAAAGTCAGTGTGATAAATCCAAATCTTGAGTGTATAAAGTCTTTTACATAAAAAGTCTTTTAAAATCTCACAGAATCAATACAATCTCACAAAGTCTTTTAAAATCTTAAAAGACTTTTTTTTATTAAAATAGTCTTTTAAAATCCTAATCCAATACACCCCCTTTAGGAACATAATTTAACTATAATGTGGAGGGAAATTAGGCGACAGAATTAGGTTAAAATTAAGTTTAATATTGCGATACGGGTAGGTTTATAAGTAAGCGATTCATTCAAAGTCAAGCTTTTCGAAACCAGAAACCCTCCATTTTTTCCTTTTCTCCCTCTCAATGGAAGTGTTTAGGTTTGAAAAAGAGTTAATAGTAAGTCTCAAAGAACGAATGAAACTGTAAAAAAAACATGAAAGCAGGAAAGTATATGACAGCAGTTCAATCGATGTCAAACTTAAATTGACTTGAAACATGAAATTTTTTAAAATGATAGAAGGTAAATCGTATGAAATGTAAACGCAGGATGGAATGTAAAAACTGCTGAAAAGTAAGGGACTCGAAATGGAAATATTTGAAATTAAATTAGTTGAAGGTAAATTCTGAAGCTACATGTACACAACTTTGTCCATTTTTTCAGGTTGTTTTTCAATATTTCTTTGTCCAACATAAACTTCCAACCTTTGGTCGCTCGTTCACGTGGTCCTTCTTGGTTTACCAAACCCATTGATCCTGCTGATACTGACTGTCAAAAAGTATGAAGTCATTTTCTTTATAATGTATTGGCCAGTTTCTTAAAATTCAATTCCGATCACGTGTCTGCTTTCCTCCCTAGTGCCTATGCTCGACAAATGGATTCATGTCAAGCCATTCCTTGTCCTTCTGAAATTATGCAGAAGTATCAATAGTGCTTGGGGTTGAGGCGAAGGAATTCGACAAGATCATCAACACCAATAACGATTGGTTGAAATCTCTTCGACTATTGACCTTTGGCAGCTCACATGAGGCTTGCAAAGGGTTTGCTGCTTGTTGGAAGAAGTTTTATGCCCCCAACCATTTGGATTTGGCAGGCTGTTTGGTCGGGGTTGACATATCTTTTACGCAGCTTGCAGTGTCTTCAAGCGAAACCCAAGTTGAGCATATTGCGGATATGCGGGCCTTTCAAAAACGCTATAGGCTTAAATGGTACCCACAACAATCCTTTGTGACTATTAAAGGACATGATAACAAGCATTATTCTAGAATGCGTATGCGCTAGGATGAGAGACCTTTACTTCCAAATTTTAAGAAGCTTCCTTATAACAAAACCAGTGCTTATGTTGTGTCACATTATCTTCTTTTCTTATCACGACTTGTGGACATCTCTAACCCTTGGTTTGTATCTTGCAGAAAGTTCTGTCGGCATCGGAAGTTCAACTTTTGCGGACTTCGGATCCTGCCGTGTCGGCCGATGACACTGTGATCTCTAACCCTCAAACAAATGCCTCTCGATCTGTAGATGTAGACATGAAGAACCAAGTAGTCATTCCCTTGAAAGGGTTTTTTCAGGAAGTTGAACCTCGTCAAAATCCAACCCATAACCTACTTCACCAGCTTCAGAAAGATCATATTGGCGACACTGACAATGCTGACCCTGCAGATGACTTGCTTTCTTTGCTGACCGACTCAAGTCCTGCAGCTTCTGCATTTTCTGGTCGGTCCTCCACGGCTGCTGGGATTGAATCTAGTGAAGCCATGGAACTTTTTAAAGAACTGAAGAGACTAGTGTCGAAACCTTTGGATGTTGCTTCTTCTGACACCTTTGCATTCAACCAGATGAGGAGATTAGTAAAGCAACAACTGCCTCTCTCAAGCCAAAGTACTCTTGAGCAGGTCAACAATTTTCTATCCCTTCATGCCTCCAAGAATGCTTTCTTAACAGCTACCCTTCCTGTTTACGAGCAAGCGGTGAATTCCAAAGAGGACTTGGTGAAGTAGCTCCTTCCTCTCAAAGAACAAAAAGAAAAGATTGCAGTTAACAAGAAGCAGCAAGAGGCGGTTAAGGTCAAGACTGAAGAGAAAGTTGAGCAACTCAAGAAGCAATTGGCCTTAGCTGAGGTGGAACTAGCTGAAGCCGACACTGGTATTGCTGTCTTTATCAATTTGGAGAAGAAGCGTGTCGACAGCATCAATGCCCTTCGTGACGAGGTGAATCAGACTGTGAAAACTCTAAGGAATCTTCAATCTGACTACGAGTTAGCAGTATCAACTAAGAAAGAACTTGAGGACCTGTTGTTGGAGATTACCCAATCCAGTTCCCCTTGACGTGCTTTTAACTTGAAATTATTTTCCAATTTGTACAGTCGACGATTGGCTAATTTAATACAATGTTTATTTTGAATTTTCCTTGGTTTTGTTTTTTAATTTGAATTCTCCTGATTGAAGTCAAAGTTGTGCTTCTTGTGCCAATTACTTCTTTACATGGACTGGTTTACCTTCAGCAAATAATCAGGTGTTCAATGTCTCCGTCTGTCTTTAATTTCGTAATGTTGATTTTCTCAGTAGTGCATGCTACATACATTTCTCTGTTTTTTTTTTTTTTGGTCAAGCTACATACATTTCTCTATTTTACAATATACTAACTATCAATGCTCATATTTTAAGATAAAATTGTTTTTACCTATATAAATCAATACTTAGATATATTTATATTATTTAAAACTAGCGGAAATAACTGTGCCCGTTTTTCTGCATTTTTTACCGCACGAAATTATACCTACATTGATTTATTTACAAATTATTGTCAAAACATATAACAAAATTATTTATGAACTCGGTGTATTTTGATTTTTCTGTATGTATAAAATATAAATTAATTAACAATCATTTTCTTATTGATTATATTTACAGTGACATATAGTTGATTTTGTTTGTTACACTTTTTTTTATGGATAAATTAAAAAAAAAAACTGGACATATATACATATATAGTGTTTGTTTCACGACATACTATAAGAGGGACAAAAAATGAAGATGAAAAACTTTTGGGAACTAAAAGTTAAAGAAATTTTTTAAAGAGATTAAAATGAAAAATTAACATATTTACTGGGGACAAAAACATTAAAATATTTATTGTATGATTTTTTTTCTTTCCATTATACTCTTTTGCATTTTTTTTATAGATAAGAAAAACTCTTTACCAATCTCTTTCCAATATAAAATTAAGCACATTTATTAATTAAATAATATGGAGGGAGTATAATGAATGATATTAGACGCATGAAACTTTGGTTACGTGAATTGTGAAATACTGAAACGTCAAATCAAAACACAAAAACGCAGCCACAGTACAGTACAGTACCCTTCTTCCTCACTCTCTACAATCTTAATGGCTAGGAACAAAGCTAAGTCTGATCCATCGAAGCCGAAGAGGCCACAGTCTCCTTTCTTTCTTTTCATGTAATGACTTTTTGTTTGTTACTGCCGATTCCCCATAATGAACCTGGAGTGACGCCTTTTGGGCCGTTTATTTTAACAAACAATTTCTTCAAAAATGTTTCAAATCAGGTTCATAAAAAATCATTTTTGAAGTATGTCATTGTATTTTTTTGAATAATTTTTCATAAAAAAAAAAAAATCATTTTTGAAACATGTGATTTTCACTGGAAGTTGGGTTCATGAAGCACTCATTACACAAGGAAATCAGTAACATTGTTGTGGTGAATGTCAATTAGTTGTTTGATTGTAAGCTGCATTTTTTGTTATGGTTGCAGGTCTGACTTCAGAGTGAGGTTCAAGAAGGAAAATCCACACAATATATACGTCTCTGTGGTGAGTTGTGTGATTTAGTTTTGTTTTCAGCTTTCGTGATTTTTTAAATTTAAAGTAGTTTCGACTTCTCTTATTGTGATCAAATTTCAATTAGGTTGGTAAAGCTGCCGGTGAAAAATGGAAATCGATGTCTAATGCTGTGAGTAATTTGCTTCTGTTTGACTCAAGAAATTTTCAAAATGCTAGTTTATGTTTGATTTTAATATCTGTTTGGGGTTTATGTGTATTTCAGGACAAGGCTCCTTACATTGCTAATGCAGAAAAGAAGAGAATGGAATATAAGAAGGCCATCAATGCCTACAATAAGAAGGTTGTGATGGCCTTCTATAATACTAATTTGGTAATTACTTCATATTTATCTTTTTATTATTGTTCAGCAACTGTAAATTTTTGATATTCTGATTTTCCTTGGACTGGATTTTTTGTTATTGTTGACTGAAGTATTTTTGATGTATTAGGTTGCCGGAAAAAAATCCTCTAGTGGAAAAAGTTTTGTCAAGTCAAATTCTAGAGTTGATGATGATGATGATGACAGTGATGATGATGATGATGATGATGATGATGACAGTGATGATGATGATGATGATGATGATGATGATGGCGACGACGATGAGGAGGAGGAGGATGATGATGTGGTAAGATTCTTTTCATTCTTATGTGTTTGAGTGTTTCTTTGTTAGGTGTTCATATTGATGGTTGTGTTGGTTTATGACTCATTGATTTGTTTATGTACTTTAGGATGAGAATAATAAGGGAATAAATAGTGTGAGAGAGAGGCGAAAGTGATGGGGGCAATAATCTATACCATTTGCATTTACCTTCCTTCATTACACAATCTGCATCGTTTGCTATATATCTTTGAACCATCTCGTTTGCCCTTGTTCACCATTAACAATGTTTACCTTAAAATTTGAATTTGAACTTTAAACAGACACAAGCATACATATGCCATGTATCCTTCAATTCTCTCTTTTGCAAACTCGAGAAGGATGCATGACAAGTGTTACCTAAGATAGGGTTTAAGTAAACATGTCAAATGTTTGTTTGTGTTGGAATTTAAATCTGAATTTAAAGTGAGAATTATTAATGTTTAATGAGAAATGGTGTATTGCATTGGTGCAAGCCAAAGATTAATGAAGAGGTGGAAGAATATGTTATTATGGTGTGTATGGATTTAAAGGTTTACACATTTTGATAAATTTGTCATTGTAGCAAGGGTATATGTTTACAGTGATTTTTGGTTAACTGTGAAGTGTGCCAAACTGGCAAATGAATTTTTAAATTAGTGTTATCACAATATCTTGGACAAGTTAATTGGTAACCTACGAGACCTTACGTGCGTATGAGTGTGTGTTGCAGAAACTGTTTAGGTTCGAAAATGAGTTAATGGTAAATCTCAAAGAACAAATGAAACTGTAAAAAGCACGAAAACTTGGAAAGTAAGTGACAGTAGTTCAATCTGACATGAAACTTTAATTGACTCGAAACATGAAACATTTTAAAATGAGAGAATATAAATTGTGTGAAACGTAAAGGCATGATGGACTGTAAAAACTGCTAAAAAGTAAGGGACTCGATATGAAAATTCTTGTAAATTAAAAGACTAGAAATTAAATTAGTTGAACGTAAATTGCGAAGAAACGTAAATGTTTTGACACGATAATGTAAATTGCTGAATATTAAAAGAATTTAAAGACATTGGAAGGCATACTTAAATTCTGAAGGTTTGAGTTTGTTTTCGGTTTATGAGTAGACTTCACAATGTAAGTAGTCTACCTCAATTATATTTTTCGAACTAGTATTTATAAAGTTAACTAGGTAACTACCCACTATGTGGAAGGCCACATTCGTGGCATTTATTCACTAATTTGGTGGTTATCAGGGTTAATGCTCTAAAGGCTGACCAACACTTATTTGTGTTGTCATGTCGAATTTGCTTGTACTACGTGGTTGTCGACCCTTGTTGGTTTCATCTACTTGTCAACAGTAGCGACAGTAGTGCCATTGGCAGACAAAAGAAATTGACTTTTAAGTCAGCATTATTACTTAACCCCTTTTTTATCTGCAGTCTGGTGACCAAGGTACTGCTTATAATCCTGCATCAAGGACTAAGAAGGTAAAACAAATGGTCGACACTTCCACCCAAGGTTGCCCGTCTGAGGTATAACATTATTTCCACAGTTATAACTATTTTTATCTTGTAATGGTGACTGACTGCCAATTTGTTTTTTCTTCCAGGTGTTGGAAATTTCTTCCTCCCCCCCAACTTCCTCTCCTAATGAGTCTTCGCTGTCGCCTGAAATCCAAGTCCAGTCGAAGCCTTTTGGTCCACAGGCGACTGCTACTCTGACTCAATCTTTTGATTCGAGACAGGTGAGTTTTTTACTCGTTTTTCCTTCACAGTTTTAAAACATTTAATGTGGATCTATGTTGACAATATTTCTTTTGTTTACAACACATCACCATGATTTTCCCCAACAACTATGTTGGTGATGTTGAAAACGTTCAAACAGTTATTGTTGAGGTAATGTGGCGCATTATCTTCTTTTCTTATCATAGCTCACGGACATGTCTAACCCTTGGTTTGTATCTTGCAGAAAGTTCTTCCGGCATTAGAAGTTCAGCCTTTGCCGATTTCTAATCCTGTCGTGTCCGCAAACCAACAAACAAATGTCTCTCCATCTGTAGATGTAGTCATGGAGGACCAAGTAGTCATTCCCGCAGAAATGGTCACCTCGGGAGGGGGTTTCCAGGATGTTCACCCTGATCAAGATCCAAGGGATGACCTACTTCACAAGGTTAAGCAAGCGTCTAATGGGAATACTGGCGACGCTGACCCCGCAGATGACTTGCTTTCTTTGCTGAATGACTCAAGTCCTACAGCTTCTGTGTTTGCTGGGCTTGATTCTAGTGACTTGGCCATGGAACTTTTCAAATAACTGAAGCTACTAGTGTCGAAGCCATTGGATGTCGCTTCTGCTGACACCTCTGCATTCGATCAGATGAGGAGACTGGTTGAAAAACTCAAGCCTCTCAAGAAACGGTTGCCTCTCTCAGGCCAAAGAACATTTGAGCAGGTCAACAACTTTCTCTCCCTTCATGCCTCCACAAGAATGCTTTCTTAACAGCCACCCTTCCTGTTTACGAGCAAGCGGTGAATTCCAAAGAGGACTTGGTGAAGAAGCTCCTCCCTCTCAAAGAACAAAAAGAAAAGATTGTGGTAAATAAAAAGCAGCAAGAGGCAGTTAAGGTCAAGGCTGAAGAGAAAGTTGAGCAACTCAAGAAGCAATTGGCCTTAGCTGAGGCAGAACTAGCTGAAGCCAACACAGGTATTACTGTCTTTATCAATTCGGAGAAGAAGCGTGTCGACAGCATCAATGCCCTTCGTGATGAGGTGAATCAGACGGTGAAAACTCTAAGGAATCTTCAGTCTGACTACGAGTTAGCAATGTTGACTAAGAAAGAACTTGAGGGCCTGTTGTTGGTGATTACCCAATCCAGTTCCCCTTGACGTACTTTAAACTTGAAATTATTTTCCATTTTGTACAATCGACAATTGGCTAGTTTAATACAAGGCTTATTTTGACTTTTCCTTGATCGGTACATTTTGTTTTTTAATCTGAATTCTCCACTAGATAGAAGCCAATGTTGTGTTTGTTGTGCTAATTTGGTTCCTAGTAATTTACCCTAGCCGATAAGGTTACTAGTATAATCTGTTCTTACATGTACTGATTTACTATGTCTGTCTTTGATATTAGTACTTCCTAATGTTGATTTTCTCACTAGTGCATGCTAGATCAGTTAAATTCAGTAGCCTTGGAGAATTAAATAAGCACACTTGAGTTTAATTACCTTGAAAATAACAATGTATTTTATTAGTTAAAACTCTTAACTGTTTTCCAGTTTACTTAAATGTGGAATGTAGGAGGAATGGAAGTGATAACAATTTAATTTAACTTGAACTTATCAAGAATACAAAGTAACGACTGTCCTGTATCATCTCAAAATGGTAAAAATCTTGAGTTGTATATTTAATTGTGTCAATTTCAATTATATTCGGGGATTGTCTTTTTTTTTTCTTTGTGTACATTTTATTAGGAAAAAACTTAGGTACAATTCCTTAGGTGTTTTTCGGATGGTTCTTAACTAAATTCACCATGATTTCCTTAAATCCATAATTCTCTCGAAATTTGTTATCTCCAAAAAAAGTTATATTTTTAGTTAAAAACCATACGAAAAACACCTAATGAATTGTACCTGAGTTTTGTCCATTTTATTATTTGCTATTCATATATAATGGATAAATTTGTCTTATATTGATGCTGTTGAATAAATTTGACTCTGTTGGAAGGCAGTACTGTAATCTCACATGGATACCTAAAACAAAATCAGATTAATATATGGAACCATTCGATGGTGTAAAGTGTAAACTTTTTTTTTTTTTTTTTTTAGGAAGAGTCTAAACTGGAGACATCCACCAAAAAAGCGATCATTTTCCCTCCACTCCAAACTCACAAACATCATTAGAGTGTAAACCAGTGATCCGTATTCAACTTGGTTTCAATACAAAACTATTTTATATTAACAATACATTTTTTTTTGACAAATTATATTAACAATACATATCATTTAATTAAGGGTTAAATATGTAAATCGTCCCTGTAAGTTCGCGTGTTTTTGGTTTTCGTCCCTGTATCTTTTTTGTTCTAAAACAACCCTTGTAAGTTATAAACGTTTTGTGGCAAACGGAGGCTGACGTGGAGACGCGTGACGTGGCAGACGACGCTGATGTATCGTTCCATATGCTGAGTCACTAAGTTAGAGGGGCCAAAACCAAAAATTCATAGAAAACTTCATCTTCTTCCTTCCTTTCCTAATATAACTAATTAATAATATATACTAATATATTATTGGACAAAATATAACTAATTAATAATATATACTAATATAATCGACGACTCACTTGTCTTAAAAATGTCACGTCAATTCAAACAATCACTTGATAATGAGTCAATATTCTATCATCCTTATCAACACACTCTTAACTTGACAACAATAACTATTCTTGGAAATAGCTAAAATTTGAAGGACTAAAACTCTAATTACATTCTAATAGGAACCAAATTTAAAAAGTCTCAATTTTATAGAAATCAAAAACACATTTAAACTTCTTCCTTCAAAAAAAAACACATTTAAATGTTTAAAAGATGTGGTAATAGAAGCCCCAAAAAGTCTAAGGTAATTGCTCTTCTCCCATCTATTTTTGCTCATTTCCGTCATATAGTCGAGCGTGTATTAACTCACCTAGATGTATTTTCAACGTGAATTAATTCACGTGGATGTACTTTTCAGCATGAGTTAACTCACGTAAGACGGGAATGAGGAAAAACAAATAGGAGAAGAGCAATTCTCAAAGAGTAAGAGCATATACATGGGCTTATTTGAGGCCCAAGATTGTAAACCCGTGATCCGTATCCAACTCTCGGTTTCAATATTTTCGCCCGTTTCACTCTCTGCCGCTTCATTCTCTCGCCGTCGTTGCTAACTTCTTCTTCTTCTCTGTTTTGTTGTAACGGTTTTCGTTCGAGACGAAAAAAATGATAAAGAGGAGATTCTTTAAGATTGATCACGGTGATAGAGATGGTTCTGGTAATTCTTCTTCATCCTCTGATGAAGATTATGATAATAATCAAGTTGCACAAGTAAGCGACGACAATGATGATAATGATAGTGATGATGAAGCTAGCTCTGCATCTTCTGGTTCGTTCGTTCGCATTTTTCTCTCTTGAAAAAGTTTTCATATTGATGTATAATGTATTATTAGCTCTTATAAGTTGCATGATGTTCTCAATTGCATTAAGGCATTGTTCATAAGTTGCTTATTTTGCAGCTTATAGCATAATCGCTTGTTATAAGCTATTTTCTCACAAAAAATAAAGTAATGTCAAACTGTTTTTTATAAGCTATTGTGGTTGTGGAGTGCTTGTGGAAATAAGCTGAAAACAACTTATGAACATGCTATTTTCATAAGTTCTTCAAACAGTCTCACCAGTACCTATGCCAATAGAAAAGTTCAAATATATCAATCTAAATAGGCTGCTAGTTTGGAATTTGGATTAGCTTCTAGCTTCTTAATTAAAATAAGTTTATGGTTTTACATTTATGAAAGAGTATATATAAAGCTTATTGGTGTTCACCGAGAAGGCAAAATTGAGAGCGTTTTGTAAAAATTGAAATGGAGAAGCTAATTTCAACTTAGAATTTATTTAACTAGTATACACTGTCCGTGCATAAATATTCTTTACACATGCATCTAAACATGAGTTGTTGTATTCATTAATTGAAATGGAAATTATACATCATTGGATGCATGTGTAAAGATATTGTATTAATAAATAACCCATATTGTAATGTTCTTTGAATATTTTGTTTTATGTAAGTGCTTATTGAGAAGTTTATCCAATTCAAAAGTGGGTTTTCTTCCTAGCTTTTGTAACTGTAAGTATAGTGACTGAAGCTCGTTGACTATCGTTTTCATAATCACTTGTTGTATGGTATCATCTGACTGATATTTTGTAAAGGGGCTTGAGATGTTTTGTTTACTATTTTGTAATGCAATGGGAATGACTTTTTGTTGTGATGCTGTTTGTTATTGTTGGCAACTTATTCACATTTTTAACATTTTATTTTGGCTATGCAGGATATAAAAGTGAGGACAGTCCTGCCAATGACATTGATGCAAACTCTGCAGGTAGGATTTCTTTGTAATGTCTGCTTCGAGTTATTATCCTTCAGCTCAAGTTTTGAATTTTCTTGATGATATTTTTATTTGTATTCCATCAGCAATGTTAGAGAACATTAGTCCCCTTGTATGTGATTAAGTTTCCTATTCTAGCCCCCCATAGATGAGATTATAACTTTGATTAACCTCAAAAGTCAGGTTATATCTCAGATGGCCGAACGGGACCCTGACCCTTTCTAGGTTGAAAACCGAATCAGCCTTTTCAGGACACACACAAGGAGCATATCTAAATGCGGCTCTCTCAATTTTTTTGCCAACCTCAGTTCTAATGAAGTTAAAATTGTATACATCACAACCCTTGCTCTATGCTTGTTGATCAACCCCTTCTCTCTTATCTGCCCATTCACTTCCATTTTTGTGGAGCATAGAAGTCACACTTTCATGGATAATGGTGTGACATAGTAAGTCAGGGTAGCAGGAGATTGTGGGGGCCTGGAGGGTTGTACATGATGTTGATTTTGACATGAACAGTGGTGGAACATGCATAGAAGAGTGCAATTTAGGCAGAAGGGCATGATTTTAGGGTTAATTAAGCAAATGGTTCCTATAAATATCCAAAATTTTGCTTTTAGTCCCTACAGAAAAACACACTTTTTAGCATAACATTTTCCTTTAACATTTTTAGGGACCAAAAATGTTGATGGAAAATTTTGCAGGGACTAAAAATGGTAATGGAAAATTTTACAGGGACTAAAAAGTACGATTTTTTCCTTGTAATAGGGACCATTTACTCAATTAACCCTAGATTTTTTTTATTAAATAACTTAGACTCTACATTTTGGTGCATACTCTGTATTAAATTACAACAGTTTTATGGGTTCTAATTTAAGACATGGTTGAGAAAGAGAGTGGGACAAGCGAGACATCTCATTCCATTCTTTAGGCACACTGATAATAGGGCTTTAGGCACACAGGGTTTTTTATTTATTTTTAATAGAAAATTAAGTGGTTTGAGTAATTACTATGTTTTAGTGGAAGAGGATAGTCAGAAGGTACATTTCAGTCGTTGACAAAAAGATGCAAAAATTGGACAAGACACCTTCAAAATCATAGAAGGCAAAGGGAGGATTTGAGTTACAATAGGATCGTGAGTTATTTGTTCATATTGATAGCTCTTTACACGGCTCCAGTGTTGTTAAATAGCGGCTATAGCGGTGTTGTACTGCTATAGCGTAGTGGAATTTAGACAAACCACTATTGTTCCACGATACGCTATTTAGTTCAAAATGTTGTTAAATAGAGGATATGGCGGCATTATAGCCCCTATTGTGTGCCGGAATTTTAACAATCCGCTATTTTCCGCTATCCGTGATTGACAACAGTGCATGGCTCAATAGATTTCGTAGCTGAATATTTTATAAATTCAAGGAACTACATTTTAGATTTTGTATGGTATTAAACAGGATTTGGTCAGCTGACGATCACAAATGTTTCCTACACATAGGATGCTTGTGTCACCTCGGTCTCTCAGGCAGCCATGTCTCAAAATAATAGCCACACACTTTTGAGATCTGACATGCCAATTAGCACAATCCAAATCAAATCCATCAATGTGTTACTTGTTTTCATACAATAATTCATTTGTCATTTTGCTTTTGTGTCTGCTAAAGTACTTACATCAATAAGATGTTGCCTATTTATGTGGTAATTGCATCCGTTTTACTTCTACCAGCTTTTTATGTGAACTGCATTGCTTTATTTTCTGGAAACTTATCCTTTTTCATGATTGTTTTATCGTTGATATTACTCCAGGTCTGCTATCTAGTGAAGATGATGCTGGAACTATAAATGAAAGAGAAATGATTACTAATAAAGAGTTTCCTAGCGAACGTAACTATGAAAAGTCTAATGTTATGGCTGAAAAGAAACCCCTACCATCAGATATACCATCCTCTCTTGTCTTACAAATCAAATCAGTATTTAAGTGCAGGTTATGTCCTCGGGTTATATGTTTGACTGAGGACACTTTGCGGAATCATCTTCAATCAAAGGTACTACACCTTTTCCTATGGTTTCTCAATGCTTATGCATCAACCTTTACTATTAGTGCAACTATAGTTTGAGAAGAAAGCCATAATCTCTTAAATATTCTTCCCCAAAAGATCAATTATTGCATTTTTCATATTCATTTTTTGGGTATTCAGTACCTGGTTTGAACTGGGAAGTTCTATGTAAATGCAAGCATTACATGTTTGACTATTTATGCACTCTTGGAGCTTTCGACTATTTAGGTACTCTGGGATGGTAGTAGCATGCTTCAAGCTGTTCTAATCCCTGTTTGTGGAGAATGTGAATCCCCTTTTAGCAAAAGATATAGCTTGAATCAATATTCCCGTCAAACTTTTGCATCTGATGCAGTATCAACTTTTACTTGTCATTGATGTAGATCTAATGATGACTTTGTTATAACTGTAGAGACATGCTCGATCTGAAAAACTACACGAGAAAGGTAGACTGAAGGCCATGCTCAACAGTGATGGTGAAATAGAGGACCAAGAGGTCTCAGACAATGAAGCCGAAGATGCTGAGGTTGGTTCTTCAACAGTTTGATTGCATTCTACTGCAACTTGGCTAAATGAAATATTGGACTTATCAAATTGAAGAAACTAATTTATTATTATTGAATATGCTTAGAAAACTAATTTTTCTTTTATAAATTTTTGGATAATACAAAGAAGAATGGCAGAGGATCAAAGCCGTTTAAGAAGAAGAGATTTAAGAAGAACAAAGAAGCCGCGGAGATACAAACCGAAGATAGTGAGGTTGGTTCTTCAACAGTTTGATTACATTCTCTACAACTTGGCCAAATGAAAATATTAGAGACTTGTCAAATTGAAAAAACTAATTTATTATTGAATATGCTTGGAAAACTAATTTTTCTTTTATAAATTTTTAGGATAATACAAAGAAGAATGGCAAAGGACCAAAGCCGTATAAGAAAAGATTTAAAAAGAACGAAGAGGTTGCAGAGATCCAAACAGAAGATACTCTGGTTGGTTCTTCAACAATTTGATTACATTCTACTGCAACTCGACCAAATATTCGAGACTTATCAAATTAAAGAAACTCATGTATTATCAAATATGCTTGGAAAACTAATTTTCTTTTAAACTTTTTAGGATCAAATATGCTTGGAAAACTAATTTTCTTTTAAACTTTAGGATAATACAAAGAAGAATGACAGCGGATTGAAGCTGCATATGAAGAGATTGGGAAAGAAGGTAAAGAAAGCTAGCATTTCAATTACCGAACAATGATTAAGTTGTTACTGTTAAATTTAATATAAATCTTCAATGGCAGAAAAATTATAATGCAAACTCAAGGAAACAGCGGTCAGGGAAAGGGTCATCCAAGAGAAGCCACAAAAAATGAGAACTGAAATACGATTGTATTTAACATTCTGTTGAGCAAATTTTCCCGCCACTACCATTTGCCTTCGTGAGCAATATGTGTGCAGTTTAATTTATGCTCTACATATAGTATTTTTTGAACTCCCTTCCCCTTCTCTTAAACAATTTCCTGCTTTTCCTTTCCATTTGGATTGGGATCGATTGCAACTGCCCTCCTCCTTCCTACAATTTCCTGCTTTTTTCTCAGAATATATTAGTGTAACTTTATTTAAAGTTGTCTTGTAAAAGATTATTTATATGATAAATTTTGCTGTGTTTTGGAGATGAGATGTTGAATTGAATCACATATATATACCGAACTAACTTGACATATTCCAGTCTAATACTTATCGTAAGTACTTCATCTTCAACACTAGTGGTCAGATCTAGATTACACTAAGATCACTTCCTCTTATATGCGTAATCATAGCTTGTTGCTGTATTTGACGATTTTGTTATTTGACAGTTGTGACTTGAAGTTCGCATCTCCAAACCCCACAATTTTAGTTTTTGGATATATTGGTTTACCCTTGCACAATATCCATTTCTTATTTTTACAACTTATCTCATTTCTCAAATTCAAAATCTTAATTTTTTTTTTGACATAGCATCTTCAAAAAATGTACTAAATAGATCTCATCCCACATTCCTATGTTTTACCATTTTAAAAATAAAAATAACTGATGCCATAATCCACCACCACACAAAAACAGGGAGCATTCTTACAGCCATCACTAGAAGACTATTTTTCTTTGATCATGCATTTTCACCGACTAGTAACTCCATCCTAATCATGAATTGTCAGATAATTTATGGAATTTGAATCATGCTTTACTTAACAACAAGCAATAACTATATTTTTTTAGAGAAATGATATTTGTACAACTATTTTCTAACAACTTTTTGACAACTTTCTCTCTCATACTCACATTATCTTCTTATTTTCTCTCTTCCGTTTTCTTTCTCTATTATTTTTGACCAATCAAAGAAGAGAAAACCAAAGTTGTCATAAAAGTTGTACCAATGAGTTGTACATATATCACTACTCATTTTTTTATACAATGTTGAATGAGGTTGGTTAATCTAATTATACTTAGAGATGGTAATGGTAAGATAGTTGACATAAAAATACTCACTGATCACTATAATCAACATTAAAAATAAATAAATATTCTTATAATACTCATGTAGATTAAAGCTTTTACGCAACCAACATAAGTTTGGCTGAGAGAGGAACTCACATTTAATGCCTGGCGAGCCTCAAATATGATTATGGGAAAAACAAAATAGGCACTTGTACTTGTAATATTAAGTACATACCCTTACTTTGATTAAATTGTGATAAAAAAAAATGAGTAAATAAGAAATCATTAAAGGAGTATCAACAAATGTTTACTTAATTAGTAAGAAGTTGACATATATTTTAAGGACGTGAATTCAACTCCAAATATTAGTATGACGATTGACGACATCTTAGATGAGTGATTTGTAAGTATATTTGTTAGCGTTCGTTGAGCCTTAAAGTCTGTCCTAACTTTGATGAGCTTCTGAGACATATACTTTCTATGTATATTGTTCAAATCATAATCGAATGTAAGATTATTTGACATATAAAATGTATATTTGAATCCACAAATTTTCACCTTTGT
>Ga0315915_1005130_pt1 | contig 16391 bp, 9 predicted proteins | sample MpolbnodulesMG_FD_207738 | JGI IMG/M metagenome (GOLD analysis project Ga0315915, IMG submission 207738) | Medicago polymorpha root nodule microbial communities from Los Angeles, California, United States - branched nodules | ecosystem: Host-associated > Plants > Roots > Nodule | place: USA... | reverse complement strand
TCACAATAGGTCACATGTACAAAATATTCAACAACTTCTCCTAGGACGTGTGTTCGGGAATCATTGTAGTCCCTTTTCGTAAAAACGCTATCCCTGTAAGTTCGCGTGATTTTGGTGTTCATCTTTGTATATATATACATTTTTTGTTTTAAAACAACCTCGATAAATTAATTATAATCGTTTTGCTTTTGATCTCTGCCGTCATCATCTGTTACAAAAATGCATATGTGGCAAATGGCAGCTGACGTGGCGATGTGTGACGTCTTAACTGATGCTTATGTGTCGTTCCTCGATGCTGACTCAAAAAGTTATAGGGACCAAAACGAAAAAACAAATTTCGCAGAGAGACAAAAAAAAAAAACAAGAAGACAACAAATCTAAAAAAAAAAAATCCAAATAATTATTCATCTTCTTCCCTCTATTTCTTCATTGTATTTAACACCACCTTCATCAACATTCATAAAAATCCAGAAGAAAAAAAATCCACCAACACAACATATGAAAAAAAAAAATATCATTAATATGTGTGGCACTTTTTTTCTTTTGTTCAGGTAACCTAGTGGTTAGAATTCACCTTTTTCAAAGTGAATAAGTAGGATATCTGAAGTTCGAACCTCGACCCTTGCATATAACAATGCATATCCCTGCCAACTGAACTATGCTCACGGGGACTATGTGTGACACTTCTATTGAATACACAAATGTGTTTTAGCGGAAAACACAAGGTCAAATGACATGTTGACCAAAAAACAACTTCACCTTTTCTTCTTTAATTACCTCGCTCATACTAAGTATCATTTCCCACTAAACATCGACCTTTTACAACTAGAATTAGTATTCGCACTCGATTTAACCCTATCTTTCTAAGCGTATGCATTAAACGATTAAACGAGTTATACCAGTTATATGAAAATGATAACAAATTGTGTCACGTTAGTTTGAATCTACCTCATGTTAATTGGGAATAGATTCTCTCAAGCGTAATTCTCTCAAATTTTCTCAGTTGTTACATGGTTAATATCGCTGATCCATTGGTGTGCAAACCTCAATCAATATACACAGCTGACCATAGCAGATAAACCATTGAGGTCCATGCTTAGACTGGTTTACATTATTAATTTATTAAGTTATCTCAATTAATTAACATGCACGGCTCTTCTACAAAAAGGAAAAAATATTAACATGCACAGCTTCAAATCGTCATTAATGACGCTTTAACAGATTCATTATTTATATAAAAAAGTTATAGAAAAAACATATTCCTTAGTATTAATGTTATAAAGTCAAAGACTCAATAAGAGATGATGAACAACATATTTACTATATACACCCTCCTTATAATAAGCCACTCCACGTGTTTTTGTCATGAATCACTCACAACCTTTTTCTTTACTTTTTTTTCCCTTGTCCCCACCACCACTCCACACACTCTTTCCCACTCTCTCTTTACCTATAAAATCACACAAAAACATTACAACATAGCATATAACAAACAAAACCATTTAAAGCTTGGTTTTGGAACCAAGTACAAATATATAATATAGTTGTCAGAAAAATCTTACTATATTTGGTTTCTTTGTCTTATCATCACAATAGAAAAAGTACTTGATATTGTGGTGGTAAATGGGTGGTGGTGATCAGAAAAATGTTTCCATTAATGTTAAGAAAAAGAAAAATGGTTCTTTTAAGTCCATTTTCATGCATGCTGATGTTCTTGATTGTTTTTTCATGGCTTTTGGTTTGATTGGTGCCATTGGTGATGGAATAATGACTCCTTTGGTTTTGTTTATCACAAGCAGAATTATGAACTCTATTGGTACTATTTCTGGCTCATCAAGCAACAATTTTATACATAACATCAATGAGGTTCTTTCTCTATCTTCTCTCTTGCTTAACTAATAACTAATACAACTTAGATTCTTTACTAACCAAATCTCAAACGTTAGATTAATCTAATTGTCGAGTTGTAGAGGATTCAGGTTCCTCTCGAGTAGAGACTATATATCTTTTTCATTTCTCAAAAGAAATAGAAGACTCTATAATAGGCTTTATTGTATATTTTAGTGTATAATATTGTATACTTTTAAATCTAGTGACATATAATAGGCTTTTATACGTCTTATTATAGTAACAAATGCCTTCATTTAAAAAAAATATATTAGAAGTTCTCAGTCTTTAGATCAATCCAACGACCGATCGAGAGTGTCTCTCAATCATTGGATTAATTCAATTCAATTGTTAACAAACATACGAAGTATGCATATGAGGGAAAAGACAACAACCTGGTAAAATGAAGAAGTGTTTGTTGGGGTTTATACCTTTTGCATGAATGATTCTATGATGAAAACATATGTGGCCTTTTTTATTACATAAATTCTATAAAGTTTCTTCATGAGAGAACATAGTTGCTTATGGTTTGAATTTATTCACTTTGTGATGCAGAATGCTCTGGTTTTATTATATTTGGCATGTGCCTCTTTTGCCGCTTGCTTCCTAGGTGAGTTTTCAGTTTTGTTACTATTTTGGTTTTTACTTTTCTTTAATTTGGATATTGAATAGGACTAAATTGATAGTTTATTTGTAACTCTCCAATTTAATCTCTAAAGTATATAAATATAATAAGTAGTATCTAAAATTATATAAAATCCATCACTTATGTATCCGCTATTAAGACGTTAAGGACTAACATGACGGATTTTCACATACTTTAGGGATATGTGTTAGGAGTTATATTAGAGAGAAAGTGATATTTTTAGGGATTAAACTGATAATTTATTATTTACAAATGATACACAAGTATTAACATTGTACCTTCTTTTTACCTTGTGAGGAACTTTAGAGGGTTATTGTTGGACAAGAACAGGTGAAAGACAAGCGGCAAGAATGAGAGCTAGGTATCTAAAAGCAGTTCTAAGACAAGAAGTAGCATACTTTGATTTGCATGTTACAAGCACATCAGAAGTCATCACCAGTGTCTCTAACGACAGCCTAGTAATTCAAGATGTTCTTAGTGAAAAGGTATAAAAATTAAAATTTGTTTTACTTTATATCAATTTTTATTTTATATAGGGATGAAAATAGATTAGGTCAGGCAAGTCAAACATTGTTCAAATAGGTTAGGCATGTTATAAAAGTTTAAGGCTTGCGTCTGATCTATTACTTGACATAGGTTATTTTTAAGGAGTGCTTCTTTTCCGACCACTAGGTTTCTAAAAAAACCACACAAGTTAGAAAAATATACTTCTGAAGTTACTTAGGGGTCGGGAAAGAATCTCCAATTTTAAGGGTTTCTCGTGGCCATTTATAAAATCTAACTAGGCCTAAAAGCCTATTTACAGACTTACTTTACATTTAAGTTTCTATAATTATGTGTTGTTAATTTATTCTAACTTAAAAATTATATAGGTTCCAAATTTTTTGATGAATGCATCTATGTTCATTGGAAGCTACATAGTGGCATTCGCATTGTTATGGAGATTAGCAATTGTTGGGTTCCCTTTTGTGGTACTACTTGTGATTCCTGGTTTCATGTATGGGAGAACTTTGATGGGGTTGGCTAGAAAAATGAGAGAAGAGTATAATCAAGCTGGTACAATAGCAGAACAAGCAATATCTTCAATTAGAACTGTTTATTCCTTTGCTGGGGAAAGCAAAACCATAACTGCTTTCTCTGATGCTTTGGAAGGATCAGTGAAGCTGGGATTGAAACAAGGCTTAGCTAAAGGGTTGGCCATAGGAAGCAATGGTGTTGTTTTTGCTATATGGTCTTTTATGTCATATTATGGTAGTAGAATGGTCATGTATCATGGTGCTAAAGGTGGTACTGTATTTGCTGTTGGAGCATCATTAGCACTTGGTGGATTGTAAGTATACATTTACCCTTTATATCATTTTATTCAATTGATGCTATTTTTAAAAAGTGGAATTTTGAACTATAAAATGAGAGACCAAAAAACATGAAGTTCGTCTTTAAGTGTTACAGACGCCACAATTACAGACCGATTTTAGTTTTTCCGTCTCTTATTTTGTTAGTAAGTTTTGTGCTTTGTGGGCTTAAAGTTTATGCAAGGTTTTAAAACATTGTACACAATCACGACTATGGCCATGTTATCATGGTTGTAAAGTTTTCTGACCATTATTGTGACGTAGTCGATCATATTTGTATATGGTTCTCAAAGTATCGAGGATCTTACGTGATCACTATTTAAAACAATGTGCTTAAGCGATCCCTTTTTTTTTGTTAATATGGGAAGCACAGATATAGACATCGCACACAACACTAACACCGACTCCAGTAATAAGTTTGAGAAAATGAACCAATTTAATGTAATCATGTGTGTCGACACTAGACACGCCTTCAATTAGAAACGTCGATGCTAATTAGTTGTTGATTGTATAATTTTTTCTTATGTGGTAGGGCTTTAGGAGCTGGTTTATCAAATGTGAAGTACTTCTCAGAAGCAAGTGTTGCAGGAGAAAGAATAATGGAAATGATAAAAAGAGTTCCAAATATAGATTCTGAAAACATGGAAGGTGAAATTCTAGAGAAAGTCTTGGGGGAAGTTGAATTCAAGCATGTTGAATTTGTGTATCCATCAAGACCAGAAAGTGTGATTTTAAATGATTTTTGCTTAAAGGTTCCATCAGGAAAAACAGTGGCATTAGTAGGAGGAAGTGGTTCAGGAAAATCAACAATTGTATCACTTTTGCAAAGATTTTATGATCCAATAGGTGGAGAGATACTTCTTGATGGAGTTGCTATTCATAAGTTGCAACTTAAGTGGCTTAGGTCTCAAATGGGTTTAGTGAGTCAAGAACCTGCTTTGTTTGCAACAAGCATTAAGGAGAATATACTTTTTGGTAGAGAGGATGCTACATTTGACGATGTTGTAGATGCTGCTAAAGCTTCCAATGCTCATAATTTCATTTCTTTGTTGCCACAAGGATATGATACTCAGGTTAGTGTTAATTACTTTTGTCACATTAAGCTATTAACTAAATATAATATAATTTTCCTAGGATATGATACTTGGGTTAGTGCTAATTGCTTTTGTCATTAATATGCTATTAACCAAATATGAGTAATTAAGTGGAATTTTCCTAAGATATGATACTGATGTAGTGCTAGCTTCTTTTCATGCAATGCTACTTGACATATAATTTTCAGATATTTATAAGTGGAATTTTCCTATTCTAAAAAAGTAAATAGATATCTTTAGTCATTGAAATTGTAACAACCAACCAATTTAGCTTTCATAAAATTTTAATTTCTTAAATTGAAAAATATCAATCAATTTAGTCTTTGTTATTTCATAACTTTGAGGATTAAATTGACCCTTACCAATTTAGATATATGGATAGAGAGTAAAAGATAAAATAAGATAATTAATTTCCATTGGAGATGGAGCTATAAAACTTAAAATATATTGACTTTTAACCCATTTGCTAACATAATCCATGACAAGGATACCATGGAATAAGTAGCATGAATAATTTTCCCTTTTAATAATATATCCTTCCATGTGAAATCTTTTACAATGATTTTGTACTGTAAAACATTTCCTACTAATTAATAATTTGCTAGTCCACAAACATGAAGCACTTTATCTTTCCCTTCCAAGTTGCATGGCTGGAATTGCCTTTTTGGGGACAAATTCCATATTCAATTCCAACATATCTTGACCATAATTTTAGATCAAATTATTACCTAGCATTTCTTTCCAAACAATATATACTATATCTTAATACTACTTTCAAGTCTATGATTGAAAACTTTTCTTCAAATTTTTTTTATGATTCAAAACTTAAAATATTAGAAAAAATAATATTGAAAAGAAAGAAACACATATCAAATATACATATAATAATTTATTCAGTATTTTGCTATTATATTTAAATGGTCATGCTAACGAGTGCGTTAAAGGTCTTGCTTTCCAATGCCCCAAGGGCATTGGTTAGAAAATTTATTAATAAAAAATATATCTTAGAAATATAAATTTTTACTTGTCTTATCAATAACTACATCATTTTTTAATTCAAACTTACTAATTTTAACAATATAACCAATGTCATAAAATCACTCATTAACATTCTTCTTTAAAATATATGGTTTATAGAAGTAGACTTATGTTGCAAAATATGCTGATCTAATTATTAAACTCCAAAAATATATCTACAAAACCATTCAAAATATGTGATTTTTATATTCCCTACACGTAATCTATTATAGTAAGAATCAAAATATAAACAAATATGAATTGGCTAACATTGTCTATTCATTTATAGAAGTGATTCATTGAATGCAAACCATCTGAAACGTAATATACCAGGACATCAGTAGTTGACTTTCCCTAATTAATAAGCAATGACTACACTATCTTTTTCTTTTTACACCCCATGTATTTCTAGTTATACCCTTATGGCCACTCTTCACGTATACTTATATTTGAACTTGTTTTTTTTTGAAGAGTTATATATGAACTTGTTATATTCAAAATGTATAAGTCGTACATGAACCGAAGTTACGTATGGGTTAAAATTATTTTTGTAACGTAGTTTACGTATGATTAATTAATCAATCCAATTCTTTACTATTTTATTTTTTTTGGTCAAGAAATTCTTTAAAATTTATTTCTATTATATCTCGACTTTAGTCTTTCATGACTTTCTGTTCTTGTATAAATTTAATGTTGTTGATTTAAGTGCATTGGACCTGTGTGAAGAATGCCTAATATTTTATTGGATATAACATTAAATAAAAATTATTCACCTGTCCGATAATTTTCAAGTTGAATAAATAGACCTTAGTTATCCCATATCCTTTGTCAAATAAGTTATTAAAATTGACTATATATAGGAATGAGACCCACTTATAAATTAGTGGGACTTACATAAACTTCGAGGCAACAAATTATCGGTCAATTAGAAATGTTTGAAAAGTAACAACTCACATAAATCAAACTAATTCAAGTAAATTAGAAAATGTGTTAAGTTTAAACTAAGATGTTAATGTGTATTACTATAGGTTGGGGAGAGAGGAGTTCAGATGTCAGGGGGACAAAAGCAAAGGATAGCCATTGCAAGGGCCATAATAAAAATGCCTAAAATTCTATTGCTAGATGAAGCAACAAGTGCACTTGATTCCGAATCCGAACGAGTTGTTCAAGAAGCACTAGACAAAGTTGCAGTTGGACGCACCACCATCATCATCGCTCACCGCTTATCTACCATCCAAAATGCAGACATTATTGCCGTTGTTCAAAATGGTAAGATCATGGAAACAGGATCTCACGAAAGCCTCATGCAAAATGACAATTCTCTTTACACCTCCCTCGTTCTTCTCCAACAAACTAGAAATGACCAAAGTGATGACACTCCATCTATCATGAATAGAGGATACATGCAAAACACGAGTAGTCGTAGACTAGTGAGTCGTTCTAGTAGCTCTTTCAACTCGATGACGCATGGTGGTGATGATATCCTTAATTATAACAATGTTGTTGAAGATATTGTTAATAATGTTGTTGTCGTTGATGATCATAATAATAATGATAATAAATATAATAAGAAAAAGGAGAAAGTCAAGGTTCCTTCGTTTCGAAGGTTGTTGGCAATGAATGTACCAGAGTGGAAGCAAGCATGTTTGGGTTGTATAAATGCGGTTTTATTCGGTGCAATTCAACCTGTATATTCGTTTGCATTGGGGTCAGTTGTATCAGTTTATTTTCTGGAGGACCATGATGAGATCAAGAAGCAAATTAGGATTTATATATTTTGTTTTCTAGGGTTGGCTGTTATCTCACTGGTTGTTAATGTGCTTCAACATTATAGCTTTGCTTACATGGGAGAGTACTTGACTAAGAGGGTTAGAGAAAGAATGTTTTCCAAGATACTTACTTTTGAAGTTGGTTGGTTTGATGAAGATCAAAATTCTACAGGTTCTGTTTGCTCTAGACTTGCCAAAGAAGCCAATGTGGTATGTCTTCTCAGTTTTATTTTATTTTATTTTAAATTTTTATTTTATGTTAGAGATATATAATATGATTATAAGTGTAATCAATTTTTTAAATTTGGATTCAATTTTAAAAATGACAATTAAATCACATAAGGGCATGCTTACTTTTGAAAAAGAAATTCTACACAAATTAAAAACATAAGGGTATGCTTCCAATTTTGTACTTTGATATAAAACATAAATATAATCAATAGTTCTGATTCGGTTTGCAAAACACATGAGTGTAAGAAATAAGTTACCTAAAAACAAGGGCAAGGAGTATTAAGTATGAATAAGACGCCCCAAAGAGTCGAGGATTAGACCCACAGTCTTCCTAAAGAGTCGAAGCTATTAGTATATTTCTGCTTGTCGCCTGATATCTAGGAATCTAATAATCGTGATTTACCAGAAATAAAAATTACATTAGGGTATGCTTAGTTACTTTTTTTAAATGCCACAAGAGTTTGCTTATTTAATTGCATAAAATATACCTCTATGTTCTCAATTTTCATAATAAAATATCACTTTCTTATATGTTTTCAAGTTTTAATATACATCTTAATAAACCTAACAAAATAGTTTTCAATATTTTCTATACTAATCTTTATTAAATTGAAACAAAATTGTGAAAGTAAAGTATTATTTTTATAGTAAAAGACTAAACCAAAGACACTGGTTATTGTTAATACAACATATGAACATACAAGAAAACTGCATTTTAGCGTCGGTCAGAAACCCACTCTAACAGGGCTAAAACCGATGCTAACACTGATTTAGCATCGGGGTGGGGTAGGCTAAAAAATTCGAGGCTAAAGTTGCGTCGGATTTCTGGACTCCGAGGCTAACGTAGTGTCGGTTATATAACACTATAATGTGTGTGACCCATTCAATTGGCACTAAAATTACAAATTTCTAAGAAAGGATCTTACCTTTTGAATTAGCTTTTCATGTTACCTTCCATCTATTTACTCGCTTCCAAGAATCTTTCAATAACATGGTTCTTTTTTTCAGTCATTGATTGTTACTGTTCTTATTTTGAGGAATGTATAGTGACAAATGATCTTATTATTTTTTTTAGAAAAGATGACATGCATTGTGAGTGTAAACTAATTAATACCGACGTCTAATGAGAATTAAACATTTTACGATTATTTACAAATTGCGACTATCAAGTAAGCTTACATGATAATATCACGAGTTTTCAGTTGATCACGACATATAGCTATTTTACATTTAATAGTGTCCATCCCCATTAATAACACAGGTAAGATCTTTGGTGGGTGATAGATTGGCTCTAGTGGTACAAACAATTTCAGCAGTGGTAATAGCATTCACAATGGGATTAATCATTGCATGGAGACTAGCCATTGTTATGATAGCAGTTCAACCAGTTATCATATGTTGTTTCTATACAAGACGAGTCCTTCTTAAGAACATGTCAAGCAAAGCTATCAAGGCCCAAGATGAATGTAGCAAAATAGCTGCTGAAGCTGTTTCAAATCTAAGAACCATCAATGCTTTTTCATCTCAAGATAGAATTCTCAAAATGCTTGAAAAAGCACAACAAGGACCAAGCCATGAAAGTATTAGACAATCATGGTTTGCAGGTATTGGACTTGCATGTTCACAAAGTCTCAATTTTTGTACTTGGGCTTTGGACTTTTGGTATGGTGGAAAACTTGTGTCGCAAGGTTATATCTCGGCTAAGGCGTTATTCGAGACTTTTATGATTTTGGTAAGTACAGGAAGAGTTATTGCTGATGCAGGTAGCATGACGAATGATCTTGCTAAAGGCTCTGATGCCGTTGGATCAGTTTTTGCAATCCTCGATAGGTATACAAAAATCGAGCCTGATGATTTAGAAGGTTACAATGCTGAAAAATTAATAGGAAAAATTGAACTTCGTGATGTATATTTTGCATATCCAGCTAGACCTAATGTTATGATTTTTCAAGGGTTCTCGATTAAAATTGAAGCGGGAAAATCAACGGCTTTGGTAGGGGAAAGTGGTTCTGGAAAATCAACAATCATAGGACTAATTGAGAGATTCTATGATCCACTTAAAGGGATAGTGACAATTGACGGTAGAGACATAAAGATATATAATCTCAGGTCATTGAGGAAACACATTGCCCTTGTGAGTCAAGAACCAACATTGTTTAGTGGTACTATAAGGGAAAATATTGCATATGGAGCTTATGATGATGCGGTTGATGAGAGTGAGATTATAGAGGCATCAAAGGCTTCAAATGCTCATGATTTTATATCAAGCTTAAAAGATGGTTATGATACTTTGTGTGGTGATAGAGGAGTTCAACTTAGTGGTGGTCAAAAACAAAGAATTGCAATAGCTAGAGCTATTTTGAAGAATCCAGAGGTATTGCTTTTGGATGAAGCAACAAGTGCACTTGATAGTCAATCAGAGAAATTAGTTCAAGATGCTTTAGAAAAAGTTATGGTTGGAAGGACAAGTGTGGTTGTAGCACATAGGTTGAGTACTATACAAAATTGTGATTTGATTGCAGTTTTGGATAAGGGAAGTGTTGTTGAGAAAGGAACACATTCATCTTTGTTGTCTAAAGGGCCAAGTGGAGCTTATTACTCTTTGGTAAGTCTACAAAGACGACCAACCAACATAATTGTTGATTCTTCACATGAAATCAACTAGATAAACAATATCATATTTTTCATGTTTGAAGGGAGAAGCAACAAAGAATTGATGATGTATAGTTGTTGTGGTAATTGGCAAAATTAATTGAAAAGAAATTGTTGGCTTTTAGCTTCCAATTTTTTTTCTTCCCATTTGTACAATCATCGAAATTGTTGGCTTTTCAAACATAACACAATTCCTATGTTAATTACTATATGGTTATATTGTAATATAGTTACCTCTTTTTTTGACTATGTATAGTCTTTGGTCTCTATATCACATGATTAAAATCCTGGCTCCCAGCTCCCTATTATCACTTATTGAAGTAATCTTGTTCCACCTATTATTTGAGAATTGTACTTGATTACCTATGGATGTAGAAAAATTTGAAGTAGAAGATTTCCTATAAATTTAATGTGAAAATTTCTTCTTCCTATGATAACCAAGTTGGTATCAATTATGTTTTAATTGATTTTCATACCTCACTCTTTGGAAAATTAGTTAGAAGGCCCAAAGAATTTTCCAATCTTTTCTAACATGATATTGATATGTACACTCATGTGAAACTAAGAAAGATTTGAAGAGTAAACGGCAATTATCAGTCAATAACATTCTTATCACATAACAATCCTAAAAGTACTTATTGGATTGGACTATTATTTGATGATTTTGTTAGCATGAAACACTACCTACATAAGCACTTATTGCCATGCTTATGTCATGACTACCTTCAAAATATATATTACTTATTCTTATTGTATCATAATATTTGGCATGCAGTCATTTTTGCCTTTTGTAATTAAGATGTGGCTTCAATGCTTCAAGAACTTATGGCATGTCAAAGCATTCAAATACACAAGCAATATATAAAATTACATTCATTGTATGTTCTTTGAAAGATTTGTTGATTCACATTGAAGCTATATATGGTGAGTCATGTGATTTATAGTAATTTCTAGCATAAATCATATATGAAGTTAATTCAAGTGGATTTCCTAAAGCTAAAGAATACGAGTGTGAATTAGTGAAAAATGGAAGAAAAAAACACAAAATGAAGTGCTAATAAAATCACAATAAGGAGCTCTTAGTAAATCTGTTTTCAAAAAGGTAGATACCCAAGCAAATTTGGAAAACAACGACAATAAAAATTTGGATCATGAAAATGAAAATGAATAAATTGATGATAATTCAAGTGTTTCTAATGTTGTGCCAAACACTAATATTAAAAATATTGGTGACGGTTATGAACAAGAAATTCCTCATTCTGATATTTATGATGCAAGAAATTGAGAAAATTTGATAACACATCAAAGGATATTCCTAATGACAAATATTTTAGGCATTTTTCTTATGAGAATTATTCAAGAAAATTAAACCATGGTGAGATTAGTGATAGAAAATGGTTAGTTTATTGCAAATATGTTGACAACGTATATTGTTTAAATCTTCTACTTCTTGTAACTTGAGTTTGCTAGTAAGTGAGGGTTTAAATGATTCGAAGCATATTAGTCAAAGACTCAGAAAATGTGAAAATGTTGTCGAGCATATGATTAATATGAATACTTGGAATGAATTGAAAATAATTTGTGATAAAAATCAAACAATTGACACTTGAAAAAATAAATTGTGATAGAGAATGAGCGTTCGATATAAGTTTTACATATAATATTTCAGTTGTGAAATATCTTGCTAAGAATAATCTATGTGTATCCACGCTACCATAAAATAATTGGAAAATGTGTTATCTTGTTTTGAAAAATATCGAAAGCAATTTTTTACAAAAAGTATGGATCTTCCAATAAGTGTTGCACTTCAAATGAAAGTTGAGCCCAACTTTCCAACATAACATCGTGTGATTAGAAAAATATATTTTGGAGAGAGTAATGAGGAACATGAAAATTAGTCACAAGAATAATCATTTAGAGATGACTATTTTCTTATTGTTGTTGATATGTCAATTACTTATTTGAAAAATAGATTTTAGGAATTGATTTTTGAAAGTATTTTGAATTTTTATATGATTCATTAAAGTTTAAGTCTCTAGATGATGAAGAGTTGAATAAATGGTATGTTATAAATTTCACTCACCTTTTTCTCATGTCAAATTTATCGGATGATGTAGATGATCTTTTCTTAGATTTAAAAGTGTTTCAATTCACTTTGCCAACTGAAACAATGCCATGGATATTTTGAAATTTTTCGAACCACAAAAAGAAGTTTTTCAAAACTGAAGCTAATTAAAACTTACTTGAGATCATCAATGTCATAAGAGAGATTGAATAATTTGGCTATTTTTTCAATTGAGAAGGATATGATGGAGAACATTGATGTTAATGTCATTTAAAATGGTTTTGCATATGAGAGAAATGATAAGTTTTTTTCCTTCTGATGTGGATTAGGCAGGACGTGTGGATTCTAGAAGATTCCTTTGAGGCCTATATTTCTTTCTTGGTAAGTTTGACATTTCATGGAGAACTAAGAAACAACTCATAAGGTTAAATAAGTTTTTGGTCCCTATAAATATAGTGAATTTTTTTAAGTCCTCATAAAAAAGTGACATGTTTTGGTCTCTATGAAGTTTTTCGATACGAAGTTTTAGTGTCTGTAAAGTTAAATTTTGTTTAATTATGCTTAAACTTATAAATATTTTAATGTTTATTTTACAGACATATTAAGAATATCATAAGAAACTCTTTTGTAAAAAATTATAATTTTTTAACATGTTATGGATCAACTGAATTTTTTTTAAACGCCAAAATAAAAGTAATTCAAATTTGGACATAAAATTTGGTATGACCCATAACAAACACTTCTTTCCTTTACTAGGTTGTTGTCTTTTCCCATATGCATACTGTTAAGAAAAATCTCAACAATTGATTTGAATAGACCGTGGGTTAACATCTTCTCAATTTTATATTTTATTTTAAAAATAAAGGCATTTGTTACTATAATTAGATTTATAAAAGCCAAGTATGTGTCACAAGATTTGAAATTATACAATTTTATACGCTAAAATATATGATAATAATGGTCTTCTATTTTTTTGTTCCTCAAAAAACAAAATAGTCTTCTGTTTCTTTTGAGAAACGAAAAAGATATATAGTCTCTACTCAGAGAGGGACCAATCAGAGTAATCGAACATTTGAGATTTTATTAAGAGAGAAAGGAGGGAGAGGGAGAGGGAGAGAGAGAACCTCATTGATGTTATGGACAAAATTGTTCTTTGATGGGCCAAAAATAGCACCAACACCAATGGCACCAATCAAACCAAAAGCCATCAAAAAACAATCAAGAACATCAGCATGCATGAAAATGGACTTAAAGCAATCAAGAACATTAATGGAAACATTGTTCTCATCACCACCACCCATTTGCCACCACAACCAAAAAATATTCTTACTACTATAGTACTGTGATGATAAGAAAAAGCAACCAAATAGAGTATGATTTTTCTTCTTAAATTTAAGGGTGAGTTAGATTTTTCTGACAGCTATATATATATATATACTCCCTTCATTTTTAATTATAAGCGAATTTTGACTTTTAGATTTATTTAATTAATGATGTAATCCCCGTGAGTTTTGTTCAGTTGATAGGGATATTGCATATTATATGCAGGAGCCAGGGTTCGAACCCTGGACACTCCACTTCTCCACAATTTAATTGTGTGAGTTCTAGCCACTAGGCTACTTGATCCAAAAAAAAATTAATGATGTACATGGTCTATAATACAGACCACATACATCATTAATTGAATGAACTTAAAAGTCAAAATTTGCTTATAATTAAAAATGGAGGGTGTAGTAAATAACATACTCCCTCCGTCCCTGAATAAGTGAGTTTTTTGTAAAAAAAAATATTGTCCTAAAATAATTGACTCATTTCACTTTTCAATGTAATATTAATTACTTTTTTTCAATTATAACTCTAATTAATACTACTTTTATCACTTCCAGTTCAATATATTTTATTTTACATTTATGATAATGATAAATGCACAAATACTTGACAAGAGTATTTAAAACTATTTTTCTCTTTCCTTCGCTAATACATTTTTCTTAATAAAGTGTGAAATGTTTGATATGCTCACTTAAAATCGCTAATACATTTTTTTAATTGTTTATTGAGTCTTGGACTTTATAATATTAAGGGTCAGGTTAACTTTCTGACTTTCATAAAATGGAACATTTCACTTTTTATCATTTTCCAATGCAAAATTTCTATATTAGTCTCCTTAACTAGTACCCCGTGGGCACTAGTTAACATTTCTCTCATATTAATAATGAATCTTTTATTTTAATTTTTTAAAAACGTTAAAGAGTGCTCTAGAGACACATGTTAAACATTCAAAACAAACAAGTTTTTATATAAAAAAGTGGTGAAATTATTACTTGATCAAGAGTAACAGCTTATATTTTTTAAGACAAAATTTCTTTTTATAGATTGTAAAGGTATTGGTTAACAGGACCCTTATTTGTTTTCCCCTAAAAGAGCACTTAAATAGTACTTACGAATCATTTACCACCAAAGAGGTTGTCACGTTGACAGAAGTTGAACTCACGATCTTGAGAGTATGGCTGAAAATGAATCGAACTGAATCAAACTTTGTTCAGTTTTGCTCGACTCATTAAGAATTTACTCAATTCAAAACTCGACTCGAATTCATTTTGATTTTTTTTATTTATTTCTAGTACAAATAATATAACAGACCTTGTATATATTATGCATTGTCCTTACAAACGGAGTTAAGCTCATGGAGACAACAACACAAACTATTTGAATGTACTCCATCAAACAAAATTATTTGACTGAATACATAAAATCAATTATATAAATTTAAAAATTATATAATTGAGTCAACTCATGAACCAAACAAGTCGAACTATATGTAGCTTATGTTCGACTCATTTAATTAACGAACTTATTTTCAGCTCAAGTTCAACCCATTTGTTGGTTCGGTTCATTTAATTAACGAACTTAATTTAGTTGTATCTAAACAAACAAAATTATTCGTGTAAAAAAGGTGATTTTTTTAAAACACATAGTAGATTCTCATTTTTTTTCTTCAAAAAATCTCTAAATTATCCATTCTCTATGAAGGTTAATGATCAGTAAAAACACAATTTTGACTTCTCTAATATGAAAGTTGATAATCTGCAGAAACACAATTTAGTCCCATTATAATCATTTGACAATTAACCATATTTTTGTATATTTTGTTCGAGGCGAGAGAAAATGATTATTAAAAGATTGAGATCATTTTGTAACAAAAAATTCCTTTTATATAGTTATATATAATTAAACTAAATTATTTTAAAAAAAGTTATTTGTTTAAATTTTTATTAAAAACACAAAATAGATTCTCATAAAATCTCTAACTGATCTATTCTCTAATTATAAAAGGTAATGATAAAAATCACAATTTTTTCTTCTCTAATATGAAATTAATGATCAACAAAAACACAATTTTGCCACATTATAATCATTTGACACTGAGAGTGAGAGAGAGAGAGTTTTAAAATATTGAGATGATTTTGTGACAATTTTTTTATACAGTTGTACTGATGAGTCAATAAATTAGTATTTTTAATATGTTATTTGAGTTTATTATATTTAGATTTGATTTAGTTTTATTTAAATATTATTTCTTTTTTGAGCTATTTTACTTCAATTGCAAATAATTATATTTCAGGAACGAATATCTGAAGATTCAGTCTTGGAGCAAAAGAAAGAGGATTAGGAGCTGAT
>Ga0315915_1005127_pt1 | contig 16396 bp, 13 predicted proteins | sample MpolbnodulesMG_FD_207738 | JGI IMG/M metagenome (GOLD analysis project Ga0315915, IMG submission 207738) | Medicago polymorpha root nodule microbial communities from Los Angeles, California, United States - branched nodules | ecosystem: Host-associated > Plants > Roots > Nodule | place: USA... | reverse complement strand
TTTAAAGATATAAAATTTTGTCTATGGTCTTGTACACTTGAACAAATATTAGCATATCCAATTGACACTTTTTAATACCTTGTTATCATCAAAACCTAAAGAGTGACATATGTTAAACATTTTTGTTCTACTAAACTCCCCCACTCTAAGGGTAATGTTTGTTAAACGTATTTTGTTCCAACAGATTTTCCTATTGGGATTCGTAACCACTTGTTTACACTGATTTTTGGTAAATAACCGCTGGTTTAAAATTAATTGCTTGCAAGATCAACCAGTAAATCTTAAGGACATATTGTGATTTTTATCTTGTAGAAATTCATGATTTTTCTTCAAAACCATATAAAAGATATGAAGATAACTGTCGAATCTGACTTAGTCAAAATCCGTCGAAGTTATTTCCAGAATGAAAATAAAAGAGATTGCTTGAGATAAACAAGTAAATTGCAAAGATACTTAAGAAAACAAACTTAAATTGCATTGATTGAATGTAAATTGGTACACAAGTTCATACATTGCAACTTGTGACTCGTTTCGCTCTTGAATGCGGATAGTTTGAGTGTAAGTTTTTTGTATGATTGAATTGTGACCACTTTCCCTTATGAAAAGCTCCTATTTATACTAATAGAAATAACTAACTACATCAAGATTTGAAACTACAACTGCTAAAAACGAACAACATATCCGTTCGATTTGAATTTCAAACACCTGCTCTTGGAAATATTTGTTGCTTGTCCTTATCCAAAACGAACTGTGCTTCGATATTTTTTGCATGTCGAACCGAAATCCACACTTCGAGCATTTCCAGTAGGTCCAACCTTCGATCAAATATCGAGATATGAAAATTGTATTGTTTCCTTCACTTTCACAAAGTTAACCTTGATTTGATTGCATTTATGATAGCTTTCAAAATCTTGATGTAAAAGCGGTTCATATAAAGCTTTATGGTGTCCCCACCATAGTTTAGTGGGCCACATTCCAGTCATTGGGAACTACCATTCTTTTATTATTTCAAAAACTGTCAACGTGAGATGTTGACATTTGTCAAGATCAAAAAGTTATAAAATAAGGGTTTCACCTTTCCCTATCTATTTCTGCTGAAATTTTCATTGTTTTTTCTTCTTCTTCACTGAGAAAAAATACCATCGCCAAACTTCCAAAATTTTAGCCTTTTACCCAGAAATTTTACACTATCTCTTCGTCTCAATCGTTTGTCAGACGTTTGATTATGACAAATCCAGAAGGATCCTCTTCTCAACTTTCAAATCGCGACGAGCCCGTTAATTTCTGAAGAGAAATTCCTGTTGGTAGCCATCAGTTCATGGAGGAACCGAATGTTAAGGAGGCTGAAGAAATTTTTTGGAAATCCCAAGTAATTATTCAATGCCCTAATTCACCACATGCATTCTTAGGACCTCTTCCAGATAATAAAGAGAACAAAGAAAAGCTTAGCGCCATTTTTCCTAGTTTTGAAAAACAACCTCCTTTAATTTTCACCAAAGGTCCTTATGACCTTAGTTTCCTGAAATCTAAATTTAGGACATAACCTAAACATGAGAACAATGAGGAATATATTTCTTGGCTAGACAACCTCCTTTAATTTTCACCAAAGGTCCTTATGACCTTAGAATATATTTCTTGTCCAGCTATCTAGGCAAGGACCCAAATTCCACAATGAGATGCTAATTGCTGCCCTACATTTCTGGAATCCTTCGAACAACAGCCTCCACTTGAAATATGGCATGCTTACCCCCACCTTATTAGATGTTGCTGGCCTTACTGGTCTAAAACCTACCGGCCAATCTTTCGATCCAGACAGTCATGACTCAGACATTTCCTTTGATTTCACCAGACTTACTTATGGTAATTTTATAAAAGACCAACGCATTACTACAAGTGTTGAAGTCTCTGATAAAGAGCACATTGCCTTCCTAATCTATTGGTTATCTATGTATATCTTTTGTTCAAGATCCATACAAGTCCCTAAAGGATTCAAAATCTTAGCTATTCAACTGCATGAGGGGAGAGATATTTGCCTAAGCAAACTTATTTTAGGATCCCTGTATGAGAACTTAAATCAAGCAGTGACTAGCATCAAAGAGTACCAATCAGGAAGTAGTTTGATTATTCCCGGTCCTATTTGGTTATTTCAATTGTGGCTCTTAGCCACTTTTAGAACAAAACTGGCAGTTTTCCTCCCCACTAACTTTACAAAGGCATATGAAGATAGATCCACTGAAGGAATAAGCTTGGCTATGCTTCGATATGGCAACAAAAACTCGCAAGAGTTATTTTCTATCGCTTATGAAGCCCTCTTAGGATGTGAGGTTTTTACCCCTTCTTTGGCCTATTTACAACTAGAGTTTGAGGGCCAGCCTGGTTCAGAAAAGAATTCCCAGCAACTTCAATTGAGGACGAAGCAGAGATAAATGTCATATGGAAAGCTTACCTGACTCCTACATTCCAGTCTAGCAGGATAACGACCAGTGGCCCTTATGGGGTATATGGCTACCAGCCAAATCAGGTTGCGAGGCAGTTTGGTTTGGTTCAACCAAAACCTAATTCTTTGTACAAATGTTTAGATGATCTGAGGCCTCCATTGATAGAACATGTGTGGAGATCAATCATACGCAAAAGCAAAACTCAAGATCGAAACCTCATTTTCGAGCCTACTCCTTTTGCATTATCACATGCATGTAGTGAAGCATTCTTTCGATGGTGGCAAGACTATTATAGACGTCAAGCCAACTGAGTGAATCCTGACACTTTGCTTCCTCAACTGATATATGTTTTTGACATTATGCAGAACAAATCGAAGAGAAGCAAAGGTATGCATATTCGAGAAATTCAAGCTTTCCAATTTTTTTCCCAGACTGCATATGACCCTTTGCATCTTAAAAGAACAGTTCACTATGCCGCCCAAACTTTACGAGACAAATTTTTTGATAAAATTCCCACAATGAAATTTCCACCTTTCAATCGCAGTAAATACCTCATTGCATTACATTTTAAAATGAAATTTCCATCGTTGCCAACTAGCAAGCTGGCCCTGGCTTTTAGGCCACCATATCCAAAATGGTTACCTTGTGATTCTTTACTGGGAATGAGTCAAAAATTAAAAACAAAAGAAAAGGATAAAGTGACTGCAACCAAATGTAACCTATACACATTTAGAGGTCACCTTCATTTAGATCTACCTCACATTCGAATCATTTCTCCAATAGGAATAGGTAAGAAGTCTTTCAATTTTTAGAAACAAATAAACAATGTTTATAGAAAAATGCTACTTATCTGTTCATCCATATGCTTGCAGTTGTTCCCTTAACGTAAGGAGATGAAAGAAAGGATGATGATACAAGCACGCAGACTCAATCGAAATCCAAGTTGGAGAAGCCATCCAAGAAATGAAAATCTTCCAAGTCAGAGAAAAAGAGAGTCACATCTTCCCCCGAGCCTTCTCCCAAAAAGACCAAAAATTCAACAACTAAGGAGAATGTATGTTTCTTTCCTTCGATTGATCCTTAAATATTTCATTCATATGACAACATCTTAATTTCAATCTTTGCAGCTTGGCATTCCGCCTGAATCTGTCGAGATTATTAATGCCTATGAGGCACCGAAAAACAAAGAGCGTCGAAGGAAAAGGAAACAAGAGGTACTGGAAATGACTGTCGAAGCGACACCCACTGAAGAATCCCCGGACAAATTAATCTCCAAAAGGAGAAAACGTAGTCACAAAGACTCGAAACCAAACAGCGCCAACTCTTGCGTTGGTGACAATGTCTCAAAGGTAATTATCGAACCAAACTTTAGTTCAGTGAATTTAGATTTATTTATCTCATTCCAAGAATGCCTCTTAATATTCCAACAACTTTTCTCACTAGAGTATCGAGCGTAGTAATGCTGATACATCTCAACAGGCGCAACTTCCAATCACTGACCTTTAAGCAGCGTCACCTATAGCTGAGGAAGAAGCTGGCGTTGAGACTAGTCCTCCTCCACTGAATCTCGAAGTGACTTCTCCAATCAACATCCAGAATTACATGTTGAAGGTTTAGAGAACGATCAATCGAAAAGAGACGATGATCAAATCGATACAGGAGATTCAATTCTTGATGCTCACGCGGATCAACACATTGTTGTAGGAAAATACAACGTTAGTTTGGGCAACACATTTAATCCTGGTGATAATTCATCGAAAGACGCCACATCAATGGTTAAGATCCAGACAACGAATGTGGTTATGAGTCGAGAAGAACTCGATCAACTTGAGAAGGACAATCCTTTGGAAGCCTTTGACTTTATGGTGAAAAGCGATGTCCTTTTTTCTAAAAACACCGGAAAGTCTTCAGACATTTCTATTGATGATCCATCAGAGACTTCGATGGAAAATCTCCTAGCGGAGTTTCAAAGCAAAGTGCTGGGGACACATTTATTTGAAGCCATAGAGCAAGATGGCAGCGTCATCTCTGAAGTAAAAGAATTGCTTCATAAATTGAGCAAACTTCCTTCTGGATCTAGATTCCAAGAATTTTCTCAGGCACTGGAACCTCTCATGGAGGGCATCAACCAGAGTTTTCAACAAAAGAAAACTGATCAATCCAAACTTGAGGAACAAACCCTGCGTTGTGACCAACTTAGGGCTGAAGTCACCAACTTTTAAGCAAAGCTCGATACCTTTCGACAAGAAATCCCAGATACTCAACAAAAGGTGGCGGAAATTGATTCCACCATTGCCAAATACAAGGAGGAAATCCAAAATTAGAGCTCCAGAAAGCCGTCGTCTTGGAAAAGGAGGCTCTTATGAAAAAAGAAGCTAGCATTGCTATACAAAAGGTCAAAGAGTCAAAAATGTTTCAACAAGAGATAGCAACACTTGTTGACAATGGCAAGGCCCTCGATGAGAAATTAACTGAGTTTAAGAGCCAACTTGACAAGCTCAAATTTGAGTTTGTAATTTAAACAGCTCTTTGTAATTTTCATTTTGAAAGATATTTTATCCCTTTTATTCTATAATCTTTGGATTCGTAACGGTGTTAAAACCGTTTTTTTGCATTTTGTTTTACTTTTAAATATTTCTATTTTGCCAATCCATTATTTTCTAATTACAAAATTTATATTAGGAACAAGTTTCAAGAATGGCAATGATGAGAAACTAAAAAGTTTCTTCGTTTTAACCACTCAAATTAAAACTGCCTCGGAAACTGTAAAGTTATATCATTTATGATAATATTTAGGGAATTTAAAATAAAAGTTAAATAAACTTTAAATCTTCCCTCTTTTTACGAGGCACATCTACAGTCGCTACCTTCCACGTGTCCAAATCTTTGAAAGATGGAAACTGTAAATTTGGAACTTCTTTCAACTTCTACATCTACTATAAATACCGTACTTTCCTCTGCAAGTTTTATCATCTTCTCTATTTTTCTTCCCACTCTTTGCAGAAAAAACCACAAATTTCTTTCTTTTTCCTTCCATCAAAATGGATTTCTTGAGTGATAATTTGATCATCAACATTGCTGAGAGAGTTGCTGCTCATAGTTTTCGTGATCTCTTTTCTTTCATGAGGACGAACAAGAGGCATGCAAACCTCTGCAGAACTCCTGATGTTTCAAAAGCTTTTGGCGCTGATTGCATTGCGCTACTCACTGATCTCTGCCTATCCCATGAAAAACTTAACTTCATGGATCGTTTGTGGGATGATGGAAACCCTATGTTTTGCTGGAACCTATGCCACACTTTGATGTGATAGAGCGTTTGTTGACGAACGCTGAGGCTGCAAACTCTTTAAGTGCTAAGTACTTTCATGTTCTAATGAGGGCTATTAGCATGCCTCCTATCAACGAGGGAAGAATCTTAGCTGATTTCTATGCGCTCTTGAAGACCAAAACCTTTCACAATACCGGTCTGATATCCTGGGAGGAAATAATTCTTTTAGGTTTTGCTGCACCTGGTACAAGAGATTTATGCTTGCAGGCATGTGTCGCCGACGCTTTTTCTACAATTGGCTCAACTGCCCAGGAGATGGAAGAAGGGGTAATTATCGAGGGTTTCTCCCTGTTGATGATGAAGAGTATGCTTTCAACCATTTCTGCATCTGCTGTCGTCTTGATGGAGAAGTCTAATGGCTCATTGATGTTTTCAGCATTGATCACTACATCTAGAGCCTTGGTCGTTTTCAGATTTCAACTTCAAATTTACATCTTTCAGCATTTAAGCTTTTTAGACTTATCTTGGTTGCATTTTTATTTTGTAATGGCTAGTTTGTTTTTATCTATTTTGGGACTCTCTGTGGTTTTAATGTAACCTGCCCGTTAGCTGGCATTATTATCTAATGTCATTTTCTGTTTCTTTTCGAATTACTCATGTGTGATTTTAACTTCTTGCAATAACGGTCTATATTTTTTTCAAATATTTACCATTTATATGTAAGATCCTCTGATCGTCTTTTAACTATTCGATCTCATACACGTTATTCGAAAAAACTCTTAGAACTTCCCATGGTCTCTCCCAACTGGGTGACCATTTTCCCAAGACTCGATTCTTCTTGTCCATTGGCAGAACGACTTTCCACACCAAATCTCCTTGAGCAAAAAACTTCGATTTCACTTTTTTATTGTAGGCTTTTGCTACTCTCTCTTTTTTCTTTGTAAGGACTTCTAATGCCATTAATCTCTCTTCATCTAAATCAATCAATTCGTCTAGAATCATATTCCAATAGTGATTTGTCGGAATTTCGCATTGTCTTTGGATTCTAGTTGATTGAAGACAAATTTCAACTGGTAACACTGCATCATGGCGAAATGTGAGCCTAAAAGGTGTGGTGTTAGTCGACTCTTTAGGGGAAGTTTGACATGCCCATAAAGCTTCGCCAAGAACTTCATGCCAATTCTTGGGTTTCCTTTTAGTTTTCCTTTTAATTATGGAAATAATGTTTTTATTTGCTGCTTCGACCTGACCATTTGCTTGGGCATAATATGGTGTCGAAATTAACAGTTTAAAACTTGTATCTTCGGCAAACTTTACCATCTTTCGTCCTGTAAACACAGATCATTGGTTTGTAGTGATGGTTTATGGAATACCAAATCTATGAATGATATATTTCTGGATGAAATCTATGACTACATCTTAAGTGACCTCTGGTAGTGGGATTGCCTCTATCCATTTTGTAAAATAGTTTATTCCAACCAAAATATATCTATGGCCTTTCGATGACTTAGGTTTAATTTCTCCAATTACATCTAAAGCCCAGCCTCTAAATGGCCAAGGTTTAATTATCGAATGTAATTCACTTGCTGGCACACGTTGAATCCCAGCATGTTTTTGACATTCTTGGCAACCTTTGGCAAATTCTATGCAATCTTTTAGCATAGTTGGCCAATATACGCCTTACCGAAATAAAATCCACTTCATTTTATGGCCTGCTTGGTGTGTTCCACATGCCCCACTATGAGTATTGGAAACAACCATATATACCTCTGTTTCTCTAAGGCATTTGAGTAAAACTCCCTATGGAGTCTTTTTGAACAACTCGTTCCCCACAATCACATAACTTAAAGCTCTATACTTTATCTTTCGACAAGTTGTCCCATCAGGGTTTTCCAGATAATTGACTATTGGTTTTCGCCAATCATCATCAGTTAAATTGTTAATAACAAAAATTTCGACCAAATTCGTACCTTGTGCGTGTCCGTCAAACGCTTCTACCTCCCCAAGTTTTGGTATTAACAATTTCTTAGAAGGAGCTTCTCTCGAACTACACTTATTCCTGATCTCGATCATTTCTTGCATTTGTTCTTTCGAAACCTTGTACCCTGAAGCCATTTGGTCTAGATCATTCGCTTCTTGATTCTCCAACCGAGGAATGTGTTGTATTTCAACATGAGTGAAACGTTTGAGTAGTGCATTTGCAGCGATATTCAAGCCATTCAACAATCAATATTGTTCTAAGTGTATGGATTTAATTAAAATGTTTTTTTTTGTAAACCTATATAAACTATTTGACATAAAATAAATAGAGAAGAGATAGGGCTATTTCGCTTGGGGTTAGAGACAGTCAACCAAGTGTAACAACTGCAATCTCACGATCAAATAACAGATTCTAGCTTTTTAAACTATATATTATCACAATCACTCGACAACATCATTCGTGTCCAAATGATGTCGTGCTTTCTAATGGACTATTTAAAAGTCGATTTCCCAAACTATTAAACAATCACAAAGTCGATTGGATCGTTTAGTCGACGATTTTCCAATCTATTAAACAACCCAAAAGCATTAAGCTCTTGATTTCAAGGTGATTATCAAAGATTAAAATCTATGTCTAGAATGAAAACTTAGATAGATTGTTATTCTATTCCTAGATCCAAAAGTATTTGTTAATATCATTTCAAATCTCAATAAAGCTTTAAACACAAGAATAACAACAATATTGAATAAATAGCTAGAATCATATATTAAAAGATCAAGAGTTTACATAATGGCTTGTTTGAATACCTCAAAACCCACAAGGGTAGATGTAGCTACATATGTCTATGCAAGCTTGGCAAATGATGAAATAAAGATGAAGATTCCATGCCTAGACTCATGATGTCTCAACAAATCTTAGGTAGAATCTACTCTTAACAACCTTGATTTGTGTTTCTCTCCAGAAATGCATCTCCAAAAAGTGTGCTACTCTTTGTTCTTCTTTCCCAAAACGTGATTTATCTCCAAAAGTGTATCCTGTGCAAAAGATACTGATGCATGTGTGGCTCTTCCCTTTTATTTTGTGTTTTCGGGTCAACCACATTGTTACTATCCATTGACCAAATAGACCAAGCCAACTTGTGTCTGTTTGTTTATACACCCTCCAAAATTGTCTTCACGCTGCCAATTCATGTAGACAAGTTTCTTGGATTTGCTCCATTTCACATGAAACTAACTAATAATAATAATAATCTCTTATTTGACTTAATAAATCAAAAAACAATAATTTATTCAAAAAGACTCTAAATTAAATACTGGAATAATAAAAATAGAATATAAATTTAATTAAAAAAACTCTAAAAATGTGATATGACAGACTGTCATCAGTTATTCAATCTGGCTGCTACAGAATGGAATAATATTATCGAGGAGAGGTTGATGAAATCAAATGTAGATTCTTTTTGGACTTCTCCATATGAAAAATGACCCAAGACCGAGAGCATAAAGCTCGGTCTAGACTGCATTACACGATCCAGCTTTGGAAAAGAAGCTCTTAATAAAAGGACTAAGTCTCTAGCATGACCACCACAAGCCGAGTTTCTCGTGCTACCATTGTCATAGACATCACATTAACTTTGACATATCAGGTGGAAGGTTTACTGCAAAAAACATCAACAAAAGTATAAATACTTTGTTGCTTCCTATATAAGTTATTGTTGTGTTGTTTAATAATAAATTGGACATGACTTATAATTTGATATGTAATATTGTGTTCATTCTTCCAAGGATAGTGGATAACCACTCCAAAGAAAACAAACCAATGATCATGAAGCAAAGTTAAATCATTAGAAGAGAGATTCCAATCAATCCATGCCATGGATAAAAAAACTTAGGCTTAATTAAATCTTTGATCCTGAATTTATTTGTTGTTTTTAATTTGGTCCCAAAACTCTAATTTTTTTTTTGTTTGGTCCCTCAAATACACTTCCGTTAATCAATTTGGACATCTCCGTTAATTTTTTAATGGATTATATTACTGATATGATTTTGACCGTTTAATTGCAAGTCTATTATATCTAATGATGAACCTTCCACATCTAATTTTTTCCACCTTTCTTCTTCCCTCATTTTCTTCTTCTTCTTCTGATTCAAACACCAAAAAAATCCAACGCTAAAAAAACACATCGAACACATGCAATACACATGTAATTAATCACAAGATTTCCATTATCTTGAAGTAGCCTTCTCTTTCTCTTTCTACTCATACATTCTTTGGCTTCGTATTATTAGTCTCACTTAAATCCAATCACAAAAAACACAAATCATATCTTCCCCATAATTTAGAGTTATGGGACCAAATTAAAAACAGTAAATAAGTTGAGAGACCAAATATTCAATTAAGCCAAAAACTTAACTCCAATGGTTAGGATCCATGATGCTAGTTTAAAACTATTGGAGACTGACTTCTTTGTTTGGGAAGAACAATTAGCAGAAGATTTGTTGAGACTTCTTGGGAATGTTGTGGGTAATGGTGATGATAGATGGGTTTAGAAGCTTGATTCGTGTGACATCTTTATAGTCAAATCTTTTTAGGGGAATTAGTCACTTTAGTCCCTGAATGGGAAATGAGTAGTCACTTTAGTCCCTGATTGCAGAGAAATTGCAAAACAATCCCTGAATGTAGACTCTGTTCGTCAATTTCAGGGACTAAAGTGACTAACATGGTCTACATTCAGGGACTAAGTTGACTAACGGAGTCTGCATTCAGTGACTAAATTGACTAACATAGTCTACATTTAAGAACTATTTTGTAATTTATCAGCATTCAGGGACTAAAATGACGACTCCTTTCTTATTCAGGGACTAAAGTGATTAATCTCTCAATCTTTTTATGTGGCGTTAAGCTCAAAACTCCTTACTCCTGTACTTTGAATTTAATTATTTGAAGGGGTTTGAAATGTGATGTGAATGCTTGCCTCTAAATGTATGGTTGAAGGAAGGTTGATGTCACAAATCAAAGTGTCATTGAAAGAAGGCATGTTCGGTTGCTAATTGGTCATTTGTGTCATCTAATCTTCGTTAATTAGAAGAAACCAATAGACAAATATTTGGAAGATAGCATGCAATCGGAATGAATTTTACAGGGTTTGGCTTTGGGAAAAAAATTGTTGTTTAAAAAAAATAGGCTTAATTGCTCTTTTGGTCCCTTAAGTTATTATTTGGTATCGCTTTGGTCCCTTAACTAAAAAAAAGACCGTTTGAGTATTTTATTTTTATCTCCGTTACCTGTTTTGGTCCCTTCCGTTAGTTTTAATCAAAAAACGTTAACTGCTATCCACATATCATTTTGACATTGGCTGAAAAACTTAATTTATTTTTTTTATCTTCTTCACTTAAATTCTTCATCTTCTTCCCCCATTTTCTGGAAAATAAGAACAACACCAACAACACTTTTCTGAAAGAAAAAAAAAAAAGAACAACACCATCCCAATAAAATCTAAATTTGAACCCATTACCATTAAGATTTGTGAATTTCTTGAAGATTTGGAGGAAGATGAATAATTTGATGAGTCTTCTTCTCATAACACTATAAGTCTTCTTCACGCATAACACCATAGGTCTGCTTCACCCATAACACCATGAGTCTTCTTCTTCCTCCATAGGTCTTCTCATAACACCAGCCCCAAACTTTCTTCTTCTTCCATAGGTCTTCCTCATTACACCATAACATCATCAAATGAAAATTCATTTAAAGAATTGAGAAAAGAAAGGGCACGCCTTCGTTTGAATATATCAGATCTGCAAATTTCCTATGAGTTTGCAATCAAATTCAAAAGATTTCTTGGCAACATCTTCAAAATTTATTTAGAGACAAAGAAAATAAATTCCATAATTCCAAATTGAACAAATTAGATGATTTCTTTCCCAATCTGTTAATTTCTTCTTCCCAACGATTGGTCTTTTGCAACCCATCAAACCGAAATTCTTTGTAATCCATAGCAACCTCTATCCTCAACGACGCTTATACACCACGGAACAGATCTCGTTAGATCAATTTTTGCACTAAAAATGTCGTTCGCTTCATTCTTTTCAGTTATTTTTAGCATTCTATATTTGATGTGAAGATGGCGAGAAGCTCCTCTCTGTATTTGATTTGAAGATGAAATGGATTAAAATGAATCTGATTTAGCATGAAGATGATGAAAAAAAAATCTGGGTTGGTGTGTTGTTGATGATGAAGATCATGAAGAAGAGGATGGAAGGAGAAGGAAGAAGATGAATAATACAAACCCTAAAGTTTTTTTGAATTTTTTTTAACAGAAGGTACCAAACCAGGTAACATAGATAAAGATAAAGTACTCAAACAGTCTTTTTTTTAGTTAAGGGACCAAAGCGATACCAAATAAATACTTAAGGGGCCAAAAGAGCAATTAAGCCAAAAAAATAAGGGTCATGTTAAATTATGTCCTAAGGGCACATGTTAAGGAATAATAAAAAACAACTTTGTATTGAAAAACATAATATTTTTAATTTTAAGAAGTTGAATGCACGAATTTTGATATGGATATTTTTATAATGAGTTCCTTAATATATGTCCTTGAGGACAGGGACAGACCCACGTAGAGAGCTATGTGGGCCAAGGCCCTCACATCAATTTTAAAATTTCCATTCATATATATTTTTTTGGTTGGATTGGCTTGTAGTTTCACTCTTAGTTATGGTTCCTTCCTCGTTTATGTCATATACTCATAAGTATAATACAATTTAATAATGGAATAATGGTTATTTTGGTCTTTGAATGTATAACGAATAGCCACAATAGTCCTTAAATGTATAAAAAATTTAAAATAGTCTTTAATTGTGCACTTTGTTATTCAAAATAATCATTGATGCTAAAATAATCCATCAATTCTCACAATAACTCTTTTTATAATGGAACTGAAATGAAAATAAGTATATTGAAGGAGTAATATGACAATATTAATTAATTATTTTAATGTCATGGACTACTTTGACTAATAAAGTGCACATTCAGTGACTATTTTGAAATTTCAATACATTGAGGGACCATTATGACCAAGGTTTTAAAAAACGGGGCTTTACCTCTAAAACGGCCTTTATAAAACGGTATAAGCAGCCACCGTTACCGTTTTTAAATTTATAAAAAAGCGAATTAATTAGGAAAAAAATTATAAAAAAATCTCAAATTTAATATATTTTGAAATTTTTGAAAAAGTATAAAAAAAATCGAAAAAGATTCTAAAAAACCCAAATATAAATTAAAGTTAAAAAAAAATCGAAAAATACAATATTATCTAATTTAACTTTTCAAAAATTAAATTCCAGAACTTTTAAATATCTTAATTTAAAAAAAAAATCAGAACTTATTTCTATTTTTTTTTAAATTTCAAAAAAAAATCAAAATGTTTTTTTTGATTATTTTTAATTTTTGAAAAAAAATCTGAATATTTTTTCGATTTTTTAAATTTAAAAAAAATGAATTTTATTTTTCTAATTTTTTAAAGTTTTCAGATTTTTTTAAAAAAGATTTTCGTTTAATTTTTTTAAAATAATATAAATGACGTGTAAATTGTTTTTTACGCGTGGCAAGGAAAAATAAAAAGAAAAAGCCACGTAAGTGCCACATCAAAGATTCTGGTGAGTCAATGGACTTAGGGGGCAAAATGAAGAATCTTTATTTTATAAGGACCGAATTTAATTTTTTTTTATAGGAGGCAAAATCAAAAGTGCATTATATTACAGGGGTAAAACACTATTAACCCTTAAAATTAACCTGATCCACTAGGTTGAACTTATTAATAACATTGTTGAATGTTAGTTCCATATTTCCTAATTGCCCCACTTTTAGGTAAGTTCTCCCTTGGGTTAATAATTGAGTAACATTACTTTACCTCTGATTTTCTAAACAATTATCAATTTTTTCCTCATTTGACACCATTCTAATTAAAATTAACCTGATCCTCAAGGTTGAACTTAGGATAACATTGTTCAATGTTAGTACCATTTTTCCTAGTTGCCAAACTTTTGGATAAGTTCTTCCGTTGGTTAATAATTGAGAATTATTCACTCTACCATTGATTTTCTAAATAATTATCAACTTTTTTTCTCATTCAATACCACTCTAATTAAAATTAACTTGGGTTAATAATTGAGTAACGTTTACTCTACCTTTGAGTTTCTAAACAATTATTGATTTTTCCTCAACTAGTATCATTCAATACCACTCTAATTAAAATTAACATGACCCTCAAGCTTGAAGTTAGGATAATAACATTGGAGGTTAGTATCATTGCTCTTTTAGGCTAATGCTTAATATAGCGAAAACCCATTTCATGATGTGCATTGTAACAGCCTAATTTTCGCTAAATTTATTCTATTATTTATTTATGTGTGTTTATGTGTGTTTATATGTGCTTATATGTGATTAATTGCCTTTGTGTGTATTTTGGGTTAGGATTAGTGGATTTCAGTGTTAGAAGGGTATTATAGTCATTTTAGAATCAGAGTATTTTGGGCATTTTGTGAGCAAGGGTAAATTAGTAATTTCATGATGAGGGTTATTTTTAGTGTTTCAAATGAGAACCATTATTTTTACTAAGTTACTATTCGGTAGTGGTAATTAGTTTTGAACCGGTAATTATTGATAACTTTTAACCGTGAGTGAATAGAAATTTTGAGAGTTAGTTTATAAGGGTCTTGGAGCCCATTAGACTTTAAGGGTTAAGCCCAATAGTGTGGACACTATTTAAGTCTTAGTCTTTAAGAGAATTGGGGTTCACAATCATTTTACAAAATTTTAAGAAGAGGTAGAGAGAGAAAGGGCAAGAGAAAGGGGCAAGAGGAAGAGAAGAGGGTTGTAGAGAAAAACTTGAGGAACCAAGAGGAGCTAGGGATTCTAGGAGCTTAATTTAAGCTTTTGCTAGGATTATTGCTTATTGAGGTAAGGGGGTTAGATTTCAATCATAATCTCTTAATTGTAATCTTTTCTCTAATTCTTTGCAAAAATGCTTACTTTGGATAAGTGATTATTGTGAGCTTATTTGTTTAAATTCGTGCTCTAGTTTTAGTGTTATGTTTGAGGATATGAAATTGTTAATAATTAAATTGTTGATGTTGAAACTGCATGTTCATGTGAAAATAGGTATATCGTGAATTGTGCTCTAATTGTTGAATTGTGCTATGTTGTTGTTTATTTGTGGTGGGATTCATGTTTAATTGATGTTGTTGTTGTTATGAGATATTGTTGTTGATGATTCATAACTTGGGTGTTCATAATCATGGGTTTGTGATGTGAATTAAGTTGTTGGTGATGGTTTTTGTGGAAATGGGTTGATTTGGTGAATCATGTTGAAATGACATTTGTTTTCATGTTTAATGTGTTTTTGAAAGTTCTTTTGAGTTCATGAACCTGTAAACAATCTTTGTAAACATATTTGGGTGTTGGGAGATCAAAATTGGGGATTTTGAGTGAAAAAGGGGAAGACCCCAAGAGTTTTTGTGCAGAACTGATGACTGTACGCTTAAGCGTGCGCCCAAGCGTACAACCACTGTTAGCTACTGGAGCCTGCACGCTTAAGCGTACAAGCCCAGTTTCAGCACCTTTTGATTTTCGTTACGGGCTTTCGGGGACCAATCCGAGCTTTGTAAAACACTTCTTTCAACTTATTTAATTATTGTTTATGCTCTTAAACCTACTAGAACATCTCATAGATGAGATTGGACTTGATTTTGTGATTTTGAACTTAACCTTTGACAATTGTCCAAGAACGTCGATTTTTCCGAAACTTGTTTTTCTCAAGGAAATGGAGTAGGGTTAAGGTTGTATACTGGTTATATGATTTCTAAAAATGGTTGTGATTGGTTTCATTGAGTTTTAACTTGTTTTGCTTTGAAAATGGATTTCTTTTGGAAAAGTGATAAATAGAGACGAACTTATGATTTTGATGAAGTTGGCCGATGAAACACACATGTATACTCTACTGCACTCCTATGTGATCTAAGTGTATACATAGTTGATGCATTAGACCTTGTTTAGTTGGTTTTGATTTATTTGTTTCAATTATTTTAAAGTTGTAAAATGAGAGACGAACTTTGTCGAAAATGGTCTTTAAGGCCGATTACTTTGCAAACCTTTTGTGAATAGCTTTGTATGATTACATAAACACGTATGAATGATTGCTAGGTGTTGAAAATGATATTTATCTTAATATGATGTATTTTCTTCTTTACTTGGATCGTGAGAAGTTGTATGTTAGTGTTGAACTATGTGAAGAAGTTGATGTTAGTGAATGCATATATGTTGATTGATTGAGATGTTGTTGGTGAATACATATATTTTAATTGAATTGTGAATGTTGTTGGTAATTGCATATATGTCAAGTGATGGTGAATTGTTAGTGAATACATATATGCTAAATGATTGGTGATGATGTGGTGAATTGTTTGTGTGAACATATGCATTGTGTCGAGTCATATTTTCATGCATACATGACTGATGGTGACATATGTTTATATCCAAAATGTAAGACGGGTGTGAAATCTTACATACGATGTTTTTGTTGCATCGAAGGTGACGACTGTTTTTGTTTTTGTACCGCATGCATCTAGAAGAGTTTAGAATATTGCATGCATTTGAATAGTTGATGAGTCGTGTCATAATTGAATATGTGACTTGGTGAATTTGTGCATT
>Ga0315915_1005125_pt1 | contig 16397 bp, 7 predicted proteins | sample MpolbnodulesMG_FD_207738 | JGI IMG/M metagenome (GOLD analysis project Ga0315915, IMG submission 207738) | Medicago polymorpha root nodule microbial communities from Los Angeles, California, United States - branched nodules | ecosystem: Host-associated > Plants > Roots > Nodule | place: USA... | reverse complement strand
GTAGAATTAAACGTTGATTCTTTGGTTGTGGCAAAGACTTTATTGGATGAAGGAGATGTCAGACCTATTAGTCGTAATCTTGTTCAAAAGATAAGGAGATTACTTCAAATGGCGTGGGAGGTGAAAGTTCAACACTCTTACCGTGAAGCAAACACTTGTGCAGATGCATTGACTAATATTGGTTGTAGTATGGGATCTACTTTGATGATTTATGAGTCTTGTCAGACTCAATTAAGACATTTGTTAGTAGCTGATCAAATGGGGGTTCCACATCCTCGTATGGTCAATTTGTAATTTGTTTCCTCTGGGCCGTTGGCCCTCTTTACAATCAAAAAAAAAAAGCATTTTTTTTTTTAGGAATCCAACATAGCATTACTTTAAAATTATCAACAAAAAAAAAAGTTTAAAATCCGAATGAGGGATTTCAATTTACTCTCACCTAAATGAGTTGAATTTTGGCGTATTGTTATTAAATTTTTTAAAAGGTCCCTCTATGTATATAGTAGGGGTCATGCTAACTTGTGCCCTTAGGGCACATGTTAAACAACCTAAAAAGATCAATTTTGCATTGGAAAACATATTATGTCAACTTTTACTATATATATTTCTATAATGAGTTCTTTAACAAGTGCACTTGATGACACAAATTAACATTTACCATATAGTAGTCTCTCTGTTCATTTTTAATGTCTCATTAGTGTTAATTTTGGAGGAAATTGGAAGGAGAATGCCAAATAAAAAAAGAAAAAACATGAGGCCAATCATTATAGAAAAAATGGGCTCCAAAATTCAACAATATCATAATACTTGAATAAACTTGAATAAAAAAAATTCAAATAATCCTTTTATAACAAGTTCTACAATGTTTACATAAAGCATTTCTGTCCAAAAAAATGTATACATTCATACAGAAACAGTTGATCCAAAAGTACATAAAGTATAAAGTTGGTTAATTTTCTTGGTATGCAAGACCGTATACGATACGTAATCTTCATTCCCTTCCTTCCTTCACAATCTTACATACTACATTACACCATTTAACCATTTTTCCCGCACACACAAATCACAATCACTTCTCTTCTCTCTCACTACAATAGAGAAAAGAGAGTGAAACCAAACCACACTACACGACGTCGTTTCACAGATCCACCCCCAAGACACAGAGCTGGATCCCTCACAAGATCCCAAACAATATCAGGCTCCACCTGCCACCGCATCCAACGGCCACGGTCAGATCCGTTACCGTTCACCTTCCTCCGCCGAACTCACCGCCGTTCAATCCACTTCTCCTCCCTCCGATAACCACTCCTCCGACTCCGAATTCACCAAAATGCTCAAACGTCCCACTCGTCAGGAGTCACTCTCCGATAAGATCTACAGATTCCGTGGCACTCTTCTTGTTGTTTCGATCCCTATCCTTCTCATCACGTTTGTTCTTTATATGATGCCGTCGAGCTCGAATTATGATTCTGCCGGAGATTATGCTCTTCTTAATCGGAAACTTTCGCCGGATAAAAAATCTGGTGGCTCTTATGCTGTTATTTTTGATGCTGGTAGCTCTGGTAGCCGTGTTCATGTTTTTCATTTTGATCAGAATTTAGATCTTGTTCACATTGGCAAAGATCTTGAACTTTTCGAACAGGTCAACACAATTTTCTCTTTCTCTATAATAGGAACATTATCTTATTCGATAAAATAAAAAAGAAGGAACAATTTGCACTTTATTAGGAGTTTATTTTGATTTATTCCCCAAAATTAGTTGAGAGTGGTATATGCTAAATAATTTTTATTTAGATGCAATAATATAGATATACAATTAAGCACAATAGGAAAGTGCAAATAATATTTATATTTAAATGCAGCTTATGTAGTTTTGATTCGTGTTTTGCAGCTTAAACCTGGTTTGAGTGCGTATGCTCAGAAACCGCAGCAAGCAGCAGAATCTCTGGTTTCACTTTTGGAGAAAGCGGAGGGTGTTGTTCCACGGGAATTGCGATCAAAAACACCAGTTCGAGTTGGGGTGTGTGGTTTTGTTTTTTCGCATTGCATTTCTGAGTTGTTTGTGTATTGTTTCTATGAAGGAAAATTGAATTGAATTTATGTGGTGATGCAGGCAACTGCAGGTTTGAGGGCTTTGGAAGGGGATGCATCTGATAAGATATTGCAAGCGGTAACTATTGCTTTATCTTTCTCAGTTTCAGTGGTTTCAGAAGCTGTGCGCATTTTATTGATTTAAATTTCGTTGATGTAAGGTAAGGGATTTGCTGAAGCACAGAAGCTCCTTTAAATCTGATGCTGATGCAGTTACAGTGTTGGATGGAACACAAGAAGGTGCTTATCAATGGGTATGATTTATGAACATAATGCTATCAGTGATTTATTAAAGTTTTCTTATTGCGTGCTCATGGCTCTAGGCTGCCATTCACTAGTATTATATGAATGCATCACAATTAGAATGCATCCTGGCTAGAGGAGAATTTACAAGTTTTTATTAACACTGACTGCATTGTTGTTAACTCTGTAGACTAATTTATAGGGAATACATATTGAAACTGTCCCATATCCTTAATAGATTACTTGATAGTTTTGGGGATTGTGGTATTTAAATACTGTATAATGAGATTTTGTGTTGCTGTGTTATTTTTCTCTTTTTCTAGGATGGGGTAGGGTGGCTTTTGAAAGAATAGGGCCGAACAAATTCTCCTCTATTGATGTTTTATGTTGATGAAGTAAGTTTTAGACATACTTGTTCTTACGGTCTGACTGTTCCCTTCTTACTATCAATAGTTTTATCCTACCACACCACTTCACTCAATAATAATAGGCCTGCTTTATTGGATTTGGATCCTCTCATGTTGGAATTAACATGTGAGAGTTATGTTGGTGAATCTCAACATTAAAATCCACTTACATATACTAATGGTGAGATCACCAACATAGCACTCCTTGTGTTGAATTCCAACACTAGAGGATCTTAATCTCGGTTTATTGATTAATGAAAACACGCCAACTATGTTGGCACCCCAACCCTACCACCTATCACTTGCAACACCCTAAAAATTTGTTAATTAAAGAAAAAAGATATCAAACTTGAGGGACTAAACCAAAACCCAAAGGGAAACCATAACAGTTGCCTCATTAAAAACCTTACCTAGAAAACCCATTGGGACAAAACCACGTGAAGGGAAGAAAAGTGCAGTGTTTAAACAACAATTAACAAAATCTATATTCCGGAAATCCAATTCTTTTTGTGAAGAACCGGAAATCCAATTCTATTCCTAGTAGAGGAATGGTTTCCAACCATTGGTAGGAACTTAAATGAAGGCCTAAATTAGTCTTTCAGCACATCGAATATCCTCCCTGTAAATATGAGACATGATGAAAGTCATCTTGGTAGTGAGAATTGAGAACCATACAATTTCTCAATCTATTTCTAAGACTCCAAGGAGCCCGTGTATGGTTTTTGCAGGTAGATATAGAAGAATTTTATTTTAGATACAGTGATTAATAATAATCATTTTTTTGGCTGTATGGTAAGAATATCTTCCGGGCTCTGGTCAACTAGTTAGAAGAAAGCAGTTAGTAAACATGTTACATAACATAAGTTGATTTCATATTGGGATGAATGTGAAGTGACAACTATTAGAGACCACATTGAAACATTAGATGAACAATGCAGTTAATTGAGTTAATAGTTTAGTCATTACTGAAATTTTATTCTATCAATTTCTTTATAAAAAAAAGAGATGGCAAAGTTGATATGCTGTATTTCTGAAACTGTATTTGGTAGAACAGCCAGGCCAACCATCTTGTGAAAACACAAGATATTTTAATATGGTTCAGTTTGTTAAGGTTTTACTGTACCATAATAGTTTCTAAACAGGGATGGGTGATGGCATCACATTGATAACTTTTTTAATTCTTTCTCATATAAGTTTTAAAATAGTGATTTGCAGTACTTTATGAGTTTGAAAACTGGGATGAATCTGGACAATATTAAAAAGATTTATAAAATTTTGAAATCAGGGTGGGCATCATTATCAAAGATATATAATAATGATGATATGAAGTCTGAAGAACGACGTAAAACATGTTGGCTACTTGGCTTGATTCTAGTTCATGATTGTTAGATTCCAAAAAAATTCTTATACTTGTATCATAATGCGAAAACAAGATATTTAAAAATACGGTTCATTTTGAAAAATGTAAAACATTCATTCAAGTAAGTGTTCCACTGGATGAATTTTGGCGTCAACTTAACAATGAAAAGTGCGGATTCCTCCAAAGAACTGCATTATGACTTATGAGATTTATGGATGGACATCATTCTTAGTGTTCTCAAATATGGACAATCTTAACTTGAAAGATGGACATAGGACTATAGCTTGTTTCCTGCTCCTGACTGTTAGATTCCGAAGATTTGATTATGATTCTACCAAAATGCAAGATAAATTTTTACACTGGATAAATTTAATTAGAATCGGTTCAACAATGAAAAGCTTAGGGTTCCCCTGTTTAAATGAAATTCTTTCATATGCTGTTTTCTTTAACAAAGTTGAATTTTGTATTTTCTATTTGAAGAGGATGATGGTATGAGGACTACTTAGATATATCAAAAAAATACAATTTATTTGAACTCTAAAATCTAATGAATGGTCTTAAGAACACTAGAAAGTTAGAAATCCTATATTTTCTCTAAAGTTATACTGGATATATTCTCAGGTAGCTTTTCCTAGCCACCAATTCACACCGGTAAATAAAACCTGTTCTGATCAATAGTTTAATCGTTAAAAGCATCAAATATGAACTGCTAGTTAATATAATATCTTAATTATAGTTAAAAAATTGTGTTTTCTCTCTTCTAAGAGTAAAGAGCTGATGCAGTATTTTGTTTGTGTTACCTTGTCTCTTGTTTTTTTTAGGTTACGATTAACTATCTATTGGGAAACTTGGGAAAAGATTATTCAAAGACTGTTGGGGTAGTTGATCTTGGAGGTGGATCTGTTCAAATGGCATATGCCATCTCTGAGTCTGATGCTGCCATGGCTCCACAAGTAACGGATGGAGATGATCCATATGTCAAGGAGATGTTCCTCAGGGGAAGGAAATATTACCTCTATGTTCACAGGTTTTTCTACTTGATATGCTTGTCTATAATGTCATTTCTTTTCTGTGTACAGCCTTTAATACTAATAGCATTAACTCATGGACCTGGACTTGTTCAAAAAAAACAAAAACTCATGGACCTGGATACTTACACTTTGCAGTCATAGATATCTTTTAATAGACTAATAGATTTTCTACTTCTTGCTCTCAGTTACTTGCGCTATGGTTTACTAGCAGCTCGTGCAGAGATTTTAAAGGTTTCCGGTGATGCTGAAAACCCGTGTATCTTATCTGGCTCTGATGGTAATTACAACTTCTCCTTTCTGTATGCCTGCCAGCCGGCACTGTTTTGATTGAGTTGCATTTCATCTCTTTTGATTATCCTTTCATTAGTTAATTCGAAAAAAGAGTACCGAATAATTATACTTTTTATATGCTTTTTCTTCCTGTCTTAAAGTTCTGATGACAAGTGGATTTTTTAAAATTCTTCTTAGGAACTTACAACTATGGAGGAAAGTCATTTAAGGCTTCATCCTCTGGAGCAAGCTTAAATGAATGCAAAAGCGTAGCTCACAAGGCTCTCAAAGTCAATGAGTCAACATGTACACATATGAAGTGTACTTTTGGTGGGATATGGAATGGTGGAGGTGGGGATGGACAGAAAAACCTATTTGTTGCCTCATTTTTCTTTGACCGGGCTGCTGAGGTATTTATTTTTTCATTTAATGCTTCTTGGAACAATTGACAGAATTGCTTCTAATTCTACTGCATTGCCAATCTTATCACATTACTTCTTCACAGGCTGGTTTTGTTAATCCAAACTCACCAGTTGCAATAGTCCGTCCTGCGGATTTTGAGGATGCTGCCAAGCAGGCTTGCCAAACAAAACTCGAGAATGCCAAATCCACTTATCCACAAGTTGAAGAGGGGAACCTTCCATATCTTTGCATGGATCTTGTATACCAGTATACATTGCTTGTTGATGGGTTTGGTAGGTTTTTCCAAAGTTTGGATAGTTATACATGACGGTGTTTCTACGAACTCCGAGTAACTAACTATCTTCATACGCTTATTGCTTTCACTTGTTTGCAGGCATATATCCATGGCAAGAGATTACATTGGTAAAGAAAGTTAAATATGACGATGCCCTTGTTGAGGCAGCTTGGCCGCTAGGAAGCGCCATTGAAGCTGTATCATCTACGTAACAGCACCGATTTCATGAGTTAGATAACTCATCCAAAATCTTGAAGCATGAAATTTGTGGTTAAACACTGCCTGTCATTCATGGTGATCGGAAATTACTTCAGGCAAAATTGGAATTGGATATGGGTCTATTTTTCAGGAATAACGAGAGATTATAGCTTCATTATTTTTCATACGTAATTAATTCACAATATATCTGATTTACAGCTCTGGTAGATTCATTCGATTCATTAAGTGCATCTATATATCTTGTCTGGAAAGATGAACAAAATGGTGATGCTTACACCATTTCATTTTTGTTTAAACGTTTTCGTTCATGATTATAGTTAATCCTTTATTTCTTCTCATCTTGTGGCATCTGGGACTAATGAGTTTGGTAACTATTGTGAATATGTGATCCTATAATTCTCGTTCTTTTGTTTTTGGTCAATTATTTCATTGACATACTTGGACATAATGTTGTTATGCATATCAAAATTGTGGATGAGTTCATGTTAATCACAACTTATTTTGAGATTCTTGCATAGAAATCTAAAGGAAAATTTATTAATGGTAATCAAAATTTCAAATGTTTTAATCGATTGTTGTATATACTAATTCAAAACTGTCTTAGTAAAGCATGTCCATGCCAGTTAAAGTATAGGGAAAGCAAATGATAATCATGTTTAATGATTGTTTGGACGATATGACAATGTGAATGATGTTTAATGATTTGTTAGGAAGATATGATGATGTGGGTATAACTTGACTCAATTTGTAATCTATTCATAAAACAAACTTATGTTAATATGGTGTTCAGTGTTTTTTTTAGGAGCCGATGATTCAATATTTATCAATAGTATTGTATAATATGGGAAATGCTAACTTGTGACCCTACATTTAGTATTGTATTTAACATTAAGGGCGCTTGTTAAGAAGTTAAAAATAGAAATAAGTATAAATTCATGGTAAAAGGTCAATTTCTAAAATTTAGAGGTGTTACATACATCATTTCTAATATAAAGTGGATTTTGAATACACTTTATAATATTCTTCATTGTATTTTATGTAACATTAAAATTAAAATGGTCCTCCAAAAAAAAAATTGTTGACATTGCAAGGTTGACTTAAACTTCTTTCAACCAGGGGAGCAAATTTTAAGAATATTTGTTGTGGGGATTAACTCTGAAAACTAAATAAATGAAGGACCAAAGTTGAATAATTTTATTTTTTTATATAGAGATTAAAAAAATTGTTTGAATATTTTAAAATGTATTTGGGGGACTAAATCCTTGTCTTAGCTGTATTTTAAATCTGGTGTTCAGTAGTATTTTAAGACATCTAATAAAATTGGATGATTTCTCAATCTGCCCCATTTGTGAGTTCGCTTTGTCCTTCATGTCGACATAGATTCGGTATGTCAATCTCTCTCTCATGTTCCCGCGAAATACATCTTTCTTTCCCAAAATCATCATCTTCATTATAAAACCTTTCATTATCGTGTATTCACTTTTTTGCTTTCCTTGTGTAAAATTTATCACTGAAAGTTTTTTCTCTGAGTCATTTTCACAAACACCTTGCCTTCAAAATTCAAATAATTCGGTAATCATACTCTTCCACTCTATCCAATTTCAACATTGATTTCATTATCTTTATATCATGATCAGAATCAGATCTAACCTATCTGTTTTTTCTATTGCTCTATTACGCATAAGGCAAAACCCTATCACTGTTAATCACTGTGACACAGTTCACAAGCCTCTTATGAATGCTTCTTTCAATGCTTTTAATTCTTCAAATTACTTCAATTTTTTCGCTCCACCGAAATTTGGTTTCTTTGTTAGTCCCTTTTGTACTGATTCTTCAACCAAAAGCCCTGCATTAGGATTGGACGAGGCATTGAGTGATGATGACGATAACGATGATGATGACGACTATGATCATGATAAGAATAGTAGTCAGTTACATTTAAGGGATGATGGTTTTGTCGAAGATGTTAAGACCATATTGGATATAATTCACAAACCGGGTTCTGGACCATATGAAATTAAGCAGAAGCTTGAAGATTGCAGTGTTAAAGCATCATCAGAGTTGGTTGTGGAGGTTCTTTCGAGGGTTCGCAATGATTGGGAAGCAGCTTTTACTTTTTTCCTGTGGGCTGGAAAGCAACTGGGGTATGATCATTCGGTTCGTGAATATCATTCAATGATATCTGTTCTTGGTAAAATGAAGAGGTTTGATACTGCTTGGGCCTTAGTTGAAGAAATGAGAAGAGGAAAAACGGGTGAATCTATTGTTACCCCACAAACTCTTTTGATTATGATAAGGAAATACTGTGCTGTTCATGATGTTGGTAGGGCTATAAACACTTTCTACGCTTTTAAACGGTTTAATTTTCAAGTTGGATTGTATGAATTTCAAGGCCTTCTTTCTGCGCTTTGTCGGTACAAGAATGTGCAGGATGCTGAGCATTTACTGTTCTGTAATAAAAATGTTTTCCCACTTGACACCAAAAGCTTTAACATTATTCTTAATGGATGGTGCAATTTGATCGTTAGCGCACGTAATGCGGAAAGGATTTGGGAGGAGATGAGTAAGAGACGAATCCAACACGACGTTGTTTCCTATGCTAGTATCATATCTTGCTATTCAAAGTCTTCTAAACTTTATAGGGTGCTCCAGCTGTTTGAACAAATGAAGAAAAGGAATATCAGTCCTGATAGGAAGGTTTATAATGCAGTCATTTTTTCTCTTGTGAAGAATAGGATGGTGAAAGAAGCTGTAAATCTTATAAGAACAATGGAAGATAACAATGTTACTCCGGATGCTATTACTTACAACTCCCTTATCAAACCTCTCTGCAAAGCCCGCAAAATTGATGAAGCAAAAGAAATTTTCAATGTGATGTTGAAGCGAGGCATATCCCCGTCTATTCGGACTTTTCATGCTTTCTTCCGAATATTAAGAATCAAGGAAGAAGTATTTGAGCTTTTGGACAAAATGAAAGAGCTAGGGTGCAACCCAACTATTGAGACTTATATAATGTTGATAAGAAAGTTTTGCCGGTGGCGCCAGCTTGATGAAGTCAAAAGGATATGGAATGCAATGAGGGAAGATGGAATTGGCCATGATCGTAGCTCGTATATTGTACTGATTCATGGCCTGTTTCTGAATTGTAAGGTGGAGGAAGCATACAAATATTATATAGAGATGCAAGAGAAAGATTTTCTCCCTGAACCAAAGACAGAAAGCATGCTTCAGGCATGGCTTTCTGGGAGACAAGTAACAGACAGCCAGGTAACAGATCTAGAACACAATCAATTGGAACATGGTGGTCTTAAAAAGAATGTCAAACCTATACAAAGTAAATTTGACAGGGAAAAGGATTTTCTTCGCGAACCCGAGACCAGAAGTGTATCAAGAGAAGGAGGCTTTTCTTTCTGGGAGAAGTAAACCGTTATCTAACAAGAGGTTAAGTAGCATTTCCTTTGTCTACGATGAAGGCAACGCTTGTTGGTTGCTGTACTTTTCAAATTTATTGAATGCTCCAAACAGGTGCTTGGCATGCACTTTTGTTGTTGTCTATTCAGACTTCAACTGCCTTTCCTTAAACAAGAGCTGCAAGATGGATGCAACTTTAAAAAAACATAGGTCTGTTAATTGTTACAAAATTGGAAACTTTGGGTTAATTTGTAGTGATATAGTCATTGTAATGGTTGACCTTGGGGGTTTGTTGTAATACAGGAGCTGAATTTAGGTGCTTATATGTAACTTTAATGCATCACCAAAGGTAGAATCAGTTTAGCGTTCTTAACTTATTTTTAGTTAGCCCTACAATGCTTCATCAATACTATGAACATTAGCATCTTTTCACAATAATGGTGCAACTCTTTAAGAGTTTAAAATGTGCTTTGCAAGTTATTTCAAATATTTGTGGTTTAAAATGACACATTCTTTTAATGGTTAAGAACCAGTTCTTACATGGTGCAACTTAAAATGTGCTTTGCAAGTTATTTCAAATATCTTGTTGTGACATGTTATCTTTATTAGTAGAACTTGTAAGAACTGTTTTATCTCTATAAACCCTACTAACAAGTAACAATTGCCATTGGAGATAAATTCCAAACAAGTGGAGCTAGAAACTTCTGCTATGATGCTTTTGATTGCCGTTTAATAATGTCAATTGATAGTTGGCACAAATATGAAGTAAAATAAACTAACATAGACCATAGGAATTTATTACCCATGATGCTGTACCAAAATCTTAATATACACCTGGATTTAGATTGCGATTATTATTTTTTATTTATTCTAAAAAAGAAAACTGCAGTACATGATGAAACATCAACAATCAACTTTTTCAAACCCATGGCATGGATCAGTTTAGGAATTCCGGAACATCTTTATTTTAGTTCATTTCAGGGTCTCTGGTCCCTGCAAATCTGCTGTTACTGTTAGTCCAATAACCATAGTTGAATAGCACAAATTTTTTGGGTCCTGGAATTGGATACAACAAGCTGCTTAGCTTGAACTTCAGCCTATCCCTGCACCCACACTAGGTCTTAGGTCTCCTTTGTAATATCCCTTAAAGAAAAAACGAATATTTTAATTTATAGCAAACAGGTTTGGTGGATTGCCTATATTTTGATGCCCTTGTGTATATTTAGTTTTATTGATTTTTCTATCCATAATTGGTATTATATTTCTAATTTTATACTTTGTAATTGTAATAAATGTAAGAGTAATGCTGTCTATACAATTTTTGTATTTTTTTCGATAGTTAAAATTTTATTAATAAAGGTCCGAACCCAACATCAAAGTAAGCGAAACTCTACCCACCTTCTATAAAGGGTTGCAGAGAGCCCACGCAATCATGTGCTCGCAAGTTGCAAGTTGGACAAAACACCATACAAAAGTTTGAGACACCAAAAGTGCCACCAGCCTAAAGGCTACACTTATCCAACCAGATTAACAACAATTAATTCAAAAAACGCACCATGATGCTTAGTCTAGTAAAATTTACACGCAGGGTGCAACCTGTTAGATAGGATAGATTAAATAATCCTCAAGGCCATGTCTACTCCTTATAATTCACCATCCTTCAACTCTTGATACCTCGAAGCATCGAAACTTTACCAACATATGTCATATCAGCAAGCATGAAAGATATGATACAAAAGTTTCAGAAATTACCAACACCAAAGCCGCGCAAAGAGCTGAATAAGGCAGCAGAAATTGGAAAGCCAAACACCAAACTGAAAAGATGACTAGTTTGACAAAGAATGATAAACAAATATGTAAACAATAAGCCTCATCAAAGGCGAGAGGCCAATTGTCGAGAAACACAGCCCGTGCCTCGTGATATCTAGATACACCAGCAGCAAAACTCCTAAAACAGATCTGATGTCAAGATGACACAATCCATGCCAGAGAAATAGCACACCTGAAACAACACCAAAATCCGTCCAAAGAACTAATTAAGATAACATGTCACAACAAGATTGCCACCTTAGACCCAAAGCGATATTTGGAAATTCATAATCCTTGACATTACACCAAATGAAATGAAGATTAGCTTGATAAAGAATGCTAAACAGATATGCAAACAACAGCCTCCTCAAAGGCGATAGTTCAATTTTCGACAAACACGGCCAGAATCTCGCGATACATAGCCTCGCCAACAACAAACTTCCGAAACAAGTATGTTGTGAAGATGGGACAAACGAAGCCAAAGAAATAACCCCAATCCACTGAGCCACCCCACATAAGTCTTTTAGGTTTCTGGTGAAACTGTACACTGAAGCTGAAAATATAAAATCCAGCACACCACAGAAAGAGCCAAAGCAGATATGAATGAATAAATCAATGAAAATCCTGACAAAATACTCTCACTTTATCCTATATTCTGTGTGAACCATTCAATAATTCTCCCATTAATTGTCACTCCTCTCTTGGCTAGCAAATCAGCAGAATTGTTGGCTTCCCTATTCTCTCCTCTCTTGTGTATTTTCTGTAAAAAAAAAAAAACTTTTGTATTTACGTACTTCCGCAATAGCTCCATTTGAATCAATGTAGCATGGCTTAAAACTTAACGTATTAAACCTTACATGGATGGTATTCTGCCATTGGATGGATTTGCTTCCAGGTAATTGTAATGAAATACAATGGACTTTACACTATCGAAACCTGTAGTCTTAATTGTCACATGTTGATTCTTATCAAAGTGGTTTCTGAAAGAATTTGCGGATTCATGGGCATTTAGTATGTGGTTCTTACACGTGCTAGAAGAGTTTATGATTTTTTACTTTTGTTGTAATTTTTTTTGCTGCTTTCATAGCAATGCATATTGCATGGTTTTGTTCAAATGCAATGGCTTCTAGACCAAAACAGCATACACCATTTTGGTTTCACATTAGCGGCATCCAAAGTTTGCAACATGCCAAAGAAGAAGTCTGCAATGCAATTGATGCTATTAGAACAGTGATTTACAGCAACATATGAGTCATTTCTTGTCCATATATCCTTGGCTAACTCACATGTAACAACAGACATGCACACATTTTTCAGATGACTTCTGAGTTTACACATGAGGTTCTAGTAGGTAAGCACCCTTTTCCAATTTTTCCTATTTTTTGATTCCATATTTTCCTATTTTTAACTCCATATTTTCCTATTTTAGTCCTTTTTTATTCCATATTTTTTTTTTTTTATATTTATTTTACAAATCGGATGCTAATAAAACTTATATGTGGAAGTTAACATATTTTAATGCCTTCTTTTTAAAGGTCTTATTCTAATGCTAACTTATTCAATCAAAACTTTATTACGTGAAACAAGAAGGAACCTTAACCTTTTCAAAAAAAAAAAGAAGGAATCTTAACAGTTTTTTTTTTTATATATAGTTTTTTATTCCTCCAACCAAAATGAGGTTTTATTTTTACAATCACACAAATAAGAGTTTTTTTCATCTAAATAAGAGTTTTTAACCCTATATATAGGGTTTGCTAAGATCAACAAAAAACGTGAAAGTCCAAGCTAGCAAAAGTGCACATTTTTATTTGAAAAAAAAAACCAATATCAACTAGTGTAAACCAATTTAAAGTAAGAGATAGTTTAGAAAGAGATTATTTTATAGAGATTTTATAAAAAATCAGAATATATTTTGTGTTTGTTTATCATAGTAAAAATCATTTTTTTAAATAAATAATTTAGTTTGTTTATCTATGTAAAAAGGTTTTCTTTTCCCTAAAAAAAATATCTATATAAAAAGAGATTTTTTGTTACAAATCTAGTTCAATCGTTTGACATTTATTTTCTCTTTTCCTAAAAAAAAACATTTTTTGAAAAGCTACTCTTACCACTTCTTATTTTTTGTTGGTGGCCGGGGTTTGAACCGACCTTGCATATACTCGGCAAGCTAACTTCCGATGACTAATCACTTCTAGTTTGAAATTGTTTGTAGATTTTTTTGTAAATTATGATTATTTTTTTCAATTGCAACAAACGCATGCAATACAGATTATTTTGTTTTAAAAAGGGATTCTTTTCTCACCATAGTTATACACTGTTAAGTTACTATTAGGAGTCGCGCAAACTGAATAGCAGAGCGGTGCCGCTGCAAGCTAATCCTCTTCGGTGACGGTGAGTGAGCTATCTTCTCTCAAAATTCTCTTATTATTAGAGCAGATTCACAGCCCTGATCATAATTTAATTGTTGAGCATGTCACATAATTTTATTTTGATAAAATCGTACCTAGCTAGTTTGTTAGATCAGTTTTGATTCATTATATAATATGATTTGTTGAATCCAGCATTATATATTTCTTCTCTACTTTTCATTGCAGTTACGAAAATTATTTAACTTTACCCGATATATATTTCGTGCACAGGGTTAGGGTTTTCTTTTACGGAGCATAGAATGGAAGATCACATTAGTGAATTGTCTGAGTGCGTCTTATCTCATATATTGACAATGTTATCCATCAAAGATTTGTTGAAAACCAGTGTACTATCTAAAAGGTGGTGTAATCTTTGGGGTCTAAGGAGAGATCACTATTTTGATATCTTCAATGTGCTTGGAAACACCGAGGAGGAACTGCTACAAGCCGGGTATCTCATCGATGTTCTTAGACGTTCTTTTGTAGATTATAGAGATACTATGGAGAGACTACTCAAGTTGGATATGAGTAGGGATGAATTTGTAAAAAGAGTAGATCGATTTGTCAATAATTTTCCAGGCATAAATATTGATTCCTTTTTGGTCAACTTCTATTTAGACCATGAACAAAGCAACATTATTGATCAATGGATAAGTTTTGTCATTGCTAGGGGAGTTAAAAGAATCAATCTACTCTTTCTAGGAAGGCCTTACCCTTATGTACCAAGTCTCGGTTTTGATGCTCGACTTGCTGCTCTACGCAATCGTTATAAATTTGACTTTGCCATATTTTCAAAGAGCAATGCGTCAACTCTAAACCATTTGTGCCTTCAAAATTGTCTTGTTTTCTATCCCATCAATTGTGACTTTATTCCATTAAAAGATTTGAGATCTCTATCACTTGAATTAGTGGAATTGGATGAAACTTTCATTGAAAGTCTGATGTCTAATTGTACACGACTTGAAGAGCTTTGCTTATTGAATTGTGAGTTCAAATCATCAATTCCAAAGATAGTGAGTTCATCATTATGTCATCTCAAGATTAGAGGCTCTTTTATTATGTGCAACTCTATGGAAGACAACTATTACGCCCGCTTGAATTTAAACTTAATTTTTTTGGATTGCCTTAAACTCACTTCATTGGAGGTAGATGGTCTTAAATTCACTTCTTCTGAATACGGGTTGTATACCTTGAACTTTAATACTCCTATGTTGAAAAACATCGCATTCACCCTTTCGCGGAAAGAAGATGTTAATACATTTGTTGCTCTCTCTGCAACTTTATTTCCTAAACTAGAGGTTATCCAAGTGACCACACGCTTTACGGTTAGTCATTTAAGTGTTGGAAGCGTGATTATTTTTGTTATGCATTTCTTTATCTTTTGAATTGTATATCAAATCTTGCATGTTTTATACAGGTCACAACTTCCCTAAAAATTAACCAACCACTCAAATATCTTAAGCAATTGAACCTCAACGTTAGAGTGAACAACTACGAAGATAACATCGAGTGTGATCGTTTGTGGATTTTAAACATCCTTCACGCTTCTCCTCTTTTGCAGAAACTTTCAGTCACGGTGAGTGAACATGGATAGTATTATTTTTTTTTTGTTTGCGGTTATTGTTATGTTTTTTATCCATTGACCTAGTGGTTTGAGCAGTTAAAACCACATGCATTTGAGCATTTTATCTTCAGAATCAATTTGAGCTTATTGCATTAGGCCACCTATTAGTTTTTCAAATCTAACTTTGAATTTGATTCCTCTTAGATTAGTTGCAGCATCTCTTCCTTCGAAGTATTTTAGTTTAAAATTATTTAAACTTTTGTCATTAGATTAGATAATTTTCTGTAAGATGTTTTGATTCACTACAAGAATTCCCCAATTTACTAACCAATTCAAAATTGCATTATTGAAGGATTTAGGCCCTCGGTAATTACTGGCGGAATAATCCTTCAATAACATTGAAAAAACCCTCAATAACGTTACTGACGGAAAAATCCGTCAATAATTCAGTGAGTTACATTACTGACGGACCAATCCGTCAGTAATATCAATAAAGAACCTACGATTTATTATTGGCGGAAATATTCCGCCAATAATGTAAAAGCACATGCCTTTGCTTTACTGAGGGATGTAAATCCGTCAGTAATAGTATAACGATTAAATATTCCGCCAGTAATGCAACAGATCCGCCAGTAATGTAAACGCACATGCCTTTTCTTTATTGAGGGATGTGAATCCGTCAGTAATAGTATAACGGATTAAATATTCCGCGAGTAATGCAAGATATCCGCCAGTAACACTGTTACTTTCGAATCCGTCGGTAATACACATAATCCGCCAGTAATTAAAGCAATTAATCCGTCAATAGTCCACCTTATCCGTCAGTAATGGTCGGTTGCCATTAATAAACGAATCCGTCAGTAATGAACCAAATCCGCCAGTAATGG
>Ga0315915_1005122_pt1 | contig 16404 bp, 13 predicted proteins | sample MpolbnodulesMG_FD_207738 | JGI IMG/M metagenome (GOLD analysis project Ga0315915, IMG submission 207738) | Medicago polymorpha root nodule microbial communities from Los Angeles, California, United States - branched nodules | ecosystem: Host-associated > Plants > Roots > Nodule | place: USA... | reverse complement strand
TTAATCGTGTCACGATTTCCCACATCGTGTCACGATTTTCCATCTCAAAATTCCAAACTCTCTGCCTATCCAATCGCGTCACGGTACTAGCAATCGTGCCGCGATTTCAGGGATTCCTGAATTTTCAATTTGAAGCCAATATACAACAGTATATGTACAGTATCTTTTGAAGTAGTTGCAGCAAAAAGAGCAAACACCAATGTTACATTGCTCCTGAATTTTTTAGGAAATAAAAAAGAACCATGCTTTAATTCCATTTACAGCGTTCAACAACTACAGGGTTTCACAATATCTCACAATGAACTCTTCACACTGAGTTTTTTCCTCTTCTTTTCCTCATTTCAAAGGTTAGCAGTATACAAAGCACATCATAATGCTAGATAAAAGCATTATCACTAGCACAAAGGTTACCATCACAGTTTGGCTTGAGATGGTAAATGTTTTTGAACATACGAACAGGTCAATTTGTAACAACAACAAAAACTTAAATGGCCTATTTGGTGCAACAAGTAGCTTAAAGAAGGCCTCATGCAATTTTGCCATAGTATTTTATTATTAAAATTGATATAAACATAGTAGACGCTTTCTTTAATAAAATGTTCCCTTGCAATGTTTTAATAATCTTGCTATGTTTTAATAATCAAAAGGGACGTCGAATTGACAAGACTTTCAAGTTATAGTTGAACTGTTTTAAACCGTTCAAACCAAGACAAAACCGTGTGATGTCTCAAACTGCTTTCATGATTGTTGATTATCCCCATAAACCAATTCATGTCTTTTATATAAAGTACTGAACAAGTTAATCATTAACTAATGAAAAGAGAGAGACGCCCAATAATTTCAACTTAAAGATAAATATATCCAAGACTTCCGCATTTAGCAGTAGATCTTCTGCGACGGTCAATCAGGAAGCATGTTCACTATCATTGTAACAATGTACATTAATATTCAGCATAATGCTCCTAAAAAAAGACGTGTGTAAAACTAAAAATAAACATTAAAGAAAGAGATTTCAAGAGAAATAAACAATTAAATCAAGAGTTTCATAAAAATATATTACTATGATTCGAGAAAAAGTAAAAGTATCTACTCGAACACTACAATGGAAGTGTGTTGAATCAAGGGTAGACAGTAAGCGTCTTTATTATGGACGCTTTATTCTGTCTCCACTTAGGAAAGGTCAAGCAGATACAATAGGCATTGCAATGCGAAGAATTTTGCTCGGAGAAATAGAGGGAACATGTACCACACGTGCAAAATCTGAGAAAATACCACATGAATATTCTACCGTAGTAATACAAAAACTGTAAATTTATTAATGATTTTATTGATTTTTTGGGATTTTCATTAAACAGCTGAATAATATGGTTTAGTAAAAACATAAAGTAATTTCGTTACAATTACAAGTTTCGCCGTTTTTCAATTGAAAATGGCTTATTTCGTTTTTGGTTTGTCCGTTTTTTCCAGAAATATTTTCAATGAAAATGTTGTAAAAAATCCAAACAAACATATTTTCACCTCTATTTTCTGGAAACGGAACAGGAAATGGTTGAAATAAACAAGCCCTGGGTTTTTCATTAATCGGCTCAATAATATGGCTAATTATTGGTTAGATACATATTTTGAACTAACGAATTTCCACTGTACATCATTTGTGCGTTTAAATGTTCCAGATCCTCCTTAAATATCCAACGATAACCACAATTCATTACCTCTATATGCAAACCAAGGGGCTGTCCAACGAAAGCTGTCAATTCAATACCACTATTATCATGCGATCTCTTTGTTAACAAACTTGCTGTACCAATAAAGTCTTCCTTACTTGAAAACATTAGCATCAAGTGATCTAAACCAACTGTGACCAGATCTTTTCCATGATGTAGGCCAAGAGGGAGACAGCATCCAAACTGTTTGTTTTGAAAACCCAAGATAATATGAGGTTTCCATTGTGTACCTAAACTAGTTGGATCATCATGAGCTACAAAGGTTAAGCAGTAAGCAACACCTATCCAATTCTTGTCGTGCGGTGATGGATCCATTCTCATTGAACTACCCACATTTTGTTTGTTGATCCACGTTGGAATTTGAGTTCTGGGAATAACAATACAAATTGGATGATCCATTGGGGGGAGAGGATTGCATGTGCATCTGATAGCAGAGATAATTATTAGTTCAATCCCATTAAAGATATATAGACAAGTATCATCCAAGAAAAAGCCATTCTGTAACAGCGTTCTACATCAATTAAACTGGGGCAATCAAAAATATACAATCCACTTGTAAGTCCAAAAGATGATTTTCTTTCTGGCAGGACAGTTTTTGATGGGAGTTCAGGTAAATATTTCAGCTGCTTACAGTGCTCCAAGTTAAATTCTCTAAGTTTGGAAAGTTCTTTCATAGAAGGTAGTGTAACAAAATTGTTCCCACCTAAATTTAGGATCTCTAAGCAGTGTAACCACCCAATAGCATCAGGGATTTGAATAAGATTGCAGAAACTTAGGTCAAGATATTGCAAATATGGAAAACGAGACAACAAAGGCAATGATAAACCAACTGAATCTTCTTGTTTTGCAAAAATCGAAAATCCAAAGTGTGGCTTTAAAACTTTGTAGATGAAGGAGGTTAGTTGGTATCGGGTAGTACTCTCTTTGTTATCAAGCATCTCCAAATGTTCTGTTTGTCCTTTTCCCTCTAACAACTTATTATTCGGTAAATTTGGACAGCCTGAGAGATTTAGACGTATGAGAGAACTCAAATCAAAATTGTTGTTAGGAATACTGACCAGATTCTTACAATCTTTCAAATTTAATTCGGAAAGCCTTTTTAACATACAAATGGATGGATCAATCTGCACGAGTTTCAGACATCCTTCAAGATCTAGCAACTCAAGATTCGGAATCTCGAAAAAATTTGGCATCATAATAAGATTTTTTGAGTGAGACAGATTAAGATGTGTCAAATTGTGTAGAGACTGCAGACAGTGAAAAATAGAAAGACACAGATTAATAATCTTATTTAAACTTTGATTTGCTTCTTTAACAAAGGCTAAGAAAGACCATGTTTTTAGTACCTTTGTGCCCACCCATAGTTGCCTGATGTTGCTACGAGGTAGGACCAGTTCAACAAGTTTATCGGCTACAAAACTTGATGGCAAACAAGTGAAAGGATATTTATCCCAACAGAGATACCCCAATTCACTTGAAAGAAAATCGAGACTTCCTGAGAAATTCAAATTCCACAAGGTGAGCAATTTAAGGCGACTCATTTGTGCTAAAGCTTCAGCCCTCAATGTTGTCATCTCCTGTATTTCTGGATACTGCTGCCGCAGAACTATGGCTTCAAGGTTTTCTGTTGCCTACAAAACAATATATAATTCAAAGTTATTAATTGATAATAGAAAAATAGCAAGCAATAATTTTATTTCCATAACTATTGTACCATGTTTTCCGAGATAACATTGTGGACATCATTGTGGTCCCACAACCTGTTCCACTTTCTTGCTTCTTTGGGTGATTTTTCTTTAACGATGCTCCTGCCAAGTTCTTTGAACAAATCATGCATAATAATTAACCCCCTCTTACAGGTTATGAATGATTTATCAATCAGAACTGGTAAACCAATTTCAGGATGAAATCAACGGAAATCTAAAACTCTCTTCACATATGTCTCTTTTTCTACATAAAAGAAACAAGCAATATCTAGAAATATATCTTTTTCTGTATCGTCTAGTCCATCATAACTAATTCGGAGTACATCCATAATATCTGTCCTTGGATTCTCTCTTAATTTTGCCAATGCACTTCTCCATTCAGACACATTTCGACCATACAAAAATGAGCCCAACGCTATAATTGCTAATGGAAGGCCATCTACATATGTCAGTGCATCATATGTCAAGTCTATGTAACCGCTCATGATATAATCACTTTTGAAAGCTTTCTTACAAAACAACTGAAGGGCATTATTATGATCTAAGAGTTGAACATTGTAAACTTCATCTACTCCATGCTCCCTCAAGATATGGTCATCTCTGGAAATTACAATGATTCTACTCCCTGTGCCTAGACATTCTCGTGTCATGGCCAATTGATCCAGATGTTCAACTTTCTCAACATTATCAAGAACTACAAGGGATTTTATTTGACATAGCCTAGTTCGAATCAAATTAGATGCCATAAAATGATTCCATATCGTGAGATTTTCTTCATTTAGAGTTTGACAAAGAAGTTGCTTTTGCACTCCAATTGAGCCATAACCTCTGGATTTTACTTACATCATCAATAAATCAGCAAGCATCAAATTGATTAGAGATTCTAGAATACAAAGCATTAGCAAGAGTTGTCTTCCCTATTCCGCCCATTCCCCAAATCCCTACAACTCGAACATCATCGTCTGAGTTCAAATTCCAGAAGGTTTTCTAATTCTTCCACTCGTGAGTGCATCCCAACAATATCGTCAGGTAAAGCTGAAAATTTGTTTCCCAATAAGCATGTTGTCTTTTTAATAATTTTTCCAATCTCTGCATATTGTGGCCTAAAAGACCATAGGATAGAAATATCAGATTATCACATTACAACTCCATACAAAAAGTAGTTGATAAAGCAATTCAAGAACAAAATTTGTGTACTTCTGTAATTAATTGAATAGTTCAATGATGAAGAAAAATAGTTCAATGAAACAGTTGGTAATAAACTTAAAATGCAAATATATATAGAAAAGTGTACTTATCCTTTATATCCCAACCAGAGATTGGCTACTTGTGCTAGGGCTCCCCTCCATCTTTGCACTTTCTCTAAGTTTTCTTTGAATCTTTCTTCATGCTTCAGAAAGGCTTTTCCATAATCTCCGGTTTGCTTTCGTACCTCAGATGGATTCACATCATAGAAAATAGGTAGAACAGTTTGTCCTTGTACTTCGATGCAATCAGCAATTTTTGCCAATTCTTGCAAGCACCATGTGGAAGAAGCATAGTTTTTTGAGAAGATAACAATCAAAATACGGGATCCTTCAATAGCTTGTAGAAGCTCAGATGATATATTTTCCCCTTTCTTGAGCTTTGTATCATCCCTGAAGGCTACAATGCTTTTTTTATGAAAAGCACCAAAAAGATGATCAGTGAGATTGTTGCGTGTGTCTTCACCACGGAAGCTCACAAACACATCATATTTCCATGTCATCCTAGGTGAAGAGGACACTTTGGATGCTACTACTAGCCATTGAAATTGTAACTTGCAAGAGTGATGAAGTATTTTAACACTGTTGCTGTGAACCTGAAAGTGTGCAATGTCAAGGTAACATTAAATAATAGCTGGCCATTTATTTTTAAAATCAATTATTAATCTCGCATTCATAATATATAATACGTTCCCAAGTCTCAGTCTTTGTTTGTTAGTTTATTTTAATAGTGTGTTCACACCCGCACATACGTCATAACCTACCATCAATTTAAAAATGCAACTATGCAATTATTTGCGTAACATATTTGTAATTTTGTATGCTTGGGTACTGCTTGTACCCAGTTTCAATTTTAAAAAAGTCTACGTCAATTTGATTAAGAGAATACTTATGTTGATTAGTGGATTCTATAAACCTTTCTTTCCCTCCTCTCCCCTCCAAAACCAAACTCGCAAACAAAGCCTAAAGCTCTTTAAGAATAAGATTAAAAATCTCTGTTTATCTTGTTTATGTTGCTCTTGATTACCCTTGTACAATGACACACATTTTCTTACTTTAGTTACCAATTTCTTTTTGTGTCTTTTAATTCTACTCTTGTTTGCAAAAGGATAAAAGAAAGAAAAAAAGAGGAAAATACAAACAAATATATGAAGTGAAATAAGAGGAAAATCTTTTACTATGGTTTTAGTAGATATGGATTTAAAAAGCAATATGAGACATAAGGTTCTAGTGAAATGAAAAGGCTTTGCCTTTTCCGTTAAGTTAGATCATGAGAACCTCTCTGATTTTTGTAGCAGGTGTTTGGTCATAGCAGGACATTAGCTGCTGTAGTTTTCCTTAAAGTTTAAGTAACAATAGTGAAACTGAAGCTACTACTAAGAATAACAAAGACGATATTGATCCATGCAAAGTCACTAGGGAAGGATCTAAAACACCTTTTGTTAGAGACTTCAGATGCATAAATGTAGAAATTGATAAGAACAATGCATATACGAATTAGTTGAATAATAGAATGGATCATGAAAATAAGATTGACATGCATAATGCAAATGATAGAAATGTATCAGACAAGAATCTAACTCAAGATCAAGAAAATGAAGATGTGAGCTCCCAAATGGAGGTACCTGTGGACCCAATTATCCGTCTTTGATTTTCAAGTTTGTTTTCACCCGAATGTGTCAAAGGCAGAACAGAACTCAGCAAATTGCCTCATAGATCAAGTCGACAAACTACTTCACATATCTAACCGTGTAGAAAGACTCTACATTGAAGTACGAGGAATTTCTGTTGATGCAGTAAAAGCTACTTCTTTGTTATCTTCTGCATTGATGCACAAAGTCCTTGATCTTAAACTTTAGTTTCTCAGCATCCCAGTCGTTGAATAAGCTGTGTTAAGAATTTGGTTTCCATACGTATATACCTGATGGTATTTGTTTCTCTAACTTGAAGACGTTATATCTTTCATATCTTTCCTTCGCAAATGAGAAGTCGGCTCAACGACTTTTGTTTGGGTGCCCTGTCCTACAATAGTTGACCTTGTATAAATTTTATTGGTTGAACGTAAAGCAGATCAATGTTACAATTTCCACATTAAAGAAGTTGATCATCGAGTTAACACATTCTAGTCTAAGTTATGGTTGTATTCACAGTTGTACAATCAAATTCAATGCTGTGAATCTTTTATCTTTAAGCTACACAATCAATCCAACTATGAATTTTGTACTTGTTAACCCTACCTCCATAGTTGATGCATGTATTGATCTTACGTATTACTATCCACAAAATCACCAAGTAAATACTGCTCAATGTGCAATTGATCTATTGAGTCAACTTAGTAGTGTCAAATCTCTCAGACTATCAAATTATACTCTTCACTCTTCAGGTATGTTTGGCTATTCACTTATCATCTTCATTTTTCTAAATGTCGTATAAGATAATGTATTGAGTATTGACAATGTTGTCTGGGTTATGTGCTTCTTGTATTCATTGCATATTCTTTATGCATCACAGTATGATATATCTATTTTTGTATCCCTTACTAGTGTCTTGACTATGCAAAAGACACTCTTCATCTTTTCCCTTTGTTCTGCAATTTGACGCGTCTTGACGTGTTCTTTGGGGTATTTTTACCCCACCAGTGAAGTGTTAGCTGGCATTCTCCGCAAGACTCCTGAACTGGAAGTTCTTCACATTTCTGAGGTACTTCTTGTATCTTGCTTCTTATACCATGTTTCACAGCTAATAGTAATATTACATCTGTTCATTGACTTGTTTATTGATTCTTGTTTAGGGATTTTTTTATTCTTGGATGAAGGATGGACATCAAATTCATTGCCTTGGTGTTTCAAATATTCTCTCAAAGTATGTTCTATTTCAGATTTTAATGGAGATGAACTTGAAATACAAGCTGTAAAGTTTTTGTTAGAAAATGCCAGTCTTATGATCAACATATTCTGTTCGGAATTATTATCAAAAAATTTGGAGAAGCTTGCTGATGTCAGGAACCAATTGCAAGCTTTAGGCCTGGGGCGTTGTGTCATTAAGGTTCAGTCAATCTTCTCTTCTCTTGTCTTTCTTATTTTGTTTTTTGTGAGAAGGGATTCAGTTTACTCATCTAACATCATTCCTAAAGAGTGTGGTTAAATGAAATAACTTCAACTAGTTAGACAACCAAGACTAGTTTATAGAACTTGCACTTTGCAAACGGAATGAGTCTATATTATTTCAAATACACATAATATGTTTTGTCGTGGAGATGGATGTTGAGTTGTATGAATGTGCCGGCGAGTTTGTATTACGAATGGTGCTGGAGCCCTAGGGAGTGTCTGATTCGTTAAGGGAGTGGTTTCGGAAGAGCAGAGGTTGAGGCTGGGGTATGCGGTGCGTGCAGTGTGCGGTTTAGTGTACTGCAGTTTTGTATAAGTTAGCCTCAGGTCTGCTGTTCTGTTAGCAGTGGCAGTTTTAGTTTTCTGGTTTTTGCTTCCTATAGGCGTTCTGTCTTGCGATGTTGGAGCTTTTTATTGCTGTTTGTGAGGTTTCTGGTATTTCAGTGCCTGTTGTATTGTTCTTGTGCTGCTGTCCGCGAGTTTTAGTTGTGTTTCTTGCACACGCTCGTTGTGAATAAAATTTGCTGATTCTAAAAAAAAAAAAACATTGTGTAGAGTTAAATCTTCAAATGATTTATGAAGTTGCAAGAATTATCACTTAGAATGATTGTTCAACGGTTAAGCCTCGCTATTATCAACTCTATAAATTTGTATTCCCAAGTTGACATGGACATAGCTCTAGTATATGATCACATTTGAAACTGGTTCATTGTCCCTCCCACCCCACCCCACCCTGCGCTCAATTATAACCTCCAGCCTTCTTTTGACCATAGTAAGTTAGGTATGATTGAGTGTTTAGCAAAGCATACACATGTATATGATTACATGATTTATAGAGTGCTTGGTTAGGTAGTGTGAAGTATGGACAGAATGGAGAGGAAACTTTTTGGTTTCAGCAGTATACTTAAATGCAATGTTCCGCAAATCGAGTGTTAACTCTCCGAGTTTACGTGTTTAGGTACCAAAATCGTGTTAACTCTGAGGTAAACTCGGTTTCTGGTAAAATCGGAAGGTTTGACGAGTTTGACCGAGTTAACACTCAGTAAATTCGTGTAAACTCGACCGAGTTTACCGAGTTTTACGAGTTTACATATAAAACAATAAAAATAAAATTGGCCCTTTTTTTTGGCTAATTTTTTTGAAAACCCGATTCCTTTTCTACAAGCCCAGAGGCTGAAACGTTTACTAAATAATTACTTTTACAATAACAAGTTGTTTCTGAAATGAAACGTTTTTTTTTCCTTCTCTGCGTTCTCAAACCATGAATAGAGGATCACATACTAGTTAGGGTTGCAATTCCGACGATGGAAATTCAGATTTCAACGCCGATGATTGCGATGCCGGTTAGTGTTGCGGTGGTGGTGTTTGTTGACCTTTTGAAGAAATTAACTAGTTTATTTTTTAGATAGTTTTATTAACAACTTTAGGAACTTGTGAAACTTGCTTTTTTGGATGGTTTTTTGGATGGCTGAAACTTAGAGACTTATGAAACTTATGATTTTTTGCGTTAATTTTTGTATTTTGATGTTAAGTTGAGTATAACGTGGTAGTTTGATATAATTTGCATTTGTAATCAAGTCATATTTTGCACTATTGACCTATTTACAATATTATATTAGCTTATATATGTCATGTATATAATAAATTTTATATGATTTTAATTTTAGGTAAACTCGTACGAGTTCTCGAGTCGAGTTTACCTAGGCAAAACGAGTTGAGATAAACTCCCAAGTTGCAAAACCTTGCTTAAATATGGTTCTGGCCAATGCTTAGATGTTGGAACTTGGAACACTCAATTGGCAGAGAGTTAGACACTTAAACACGGGCACCAGACCTTGTGTAGGAAGTGAAAGATTTTATTGAAATAACTAATATATACACGCAAAGGAAATGCAAGTTGAACTTGAGGAATGGACTTATTTGTTTGGCTATTTGAGTTCAAATATTTGGTTTGTACTTAATTTTTTTTTTTTAGATGTTGTACCTAAAAATTAATTATTCTTCTAAATGCATCACGTCTATATATAGGGTCATGTTCTTGAGATCATAACCAACACTTTAATGGTTGACTTGATTGACATGAAAGCTAATTTTTCGATATTAGTGGATATTTCATTGTTAGCGGAACACCTAGAAATCTAGAATGCCTTTGTTTAATTTTCGTTGTTGTTTTCAGGCTACAAATTCTGTGATGCTTCCTGTTGCAGGTAAGAATCGACATGCTCTGACTGATTAATTATTTTCACACTGTCTTCATCCTTTCCTTATTTTTTAGTTCATTTTATGAAGGACTTGAGTTATAGTAGCCTATTATGCTATTTTCCTTTGTTAATCTATATGAGATGAGATTTTGTGGATTCTAAAATATGAGAAATTGAACTTTATACACTTTGAAAAACTTGACGCATCAAGGATGAAGATCCCCCTAATCAGTATATGTGCAGTATCTTTGTATAGCAGTTGGAACTAATGAGCTATCACCAATGTTACATTGCTTCTGAATTATATAGGAAATCAAAACCTGAGACGGTAAAAATGGATTCTAGGGATGAACCAATAAAATTCAAGTCTCAGTGTAGGAATTCTAATGATTTAGAATAGAATTCGGTACAAAAGAGAAGTCATGTAAGAATAATGTTGAATGAAAGTTTTAAAGGTTTTAAAGAGAAGAAGATAATTGTTGAAATATTGATTGATTGCAAATGAAGCACGAGACATTTAAATACAACCATGAGGGGCAAAATAGTAAACTAACATTAAATAAAACTAATACTTAATACTTCTAGTTCACTATTTATTAATTACCAATTACCTCATCCAAACACACTCTATAGTGTTTTTGGATGAGGTATTTTAAAATTTTTAAACAATTTAGAATTCTAGGCAATTTAAATAATTTATTTAAGTTACTTTTATTTCTCAACACTTTTGTTTGGATGGAGTAATAAAAAATTTCATTGTCATCATTTTTGGGCAAATTTTATAAATTTTAATTTTATTGGGCCAAATTTGAAAATTGAAATTAGGGGTCAATTTGCACTTTTTGGAAAATTTATTGGGGTCAATTTGGAAAATTTGAGGACCAAAATGCAAATTTTGAAAAATTATAACAATGAAGAATTTTGAAATTTTTAACTTTTAGGTGTTATTTGAAATTCTCTAAATACTACATAAATTTTCATCATTTTAAAAATTATTTAAATTATTATCTAAACAATAAAATTCACTTCAAAGTATTTGAATTCCTTCAAAATATTACATTCACTCAAAACATTCTCTCGTCCAAACACACTCTCCTCAGGAAATACATATCACCGTGGTCTCACAAATATATACAAAAATTTATTTGATAGAAAAAAGGTTACATAACTTGTCGAAAATTTAGACTAAACATATCGGTTTTTTTAATGACAACTGTTTATCAAAGATAGGAAGAACATTAGTTTAAAGATCTCTCCATTACTTTGATTTTGCGTCAATAATTCTTTTTTTATAAATCAATAGTTGTCGTAATCACTAGAGATAAGTGTTCAAATATAGTTTAAAATGTAAGGACAAACATAGCTCAAAAGCAGGTAAGTAGAACTCCAATAACAGCGGGTCAATTTTAACTGCTCCAGCTGAAAGTTTCATTTGTATGATGTGACGATGACAATGGTACGAGTTAACGCTGCGTTGAATTTCATTACAAAAGAAAGAAAAAAAGATAACAAGCATCTTTTCCATTCATAATCAACTGCGGTGAGTCTTTGTTCTCGGTTCTCATATTCACTTCACTTGCTCATCTCTCTTGCAGTATGTAATTATGTATGTTGAACTGATTTCCATGTTCTGTCACTAGTGGCTGGCTAGTATCCTATTTTAGTTAATTATGGATAAGATTCTCTCATTTCATTTACATTTTCTTCTGTAACTTCTTCAATTACCTTTCATAAGTATTTTGCTCTCTTTCCATCAATATTATGGATCTTCATTTCATTTTCTAGAACTTGGATTGTTGGAATGTTTAATTTCATTTTATTCCAATGATATTTATCCATTTAGAACTTAAATTATTTGAAATCAAGTCAAATTATAAGAATAATTAGATTTTTCATTGTTAATTAGTTTATAAGAGTTTGTTTTTCATTTTTAAATTACTTATTATATAACATGTTTTTCTGAAATAAATTAAGTGTGGTTGAAGTATTATAATGATCGCTTATCATGTTAATATGTTAACTTTTTAAAAACATTGCATAGTGTCTGTAATTTAAAAATGAAAAGTAAACTCTCCCCTCCCTACCCCTCCTAAACCCTCCATCCAAACATGCCCATAGTGTCTCGATACTAATTCATGTTGCTTATGGTGATATATAGACACTCTTATAATCATCTAATTTTTCTTTGCATTGCAAACTTTCAGCTTCACAACAACAGTGTAAAATACATAGTTTTGGCTTTTACAATTTCAATGGCTTGTAGTAGCATCCAAAGTGACTCTTCACCTAGGATGACATGGAAATATGATGTGTTTGTGAGCTTCCGAGGTGAAGACACGCGCAACAGTTTCACCGATCACCTCTTTGGTGCTCTCCATAAAAAAGGCATTGTTACCTTCAGAGATGATACAAAACTTAAGAAAGGAGAACATATATCATCTACGCTTCTACAAGCCATTGAAGGATCCCGTATTTTGATTGTTATCTTCTCAAGAAACTATGCTTATTCCACATGGTGCTTACAAGAACTGACAAAAATGGCTGATTGCATTGAAGTATCAGGACAAACTGTTCTACCTATTTTCTATGATGTGAGTCCATCTGAGGTACGAAAGCAAAGTGGAGATTATGCTAAAGCCCTTCGAGAGCATGAAGAAAGATTCAAAAATAATTTAAACGAAGTGCAAAGATGGAGAAGAGCCCTAGCAGAAGTAGCCAATCTCTCCGGTTGGGATGTAAGGGATAAGTAAGTAGTCTTTTGTATGTTTGCAACAAGTTGATCAGAACTTTCAAGTTTAATAACAAAGCTTTTACTGTTTCATTGAACTATTCAATTAATTAGAGAAGCACATAATTTTTAGTTCTTAAATTGCTTTATAGATCAAATTTTATGGTTTTTGTTTGGGGGTTGTCGTGTGATAATTTAGTATTTCTATCCTCTGGTCTTTTAGGCCACAACATGCAGAGATTGAAAATATTATTAAAGAGGTAACCTGCTTATTGGGAAACAAATCTTCAACTTTACCTGGCGATATAGTTGGGATGCACTCACGAATGGAAGAATTAGAAAAGCTTCTGAATTTAGACTCAGATAATGATGTTCAAGTTGTAGGGGTTTCTGGAATGGGTGGAATAGGGAAGACAACTCTTGCTAATGCTTTGTATGCTAGAATCTCTAATCAATTTGATGCTTGCTGCTTTATTGATGATGTAAGTAGAATTTATGGAGACGATGGCCCAATTGGAGTACAAAAGCAACTTCTTTATCAAACTCTAAATGAAGAAAATCTTCAGATATGCAATCTTTCTATGGCATCTAACTTGATTCGAACTAGGCTATGTGAGATAAAATCCCTTGTGGTTCTTGATAATGTTGATGAAGTTGAACAACTGGATAAATTGGACATAAAACGAGAATGGCTAGGCACGGGGAGTAGAATTATCATAGTTTCTAGAAATGGGCATATCTTGAGAGAGTATGGAGTAGATGGAGTATACAAAGTTCAACTCCTGGATCGTAATGATGCCCTTCAATTGTTTTGTAGGAAAGCTTTCAAAAGTGATGATATCATGAACGGTTACATAAATTTGACAGATGATGTACTAACATATGCCAATGGCCTTCCATTAGCAATTAAAGTGTTGGGGACATTTTTGTATGCTCGAGATGTCTCTGAATGGAGAAGTGCATTGGCAAGATTAAGAGAGAATCCAAGGAAAGATATTATGGATGTACTTCGAATTAGTTTTGATGGATTAGAGGATACGGAAAAGGACATCTTTCTAGATATTGCATGTTTCTTTTATGAAAAAGAGGAGACATATGTGAAGAGAGTTTTAGATTTTCGTGGATTTCATCCTGAAATTGGTTTAAGAGTTCTCGTTGATAAATCATTCATAACCTGTGAGAAGGGGAGAATTTTTATGCATGGTTTGTTCAAAGAACTAGGCAAGAGTATCGTTAGAGAAAAATCACCCAAAGAGCCAAGAAAGTGGAACAGGTTGTGGGACTACAAGGATGTACACAATGTTATCTCAGAAAACATGGTAAAATAGTTATTGAGATCAAATTATTGCTTACCATTTTTCTATAATCAATTAATAACTTTAAAGTATTTGTCATTCTTAATGTCATTTGCAATAATGTAGGCAACAAGCAACCTTGAAGCCATAGTTCTACGGCGTTACCCAGAAAATATTGAAGAAATACAGGAGATGACAACATTGAGGGCTGAAGCTTTAGCGCAAATGAGTCGCCTTAAATTGCTCATGCTGTGGAATTTGAATATCTCAGGAAATCTCAATTTTCTTTCTAGTCATTTGGGGTATCTCTGTTGGGATAAATATCCTTTCACTTGTTTGCCATCAAGTTTTCAGCCAGATAATCTTGTTGAACTGATCCTACCTCGTAGCAACATCAGGCAACTATGGGAGGGCACAAAGGTACTATAAACATGGTTATGAGCTTTTGTTTTTCTTTTTCTGATGAACACATAAGAAGTGTTTATCTCTTAATATTCCTTCTTTCACTACAGTTAGTTAAATACACAAATTAAAGTTTAAATATGATTATTAATTTTTCTCTTTCATTTATCATTGTCTGCAGCCTCTACATAATTTGACACATATTGATCTCTCTCACTCGAAAAATCTTATTATGATGCCAAATTTTTTGAAAACTCCAAATCTTGAGTTGCTAGATCTTGAAGGATGTATAAAACTCGTTCAGATTGATCCATCCATTGGTATCCTAAGAAAGCTTTTTAAATTGAATTTGAAAAATTGTAAAAATCTGCTCAGTATTCCTCACAACATTTTTGGTCTGAGTTCTCTCAAACATCTAAATCTCTCAGGCTGTCCAAAATTACTTAAGAATCATCAGTTACAAAGAAAAATAGAACATTCGGAGATGCTTGATAACAAGGAAAGTACTACCCAATACCAGTCAACATCCTGCATCCATAGAGTCCTAAAGCCGTCCTTTCGATTTTTTCGAAAACGTGAAGATTCAGTTGGTTTATTGCTGCCTTCGTTGTCTCGTCTGTCTTGTTTGCAATACCTGGACATAAGTTTCTGCAATCTTCTTCAAATCCCTAATGCTATTGGATGGTTACATTGCTTAGAAATCCTAAATTTGGGGGGAAACAATTTTCTTACATTACCTTCTAGCATCAAGGAACTTTCCAAACTTAGACAATTGAACTTGGAGCATTGTAAGCAGCTGAAATATTTGCCTGAGCTCCCATCAAATACTGTCTTGCCAGTAAGAAAAACATTTTTTGGTAGATATGTAGCTGGATTATATATTTTTGACTGCCCCAGTTTAATTGAGATGGAACGCTGTTATAGGATGGCTTTTTCTTGGATGATACAACTCCTTGAGGTGCCTACTCCATCCTTTTTCTTTTTGTCTATATCTCTTTGTATGTGATTGAACTAATACATTACCAATTTGTCTGGTATAAGGTGCACATGCAGTCCGATCTTCCTATGGGTCAGATTGATATTGTTATTCCCAGAACTCAAATTCCAATATGGTTTAACAAACAAAATGTGGGTAGTTCAATAATCATGGATCCATCACCTGTTATGCATGAAGGGGATGTGATAGGTGTTGCTTGCTGCTTAACATTTGTAGCACATGATGTTCCTACTAATTTAGGTGAAGGATGGTCACCTCATATTGGGTTTGGTTTTCAAAGTAAACAGTGTGGGCGCTTTCCAGTTATTCCCATACATCTTGAAAAAGATCTGGTGACAGTTGAGTTAGATCACCTTTTGCTAACATTTTTCACCAAGGAAGAATTTATTAATTATTATATGAATTGTATAACGAAGGGATTGCATGATATTAGTGATATTGAATTGGTAGCTGTAGTTGAGCAGCCCCTTGGTTTGCATTTGGAGGTAAAAAATTGTGGTTATCATTGGATATTTAAGGAGGATCTGGAACATTTAAACGCGCAAATGATGCACAGTAGAAGTGGAAATTCATCAGTTCAAATCAAGTATGTAACAAATGCTTAGCCATATTATTGAGCTGATAAATGAAAAACCTATAAACTCCATTCAATCATTGGTAAATATAATGATTTTGTACAATAATGTATGTGTTGCATGTTTTATACTTTTGTCCCTTAGAGCATAATACATTAGACAAAGGATACATGATACTTTTATTATACGAATATATAATTGCATTGTAATAGTAAACTTTTAGGAGGATGTCTAATCCTAAATGACTTTGTAAAATCAGGACAGTCTTCTGCAGAATTTCAACACAGAGAGCATCATCAGAAGATGGAAGGACCCTCGCTGATTATAACATCCAGAAGGAATCTACTTTGCATTTGGTTTTGAGGCTTCGTGGTGGCATGCAAATATTTGTGAAGACACTTACTGGGAAGACTATTACCTTGGAG
>Ga0315915_1005121_pt1 | contig 16406 bp, 9 predicted proteins | sample MpolbnodulesMG_FD_207738 | JGI IMG/M metagenome (GOLD analysis project Ga0315915, IMG submission 207738) | Medicago polymorpha root nodule microbial communities from Los Angeles, California, United States - branched nodules | ecosystem: Host-associated > Plants > Roots > Nodule | place: USA... | reverse complement strand
AAGACCGGCCTAAAGACTGGTGGGAGAGTTGCAACCGTGAAGATTTCCCGGATGACGAATTCAGGCGATGTTTTCGGATGAGTAAAAAAACTTTCAACATGATCTGCAACGAGCTGGATTCATCGGTAACGAAGAAAAACACGACGCTGCGAGATGCTATTCCGGTTCGCCAGCGCGTGGCGGTATGTATATACCGCCTCGCCACTGGCGAACCGCTTAGGCTGGTTTCGAAGAAATTCGGGTTAGGAATATCCACGTGTCATAAGCTTGTGTTAGAAGTTTGTGCAGCTATTAAAACAGTTTTAATGCAGAAGTTTCTTCGTTGGCCAGATGAAGAAACAATGAAGGAAACGAAACAAGAGTTTGAGGGTAGTTTTGGTATTCCAAATGTTGGTGGTGTAATGTATACTACTCATGTTCCTATAATTGCACCTAAGGTAAATGTTGGTTTATATTTTAACAAAAAACTCACTGAAAGGAACCAAAAAACTAGCTATTCAGTAACTGTTCAAGGTGTGGTGAATAGTAAAGGTGTTTTTACTGATGTGTGTATTGGTTGGCCTGGCTCAATGCAAGATAATACAGTTTTGGGAAAAAGTGCTTTATATGAGAGGGCCAAATTAGGAAATTTGAAGAATATTTGGATAGTTGGAAATTCAGGTTATTCACTTATGGATTGGGTTTTAGTGCCATATAAGCATAAAAATCTGACGTGGACACAACATGGTTTTAATGAGAGAATTAGTGAAATTGAGAAAATTGGTAAAGATGCTTTTGGTAGGTTGAAAGGTAGGTGGGGGTGTTTGAAGAAAAGGACTGAAATTAAGTTGCAAGATTTGCCTGTTGTTCTTGGTGCTTGTTGTGTGCTTCATAATATTTGTGAGATTATGAATGAAGAAATAGATGATGAATGGAAGTTTGAGGTTTTTGATGATGAAATGGTTGTTGAAGATGGTGCTTGTTCTTTGGATTCTTTGAAGGCTAGGGATCAAATTGCTCATTATTTGTTACATCATGGTCGTGCTGGTACTAGATTTTTGTAGTTCTTTTTACCTATTTGTATTACGGTCATCTTATCCGATGCTTTCGAAACACCGATTAAGGAAGCTAAAAGATGAAATTTTAAATTGAAAAAAACAATTTTTATTATATAATATACCTGTGTTATATTTTGGTTATGTTTTTTTTTAAGATTGTTGTAAAAATGAAAAATAGTGACATTAGATTAGAGTAAGATCTTTATGTTATTATTACTTCAATTAAGTGATAAAATTGATATTTTGTTTTGTTTACCATAAGAATAAGAATTAAAATTGAAATTAAAGGGTGTACTAGGAAGTTTCTTTTGATGTTGTGATGTGGTTGTTGACGTGTTTATGCTTTTATGGTCGATGATGTTAAGATACCGCGTTGTTTCTTTTGTGGCAAGCAAGTATTGTGCTGTAAATTGTAATGTAACAGTATGTAGAAGTACGTGTTGTTCTTTGCTTCCCGAGGGGCTGACCCAAAAAGATTCGATTTTGCTTTTTGACTCTATGTCTAGTCAGCATTGTGTTTGGACTTGGGGTCACCATGTCTGTCCTTTTTTGTCCCTAATTTGTACTAGACACAAAGTTGACATGGTACGTTGAACAACCTTATAAGTCGTGTTGTAGTGGTTTAGATGGCTGCAGGGTTGAGCGGTTTGTGGGTTTTTGGATGGGTTTAGAGCATCTACAACCAGCATAGGTTCTTAAATGAGTTTTTACATGTACACACCATTCATTTATAATTTTTTAAGAGGAATGCTATCAACACTTACTTTTGAACACTCTTTTAACACTTACTATTTTATTGGTTTAAATCATTGTGAGTGTACACTTTGGAAATAGAACCCACACAAAGTGGTGGGACATGCATGAATTTCATCCAATAAAAGAGTGAGTGTTAGAGAGAGTGTTCAAAAGAGAGTGTTGCTAGCATTCCTCATTTTTTAATAGTAGTACGTAATAAGCATTTAATCCTTTCAATCCAACATCTAATGCAAAATTCTTAAATTAGATTCACTACTCATCTATCAATGACTTTATATTATTACATATCAATTTTTTAATATTAAAATAATGTGGATCTCACTTAAAAATGGGTGTCTTAAGTGAGACTCTCGGTCGTGTAGGATCCCAAAATAATTTCTCCCCAACGGGGATACGTCACAGGTACCGACCAAGTCTTAAATGTTTAAGACTTCATCATTAAAGATGGTCTTACACGGGTATTTAGAAAATAATCTAAAAAATATTTCACAAAAAGATGACACATATACTATATTTGTATTTATACGGTGATCAATATTTATTGGAGTAATAATTATTTTGATATCGTGTAACGAGTAATTACAATAGTTACTCAATTTATCAAAATTTTAAAATAGTTTTTAATTGTCACTCTATTAGTCAAAATAGTTCATTAAGTTAAAATGTTTCGTTAACATTATTATATCTGTCAATATACTTACTTATTGTCGTCGTGTACATTTTTCTTTTTTGAAGGATCTCTATAAGTACTTATTTTCTATAATATCAATCCTTATTAAGAGTGAGATGAGAACTCAAAACAATCGCGTAAAGCAATTCGTCTCTAATCGAGGTGAATATGTTTTCTTAAAAACAATCGGGCATACTCTTTGCTTATGGGGACATTGATCTGAAGCTCAAGTGCGGTGTGTGTGCCGTTTTTCTTCTCTACCATGATGAATCAATTAATTTAATATAGGCATCACTATTTACTTTGTCCTCCCTCCCTATATTTGCCCTATCAATAGTAATTACTCTTGATCTGAAGCACCCATTTTCCATTCATAGAGAGAGATCTGATCATCAAAATCAATAAAAAGGCCATCATAAACCCATATCCAAACAGATCAATCTTGTTGCGAGGTGCTGCCCAATGAAAGGAAAAGGTGACTTCCCGATCAAGAATGATAAATAAAATGGAAACAAGATAAAATCGTATATCAAAACGACTTCCGGCATCATTAAAAGGATCGAAACCACATTTGCAGGCTGACAATTTTTCTGGATAAGTTGAACTTTTGGAAGCAAATGGAAAAGGAAAACCGAGTAAGATCAAAGAAATTGTTTGGAAGGGCAGTGCAAAGCATTCAGATAAATAAAGGGCATTGATCTAACTTATTTAGAAAGATGGAACAGAGAGAAAAAAACCGGTTAAATAAAGCTTTCTGGTACATAATTTGTTGCTATTGTACTTGGCAAGTAAGCCTAGAAGGAAGAAGTCGTAGGTGCTAGCGCTACGTGGGCTTCTTCTTAGTCTGTTCAAAAGCATTGTTTGTCGTATAAATATAATAAACAAAACAATATCGATTAAGTATTTGATGTCATATTTTGTATTCCAATAAAACTTTTCTTGTAAAATACAACCTGAGTCATTGTCTTTTTCATATTCATTAACATCATTTGAAAAGAGGTCCACGTGAGATTAACTCAGTTGATAAGAACATTGCATAATATATATAGGGGTTGGGTTCGAACCCCAGACATCTCACTTCTTAACATTTAAAATGTGTGAGCTCCAGGCCATTAGACTACTAGACAAAAAAAAACATCATTTTTCTCCTTCTAGTTCTTAATTACTTTTTTTTATTATTCCTTCTAATTAATATTGTTTGTATCACTCTCAATTGAATATACAAATAATCCATTTGCATTTACAGTAAAGGTGACAATATACAGTAAGGATATTTTAGTAAAGATCGAATATGAAGGAATATTAATTCTTAGAGTTTGAGATTCCTATCTAATTAATTCTTCAGTCTATTCTAACTTACTTCATGAGCATTTTTACTCTTCTAATGTCACTTTGTGATGAAATAAAGAAAATAATGACAAGAAGGATTCAATTTACTTCTAATAATGTCATCAGGTGAGACCTACATTACGAATAGAGGGTGATTTACCCCTAATGATAAGTAGGATTCGATTCTTGAACGAATTAGATGGATATCACATGTTGAATGAAGGAGATGAACAAGTTTGATAATAACTTTGTAAAACGATTCATAATTTTTCTTTCTCATATAAAATAAATTACATTTTTTAATCTTTGTAAAATGATTAAAACACCTTATAATTTGAGTCAAAAAATCATTTCGGTTAATACAGCACGTGCAAATGAACAGAAACAACACAAAAACTTGAATGAAGTTAATCTGTGGTTAAACTATTTGGAACAATGTCATTAATCAACAATATGATTATCATAGATGAGAAAATACTGTATTTAACCACAAATTAAGAGAGTCGATGTTTTATTAGTGCCTCCATTGTCCAAAAATAAAGCTTATTTCTAAAAAAAGAAAAAGTAGTACATGATTTTTGTCTTGATGGTAATGGAAACATCAAAGTTATGCATGAAAAGAAAAACCAGCCATATTGAATTTTTTTTGTTTTTGAGCAAAGCCATATTGATTTTTTTGACAAGTCAAATAAATAGAAAAAATAGAAAGTGTATTAATTAGTTTACGGCACGTATGTTCCTTGAAAAAGGTGAAAGAATTCAATCCCATGTTGTTTAAGACCTTGGATTCATCGACATTAAAAACCGTAGGATTGTGTTCCAAGCTACAAGGACAAAACCAACCATCATTCAACACTTGTCTCACATAGCTCCTTACCCTTCATATGTGTATGTTTTTTTTAGAAGGGTCACGTTCTTCTCTTGTTTTTTTGTCACAATCATTTCAAATTAAGGAAGAGAACAGAGAGAAAAGAGGAGGAAGGGGTTTTGGATTTTGGTATGGAGAATAATCACATGGTGAAGGAGGAAATGGTAGATGGAGAAGAAGTGGTGGAACATGATGAGTTTGGTCTCATTGGTGGTGGTGAAGATGATGAAGATGTTGTTTCCACCTTGACTATGGAAAGGGTTGCTGCTGCTAAGAAATTCATTGAGAGTCATTATAAATCTCAAATGAAACACATTCAAGAACGCAAAGAAAGGTAAAAAAAACACCATGCATAGATTTTCTTTTTTTATGATTTTTTTTTTGTCTTGGTTAAGATCTGTTTGTTCCACTTTGCATGTTGTTGATGGCTTCTTAATTCTTTATCTTTCTTCTTATTTGCTTTGTTTGATGACCTTCTTTCGTGAAATTTTTTTCTTTCTTTCTAGAATCATGTTATTGGTGCGAAGAATCACCTGGCTTGCCACCTCTCCTAACCGTGTTTTTTTTCACCCACATTGATCGAACACGAAATATTGTTTAAGAGATCTGAGTTTATTTTCACTCGGACCAACGTAATGTTGGTGTGAAATGAGTATATGTTAATGTGAATTTGCTTATTCTAATACATTAATACGTGCATATTGTGGAAGCTTTGGATTTTTGTTAAATGTGTTTTAGGGTGTTCTAGCTTATAGGTAGGTACATGCTTAATGATGTTGATAAATTCTAAATGATTCGGTTGATAACATTTTGGTTACAACTTACGAGTAATGATTAAGGGTATAATAGGAAAAAGTAACATTTTGGTTACAACTTGCATAACGGTATATAACATGAGACAATTTCGTTTTTGGTAAAATGACTTATAATATGGCAGAGATGATGTGAAGCTTTATTCTTCCAAAATCCATAAGAGATTATTTTCTTTTGTTTAAAATGGTAATAAAAATGCATTCAAAGATAGGACTTGACATTTATTTGGTCATCTTGTTTTGCTTTTCATGGGACTTTATTATTTTCAGGCGTTCGGTGCTACAAAAGGAGCTAGAATCGTCGCATGTACCAGAAGAAGAACAGATCAATTTACTGAAAGATTTAGAGAGCAAGGAGACGGAGTATATGCGGTTAAAAAGACATAAAATATGTGTTGATGATTTTGACCTTCTAACCATTATTGGCAGGGGAGCTTTTGGTGAGGTACAAAATTTCATATATTTCCTCTGGATTCTCATTTTCTTCTTCTTGTTATATGGTGAAATTGTGCGATATCTGATACCAAGTGATTTCACAGGTAAGACTTTGCCGCGAGAAGAAATCCGGTAATATATATGCCATGAAAAAGTTGAAAAAGTCTGAAATGCTCAGCAGGGGACAGGTGAGTTTTTCATATTTTTATTAACAATATGAATGTTTGTTCTTTCCCTGATGGTTCTATTTTGCGGTCATGGTCTGCGAACCTTGATATCTTGGCAAAATGTGGGAAAATGCAGTTGATGTAGTTGCGCTTGCAATTGTGATGCCACTGCAAAGACCTCTAAAATCTTATATTGAGGCGGCAAATTGCATTTGCGGACTGCAATTGAGAACTGTACAATCTGTTGTTTAACTTATTATCATCAATAAAGTAAATTTCATTGGGTTTGTTTTCCATTTTAGGTTGAGCATGTTAGAGCTGAAAGGAATGTACTTGCAGAAGTTGCCAATGACTGCATTGTGAAACTTTATTACTCATTTCAAGATCCTGAATTCTTATATCTTATAATGGAATATTTACCTGGTGGCGATATAATGACTTTGTTGATGAGGGAAGAAACTTTGACAGAAAGTGTGGCACGATTTTACATCGCCCAAACCGTTTTGGCCATTGAGTCTATTCATAAACACAATTACGTTCATCGGTTGGTATTATTACATTTTAAAATCTACTTTCATCTAGTTTTTGTAAACCATATTTTGCAGTTATAAGTTTCTTCACGTTTCCTCGTTTCCTCAGGGATATAAAACCTGACAACCTTCTCTTAGACATAAATGGTCATATGAAATTGTCGGATTTCGGTCTTTGCAAACCACTTGAAGTCTCAAATCTATCACCTATAAGTGAAAAGGAAATATTGGATGATGATAACTTGAATGATACAATGGACGTTGATGGAAATTGCCCGAATAGCAGAAATGGTAGGCGTTGGAAAAGTCCTCTCGAACAACTTCAACATTGGCAAATGAATAGGAGGAAGTTGGTAAGCACTTCATGATTTTGTATTTTTTATTTGGTCTTTCTTTTCTGTTTCACATCTTTTTCTGGTGCAATCATTTCAGCACAGCTTGTGCTTCTCAACTTGTGTTCCTTCTTTTTCAATTAGTATATGGTTTTTTTTGCTTATAAAAGGACCAAGTCCATATTTGATAGCATTTTATCACTTCAAACATGTTTTCATTTGCTCGCATGAAAATCTTCTCCAGCTTGTCTATTCATTTCATGGCAGGCATTTTCCACTGTTGGAACTCCAGATTATATTGCTCCGGAAGTGTTACTGAAAAAGGGTTATGGCGTGGAGTGCGACTGGTTTGTTGATATTCTTTTTCATTTGCTAGAGTTGCATCTATTTATTTACTGTTGTAGTAGTTTTCCCATTTTGACGTGATGCGATACTTTCATATAGTCAGTTAGTAAGAGTAGTGAAAAAATATCTTTGTTCTAAGTTATTGTTTATTTCTTAAAGTTAAAACACTTCGAAGGAAACAAATTCTATCCAGTTTTAAGAATTCCTCATTATGAGTTCAGGATCATATAATTCCTTATTATTCCTCGTTAAGAATTCCCTTTTTGAAATGAAATATCTTCCTTGTTTCCAACATGTGTTCTGACTTGCTGCAGGTGGTCTCTTGGCGCTATAATGTATGAAATGCTTGTTGGTTATCCTCCATTTTACTCTGATGATCCTGTAACAACATGCAGAAAGGTTTTAAACTTCTTGCTTTATTCTTCTCTCCTTAAGCACTTCTTTACAACCTTATTATGAATGTAAGTTATACATAATGATTCTCAATAGGCTTGACCAAAAAATGAAATTTTCATTATGCAGGACTAATTGTATTGTAAAATTCATAATTCCCTATTATTTCTCTATTTTTTCTAGTAGCACTGACCGTAACGGTTAAATTTATGTTGTACTCATTTTGCCTGGGGACGAGTGTCTACAGATTGTCCACTGGAAAAACCACTTAAAATATCCAGAGGAGGCAAGATTGACACCTGAAGCGAAAGATCTGATGTACAAGTTGCTTTCTGGTGTTCCACATAGGCTTGGAACCAGAGGAGCAAAAGAAATTAAAGTGTGTAAGATGTGGTTTTTTTTCTCTCTTTTCCCCCTTACTATGGATTAGTATTAAATCATGTTATCCCCTGATGACGTTGATCGTTAATTGGCAGGATCATCCTTGGTTTAGGGATGTCCTATGGGATAGGCTCTATGAAACTGAGGCTGCATTTAAACCACGAGTCGTAGGGGAACTTGATACTCAGAATTTTATGAAATTCGATGAGGTATAAGATAATTAAGAAATAGTTGGATTATATGAAATTTGATGAGGTGTACTTATATGTGCGTGGATTTTCATATCTTTTGCTTTGACTTGGTTCGATTACGTTGAAATTGTGATATTCATTGTAATTGTCTTCATAGGTTGAACAACCAATGCCAGCTCGATCTGGATCCGGACCCATCAGAAAGGTAAAACTCTATTTACTTGCATGAAGATTAAGATTTTTCAGGAAAAAATAGTCAATCATCTTGTCTTAGCTATTCGCTTTTTTGAATCATTCTATTCGGATTGCAAATTTCATTTCCTCTAGGATATATAAACAATTATAATAGCTGCATGAATGAGTATGTCTCCGTTGATCTTACATACACATAACATTAATCATCGTACAAATGCTCTTAATAGCTTTATGCATCATTCGATTGATTCATAAGTATCTATTTTTTTCACCAGTTCTAGTTATTTACCCTGATACAAAATTTCAAGGTTAAATATAAGTTGATTGAACAACTCTTATGTTTCTTGTATGATTTTTGTCTACAGACGCTCTTAACTCCTCAAGATCTCAGTTTTGTTGGCTATACATATAAGAATTTTGCCGCTGTCAAGGGGAAGCGTCATTCTATTGGTAAATACTTTTCACATAAAAGCACAATATGTTACTATTCCTTTATTTATGAACACATTTTATCTTTTGATGCCACATATTATGAATCTATAATGCTGTATTTTAACTGTTTATCGCCAATTTCCATTTTCTTTTTGTACATGAGATCAGTTTAATGTTATCTGCCACGGAGAATGCTGATATTTATGAAACGTATTGCACAAAAATGTCACAAATATGTTGTGATATTTTTAACCTTTACCCTTTGTGTTTTCCATCAAAGCAGTGACTTAATAGGTTAATCGTTTCGGTGCACTTTTCATATCTCTTTCTTTTGTTCTATATAGCACCACACATTTTCTAAAAGCAACTTTTAGATATGCATCATGTTCAAGAGACTTTAATAGAAAAGTAGAGTGTGCACATGTAACCATGAGACTTGAGTTTAATTTGTTTCCTTATGACCTCTGAGAACGATTGCTTCTTATAACTATAAGTAATAAAAGAGAACCAAGTTTTAGTTAAGAGTAGATTCTTTATCCTTTAGATTGTACAATGCAGATTCAATCTCTGTGGTTTTGAATTTGTAATGATTTTTAGCACTAAGTTACAAGTTAGGCTCATCGCTATATGTTACAGCAAAAACAAGACTTTCCATCTATATAATTTCTTTGCATTATAAAACATATATTTTGATCATCCAAAGCTATACTTCACATGTTATTCTTGGTGCTCCTCCTGTATAGCTGTCCGTAATTGTCAGCTAATGTCATCAAATTGGTCCTTTAGTGGACAAAATTGATGGCGTTGCTCGACATATACGAGTCAATCTGATGTAGCCTATAATGGTGTGGACTAACGTGATCCTGCTACATTTTTTCAGACTAGAACACATGTTTACTCTGCTTAATATTGACATCTACATGCACAGTTGTGTTAAATCAGTCTTTGCTTTTAGTTTCGGTTAATTTTTTGTTTTGCTTTAGTCTCTGAAGAAGAAAATTTGCTTTTAGTCCTTGTTTTAGCATTAATCTTTGGAATATTTGTGTATGTAGGAATTAGTCCATATAATTTAAGTACTAAAATCAATAAGGTCCACATTTTAACCAACATTAACAAATATCCATGAATTAAAGTTAAAATAACAAGGACCAAAAACAATATTGTGTACATATCAGGGACTAGAAAACAAATTTTACAAAGACTAAAGGTGAAATTGAAATATTTAAGGATATCTATCCCTACCACGATATATAAATACCTTCTTGATATTTTCATTAATACATTTCTTTATCCTTTATAACTAATGATATCCTACCACTTTTTTTTGGACTTGATACAGAAAAGGGAAGCCTGTCACCACGATCATCAGTCGACTCCACACAAAGTAATAAAACCTTTTTCGATTTTGATAACTACTTGTATGTTTATTCAGTTATGCAATTCTAATCAACCAGTTTTGTTCTAGGTGATTCTGTAATAAACTATTCCACCTGATACTCAATGGACATCACCAAAGCGTAGGTGGTTGCACCCTATGGTGCTTGTGAAGAGTGACCTAACCTTATTGTAATGTACATTATGACCATCTCGTGTTGCAAATAGATGGAGATTCACCTTCTTCGAAGATAGTGTCTTTACGCCTTCATTTCAGTGCTAACGGACATATATCATGCAGAACCTCGTATACAGGGATTGATATCTATGTATGTACCACTTGAGGAATGGTTCACTTGTTGTGATATATATTTTGAAGCCATGTTGAATGTTTGTAAATTAGAAGATGCCCAGGTTGGCAAATTAGAAGAAAAATGTGCCATCACATGTGGCAACTTCTGACCCTTTTTCCTCAATTCTCTTCTTTTTTTGTTAATCCTTTTTGTTATGCCTTGTCTTCAAGTTCCTCTTGTACTTCCAACATAACAACAAATAACTTTTTACTGCCATTAATTTAGATGAAGTTCAAATTGTTGTGACTTGTGACATTTGTAATGTTGACATAATGAAAAAAATGGTATCAAATATCAATGGAAACTTTGTTATGATTCTGATATGTCATTCATTAGATACTTGAAATTATTTTTACTAGAGGTAAACCTGCTCATTGGTCATGTGCTTACGAAAATATTTGGTATTAAGTAGCTTTTATGCAATCAAAACAAATAAATTGGAGGCATCAATTTATAAGGACTAGATACTTGTAATGTTGCTCATTGGTATTAACTAGATACTAACCTGATTGCTGCTATCTATGAAGGCACAAATTTAAAAATAACATATATATTCTCATGTGTGTTTTCATATTCCAGGTTTACTTGGATGAATAAATTTGATTAGGTGTCAATAAACAAAATTGGGAGGTTGTTTTAATTGATCATTATAAAAAGATAAATTATAGAGCAGATTACATTCACCTCCTCTAAAGTTTTATTAAATGAAACCTGATCTGGTTGGACCAAAGAGCATGGTTGAGCTGTTTAGATCTGCCATATGTTGGGGTTGATCCACCGGTTTGTTTGCCGTCTGTCTGGTTCAGTTGAGTTGTGGAGATGTGATGGCTTTGGTGAGGTTGATCGTCAGCCCCCAGTGAGAGGAACAAGGTTGTGTACAAACATACACTCCGGCGTCCAAGTCAGTGAGGGGTTTAAGAGGAGAGATCACAAGTTTAGGGTTAGAAGTGGCATACCTATCCCAAGGCTAAAGCATAGGTATAAAGAGGGTCTAGGTAGGGTTTGACTGACAAACCTTATTCTGACAATCGTACCTGTTGGTATGGACATAGGTAATCCTTGGCCCTGGGAAGCTGCTTCGGCCTGCGTGGTTGTGGTCAACCCATTGACCTCATGTGTAACCCTCTGCCCGCACCGTAATCTGGTGGATTTTAGGGCGTGTCCATCATATGGTATCACCTACTTAATGGACTCGAGTCAAACCCGAGTAGAGCCGGATTGAGCTTTAGGCTAGTCCGGAAAAACATTCACCTCCCTTATTTGCTCCATGATTAATGCACTTTTCCCCTTTTAACATTAAAAGTAATAGCCAATTTAATATTTATATATGAAACTCGTGCATTGTACGAGTTAGAGTCTAGTTAAATTGAATTGTTAGTCAGTTTTCGATAAACAAAAAATCATACAAAGCAGATGGAGCATAAAAAATGAGGATGGACCATGAAGGAAAGATCGTGCAAGACAAATTATTGGATTAATCGAAACACACAATTAAGATTTGATGTCAAACTAAAGTTAATATCTGGTATCAACAAATTCTGATTAAAAAAAATATAGTTGATTTTTAGTTTTAGGGAGAAATTATTAAGTTTTCGTCTATACACACTTAAAAATTGTGATTAATTATATTTTGTAAATGCTTAATGAATTTCGACAACATCATTTAATGAGAGATACTGAAAAAAGTATGTAATTGATCATACATTAAGTAAGTCTACTATTATCAATTATTTCCAAACTTTCGTGTTTTTATCTCATCAAACTGAAAAAATGGAGATACTAATAAATGGAAGAAGATGATGACTCTAATGGTGGCATATACTACTATAACCCCACAAACATAGGAACTTCTACTGTACACCCGCAAATTAAGGTGTACCGGTACTCTTGCTTCAAAAATTTATAAATTAACTATCAATTTTATAAAATAAAGAACTATTTGTTGATATTTGTATTTTAGAAAACATGATTTCATAAGAAAAAACATCATTTCATTGTTTGTAAAAATCATACTAATATTTTTTTACATTTTATTGTAAAAAATAATCAAAATTCTCTATTATGAGTACTAAAAATTCAGAAAAATTAAATTTTATTTCGTCGACCTTTTTGATAAATAAGATTTAATTATTATAATTATAGGTGATAGAAAACAATTTTCTTCTTTCAATAAAAAAGAAAACAATTTTTCTCTTCAAAAAATAACACATTTAACTATTAAACTTTCTATTTGATATGCAAAACATCATTCAATATTTGCACCGCACTCGTTGCAGATTTTATGCAATTTATCTGGAGAAACATATTTTTATGTAAATATATGAGAAAGTTGATATGATAAAATTGTGGAAACTCATTAATATTGTCAAAATATAAAATTAATACAGTATTTATATTGAATAAATTTTTATTTTATATATGCAAAACACCGTTCAATGTTTGCATCGCACTCATTGCAGATTTTATGTGCTTATATATGCATAAATAAATTTTTATGTACATATATGAGAAAATTGATATGATATAATTTTGAAAACTCGACTATCTTCATAGTATCAACATCAATGTAGTTTTCTACTACATAAATTTTTATTTTATATTTAAAACACCGTTAAATATTTGCACCGCACTTGTTGAGGATTTTATATGCGTGTATATGTAGTTTTTTTTTATGTAACGGTATGTGATAGTCGATTAAATAAATTTATATGTACATGTATGAGAAAATTGATATGATAAAATTTTAAAAATTTGACTATCTTCAGAATATCAACATCAATGTAGTGTTTCTACTAAATAACGTTTTATTTTATATTTAAAACATCGTTAAATATTTGCACCGCACTTGCTGAGGATTTTATATGCTTGAATATGTAGTTTTTTTTTATGTAACGATATGTGATAGTCGATATGATAAAATTTGAAAAACTCATGACTATTTTCAAAATACCGACCTCAGTGTATAGTTTTTTTTTAAAGAGGACGATTATGAAATTTTGCTGTGGTTCAACTTTTTTATATTGTTAGTAGACAAATAATTGATTCCATAGTTATCCCAAAAAAAATTGTTAGACTTATAATGCCCATTATTCATAATTTTTTAACAAATTAACTAATTTCATAGTTATGCGTGTAAATTTCTTACGGTTGTGATAATCATTGTCCATAATTTTTTTTAAAAAAAAAATTAAGTTAAATTTTGCAAAATGACAATTATGCACATAAAATTAAAGAGATCATAAGTTTTAAAGGGGACGATTATGAAATTTTGTTGTAGTTCCATTTATATATATATTGTTATGTTAGTAAATATATATTGGAGGAGTGTTTTAAAGAGAAGACTTAGCTGCTAACTGCCAAGTCAATGCTTAACCTTCTCAGCTTTTTCTACAACCACACCCACACCCACAACTCATTCAGTTCATCTAGATATCAACTTAATTTCTTCAACATATATAATATAATGACACATCCATCATTGCTTCTCTCTTCTAGCTTCACCTATGATGTTTTCATCAGTTTTAGAGGAATAGATACCCGCAACACTTTCACCGGTAACCTCTACAATTCTCTTGATCAAAAGGGTATTCACACTTTCCTTGATGAAGAAGAAATTCAAAAAGGAGAAGAAATCACACCATCACTTCGTCAAGCAATTCAACAATCTAGGATTTTCATTGTTGTTTTCTCTAACAACTATGCTTCCTCCACTTTTTGTTTGAATGAACTTGCCGTGATCCTTGAGTGTTCCAACACACATGGACGCTTGCTTTTGCCCGTTTTTTATGATGTTGATCCATCACAAGTTCGCCACCAAGGCGGTGCTTATGGTGAAGCTTTGAAAAAACACGATGAAAGGTTTAGTGATGATAAGGATAAGGTGCAAAAATGGAGGGATGCTTTATGTCAAGCTGCTAATGTTTCTGGCTGGCATTTCCAAAATGGGTAGATTATTTTCTAATCTCATACCATACTTTTATGCGTTTATTTTAATTACCCTTCTTTTACTTGTCTAATAGTTGATTTTATAATGAAAAAGAAATCTCATATTCAATTCTAGATGAAGGGAACATAGAAAGTAAATAGACATGATTATTTGTACTTTATGTGCTCATAATATGTCTCTCTGTTTTTTTTTTTTGAATGACCAGTTTAGACCTTTACTTAATAAAATGATGAATTTGTGAAATTGTGAAACCAAAATAACAGATATGTGATAAGTTGACACATTATGTGACTAACCAAAGTAACAGAAGATGCAAATTCTAAAGATCTAATTGTATTTTACCTGTCCTGTAATTAATGTTGACTAAGATGAAGTATAAGAATCGATTCAGTGCTGCTGTTTCAAATCATGCATACTTCTGTGATGTGTAGGTTACAATCAGAATACAAATTTATTGGAAATATCGTTCAGGAAGTCACTAAGAAGATCAATCGTACTCCTTTACATGTTGCTGATAACCCAGTTGCGCTAGAGTCTCCAGTGTTAGATGTGGCATCTCTTCTAGGGATCAGAACTGATGAGGGAGCCAACATGGTTGGCATTTATGGAACCGGCGGTGTAGGAAAATCAACATTGGCTCGTGCTGTGTATAATAACCAAATTTCTGATCAATTTGATGGTGTGTGTTTTCTTGATGATATAAGAGAAAATGCAATTAATCATGGTCTTGTGCAACTCCAAGAAACACTGCTTTCTGAAATACTTTGTGAGAAGGATATTAGAGTGGGTAATGTTAACAGAGGAATTTCAATCATAAAAAGAAGGCTCCAAAGAAAAAAGGTATTTTTGGTTCTTGATGATGTTGACAAAGCGAAGCAGATACAAGTACTTGCAGGTGGACAAGATTGGTTTGGCTCCGGCAGCAAGATCATAATCACTACAAGAGACAAACATTTGTTGGCTATTCATGAGATTCTGAATTTATATGAGGTTAAAGAGTTAAATCATGAAAAATCTCTTGAATTGTTTAATTGGCATGCCTTTAGAAACGGAAAAATGGATCCATGTTACAGTGATATTTCAAACCGTGCAGTTTCTTATGCTCATGGCCTTCCATTAGCTTTGGAGGTGATAGGTTCTCATTTGTTTGGCAAAAGATTAGATGTGTGGAAAGATGCATTAGATAAATATGAAAGAATTCTTCCTGAAGATATTCATGAAGTTCTTAAAGTTAGCTATGATGATTTGGACGAAGATGACAAGGGTATTTTTCTTGACATTGCTTGTTTCTACAATTCTTATGAAATGAGCTATGCCAAAGAAATGTTACACCTACATGGTTTTAGTGCTGCAAATGGCATTCAAGTGCTGACCGACAAATCCCTCATAAAAATTGATGCCAGTGGTTGTTTGAGAATGCATGACTTAGTTCAAGGCATGGGCAGAGAAATCGTGAGGCAGGAATCAACTTTGGAGCCTGGCAAACGCAGTAGATTATGGTCTGATGACGATATAATTCATGTTTTGGAAGAAAATACGGTATGTTACAACCTCGAAACATATATGTTGTTCTTCTGATTGATAACTACTAAATTTCTAGATTCTTATTTATCCATTCTCAATTACACATGTTTAATGAAATTCATTTTCATTAGAAAATGATGTTATTATTTAGTGTAATTTCTTGAAATATGTAGATGATGATATTCCTAAACTTTACATTCTGATTAAAATAATGATTTGGAATTGAAAGGGAACTGATACAATTGAAGTCATAATCATCAACTTGTGCAATGACATAGAAGTGCATTGGAGTGGAAAAGCATTCAAGAAGATGAAAAACCTAAAAATTCTTATAAT
>Ga0315915_1005118_pt1 | contig 16409 bp, 7 predicted proteins | sample MpolbnodulesMG_FD_207738 | JGI IMG/M metagenome (GOLD analysis project Ga0315915, IMG submission 207738) | Medicago polymorpha root nodule microbial communities from Los Angeles, California, United States - branched nodules | ecosystem: Host-associated > Plants > Roots > Nodule | place: USA... | reverse complement strand
TTAATTTTATTTTGGGTTGTTTCATATTTTATATTAGGGTTTAAAGCTATATGTTAATGAAATTGTCAATAAAAAATAGCGAAAAATATGTATTCAAATTTTGATTATATTAAAATAGACTTGTAATTTTTTTTCTTCCCAAAGTATGTTAGATTTTTTTTTCTTTCTAGATTATTAGAAATAAGAAAAATATTGAGGGATTAAAGTGTAGATTTTAACATAAGAGGGGAGGAGAATGTAATTCAAGCTTCTCTTAGGGGAGGGGAGTGACATATTTTATAATATGTTTTGAATAAGAGGGGAGAGGAGTGTATATTTTAACATAAGAGAGGAGGGGAGTGTAATTCAAGCATCTTTAAGAGGAAGGGAGTGTAATTTACTCTAATTTTTTTCATCAATAGGACACTTGAGTTTTTTCCTATAGCATGCATTCCCACTTGTTTCTATTGAAAAATCATAAGCCTAATCAATTGGATTAAAGTAATGTTGCCACTTGAAGAGATTGATGAGAGATTTATTGAAGAATCAGATTAGATTGGTTTTTTTAAAGAGTCAGATTAGATTGTTGTTAACTACTCTCTAATTTTATTTTATTTTTGGTCAAGAACTACTCTCTAATTAATTTTGTTTTAACATGAATAAATATGATATTGTTCGAGTTTTCGGTCCTCTTTATTTTTTTAATAAAAATGCAAGTGCAGTGATGAAAGGAATAATTACTAATGCCGATTGAAGTAGTTAGTAGACAAGATAATCAAACCAAAACAAGAGGAAGCCAACTGCCACAAGCCACCAAAAGACATAACAACATAAGCAATATGATAACTGAACACATAAATTTTGACACAGTATAGATACTATGGACAGTTTGGACATTTCAAACTTAAAAGCAGGGTTATTTTTGTAAAAACACTACACTCAATCTTCTTCCTCTCTTCTCGACATTCTTCTTCCCTCTATATTCTTCCACCATCCTTTGTTTCATCATCATCGCCCTCTCACACCACCGCCGTCCTCACCACCGCACAGTGGCGGAGCTAGAAAAAAAAGTTAGGGTGGGTCACTAAAATTAACCGTTGAAAAATTATTTAAAGCCTTGCAAAATAGACCTATAATTGAATTATTTAAATTTTTTGGGTGGGCCACTACATCACTTTGCGGGAATTTGGATCAACCGAAACCTAAAATTGACCTAAAATTGTATAAAATCTCGCAAAGTAGACCTATAATCGTTGATTTTTTAATTTTTCCGGGTGGGCCGTGGCCCATCCCAGCCCATGAAGGGCTCCGCCACTGCCACCGCACCCTTCTTCCCTCGGATATGGAACTGACCGCGTTAGCGACCTCCTCTTCTCGCTCCCGCCGTCAGAGATATATTCAGATCAACAACATCATCCTCATCAGTCACGAACGCCGCCATCCTTTTGATCCGTCCAGATCTGGAGACGTCACGACCATCCTCACCGCCATCGAATCGTCACAGAGAAAACAGATTTGTTCAAAACTCCGACGAGAACTGAGCCTAGATCCGTCCTCGCCGCCGCAGATCCGTTCATAACTCATGATTACAAGACTGATAGAAGAAAAGACGACAGTGGTGATTAGCGAAAAGTTACGATGGCGGTGGCTAGAGAACCGGCGAGCAGTGGCGTTGAACAAAGAGAAGGATGGCAGGGAGAGATGGTTTTGAAGGAGAGAGAAGGAAAGGAAATTAAAAAAAAATGAAAAAAGATGTATAAAGCTACGGTGACATATGGTGTTTGGTTTTTTGTGTTCAATTATCATTTCTGTAAAAACATATCTAAGTTTAAAGAGTAAATTGATACTAATATCATGTGAGTAACTCAGCAACGATTCCGAATAAAATTGCATAAGATTAATTTACCTAAAGTATAATTTAAAGACTACACTAAACTAATTAACTAGATGCCAATTTGAATTAAGTGGATTGGCCCAAATGTCCAAGTTGTGTTCTCTCTAATTGTCATTTGCATACCTTTAAACTAATTTTTTTAGTCTTTTCTATGCATTGTTTCTACCATATCTTTTTGTCTATGAATCTGATTATGATGTTTCAACGATAGTTTAAATTAAATATACTTCTAATAGTTTAAATTAAATATACTTCTTAAATATACTTCTAAGAAGCGTGATTCAAATTAATAATTGAAGTAAACTTTTTTTTTTTACAAAAATAATTGAAGTAAACTTAAAATGGACCAATTGATTATTCGCATTCTTTATTCAACTTTTTAGAATGGTCTTCCTGCATGTTTAGCCAGCAGTATCAACCACTTCTTTTAGTCAAAAAAAATCAGCCTCCTCTTGTTAAAATCAAATAAAAATATTTATTTAATGAAATTGATAGAGACTCATACCTTGTATGATTGCCCGGGGTTTTCTTTTGTTTTGTTTTTAATAGTAAGCAAGGGGACTTTTCTAATATAAAATGATTCAAATTCTAAGCTATAGTTTCACGTGATTGACTTACTTGTCTACTATGCATGTTGGATTTAGAAAACTTTAACTAGTTGGAATTTCCTTATAGAGAATTTATGAAAACAACTTTGGTAGTTTATAAATTGTTTCTCAACTTATTTTCATATGTGTTTTGAATCCTTGACAAAGTCACACCAATGAATAACAAAGATGTGTGGAGCAAAGGAAGTGGTAATTAATAGATAAAGTGTCTCCAAGCAACAACAACAAAAACATACCTAAATCTAAGTGTAGAGCAACACCACAAGCATAATCGAAGCACTAAAAATAAGCAATAAAAGAAATGAACAAAACACCAAGATGGTAACCCAGTTCGGTCCAATATGACCTACTCTGGGGGAGCGAGCAGCCCTCCAATCCACTAAGATGAAAGTGATACAAATGAGTTACAAGAGATTAGCTTAAAAGCTTACAAAAGAACAAGACCTAATTTCTACCCATTTTTTGTGTCACCCACACTCTCCATGAATCCTAAGAGAAAACACAAAAGGAAGCTTATGATCCTTCCAATGGTGAAATCTCACTACCCAAGGTGTTTACAATGTTTTCCAACCCAAGAGAATCTCACTACAAAGACACTCAACCCTAAAGTTACCTCCTTTGTAATCCAAGTTTCTCTCACTTCAAGCTCTACTCAAAATCTACAAAGAAAACACTTATATAGTGCACAGTAACAGACACAATCGCGCCGCGCCAGTGAACAATCACGTCACGATTTTAAGCGTACGACACAAGGTACAACGACCTTATCCAAAAATCGCGTCACGCCAGTACTAAATCGTGCCACGATTTGTCTTCAGCAGAACCCATTCATTCTGCCAAGAAAATCGCGCCACGCCTCCCAAAAAACGCGCCACGATTTTGGCCTTTACATAATCAGAAATTTGAAGTCAATTTCAACAATATGCTCTCTACAATTAATCAAGTGATTTGACTAAGTGGTTAAGAAGTTTTATCAATGACACGTTGTTCGGGATAGGGGTGGCAAAAATACTCATGTCCACGGGTAAAATCCGTCACTAGCATGTGGCTGGTAGCTAAACGAGTATTATTTGACTACCCGTTATTATATGGATACAGACACAGATTTGATTGTACTCAGACCCACGAGTACCCATACATGATAATAAATTAAGTAAATTATTAAAATATCATTATATATCTTATCACTTAAAGTTGTTACCTTATTGAAGGAATCAAATGAAGTTATTGAAATTTTGGTTTAGAGATTTGTATTTTTTATTTGAGGAATTGGGAAGTCAAATGGAGTTATTGAAGTTTGGAATGCATATGAAATTTAAATGTTTATTTGGATGTTTTTATGCTTTTATTTTACTTCAAGAATTTGTATGGATTATGTAAGAATCATAATTTTTTTTATGGATTATGTATGATTTATGAAATTTTGAATGAATAATGTATGGATGTTTAAAAGTTGAAGTTTTTTTGTAATTAAAAAAATATATTCTTTGTAACAAAAAAAATAAATAAATTAAAAAATTCATGGATACCCATGGATACCTCAATACCCGCGGGTACCCGCATAGTAGGTATCCATGAGAATACGGGGCGAACACAGGTATCATATTTATCCAACGGGGTGGGGACGGGTATCATAATATATGTACCTATGGGCGGGGACGGATGCATGTTGTTGCATCTGTCGGCTTGTGCCCACACAAAATTTTTAAAAACACTTTTTTTAAGGATACTAATGTATTAATATTTGACATTTTAAACCCACTTGGGTTGGCCTAGTGGTATCGGCTTGGGACCTGGGAGTGTGCTCCTCCTTGAGGTCTCAGGTTCGATTCTCCCAAGTGTCAATTTAAGTTGGCTAATTTAGCTTCTTCAAAAAAAATAGTTGACATTTTAACCACATTGCCCACACTAATCACAAATTATTTCTCTCTTAGTTCACACCTATCATCATATATCTCAAATCTTTTATTGATAATATGAATATTATCAAGAATCGGATGCGAAATCGAGTGAGAGATGACCAGTTAAATGATTGTTTAATTATTTACAGAGAAAAATATTTTTATTGATATGGAAAATAATAAAATTATTCAAATTTTCATAATATAAAAAATCATAGAGGACAATTTTATATAAAGTACCCCCACTATTCAAAAATCTTGGATCCATCACTGCCTATGGATACCCATTGACATCCCTAGTTCGTTAGAACTTGAGAGAATTTATTTTATATACTCTCTATGATAACTTATCAAAACAAACTATGACTTATATGAAAAACAAATTGTTTTTATAGTTTTGTTATAAAAATAGTTTTTTTAAAACACTTAGGTAAAGCACAATTATGCAATAAGTGTTTAATTTGTTAATCCATAGATATTTATCTTCGACCAAGTAGAAACCCGCCTATAAATTTGAAGCATCATATGCACAATATCACTAAAACAAAATGATGCCTCTAAGCTCATATTTGTCTATTGCACTTATTGCTATTTTATTTTCATATGCATCTTTTGCAATTGATACAAATACTCATGAAGATAACTTCCTTCAATGTCTTTCTAGCTATTCACATAACTCAACTTCAATCTCTAAAGTTGTGTACACCAAAACCAATTCCTCTTACTCACCAGTACTCAAATATACAACTCAAAATCTAAGATTTGCATCCAAAACTACACCAAAACCACTTGTCATCATCACACCTCTAGAACCTTCCCATATTCAAACAGCCATAATTTGTTCCCAAAATCATGGCCTTCAGATTCGAACCCGTAGTGGGGGCCATGACTTTGAGGGTTTATCCTATGTTTCAGAAGTTCCATTTGTTGTCATTGATCTCGTAAACTTTAAGGAAATTGATGTAGATGTAGAAAGCAGAACTGCTTGGGTTCAGTCTGGTGCAACACTTGGTGAACTTTACTACACAATTAGCCAAAAAAGCCGAAATCTCGGTTTCCCAGCTGGTGCTTGTCCTACAATAGGTGTTGGTGGACACTTCAGTGGTGGCGGCTATGGAACCTTGTTGCGTAAATACGGTCTTGCAGCCGATAATGTCATTGATGCTCACATTATCGATGTGAAGGGTAGGTTTCTTGACAGAGAAGCAATGGGTGAAGATTATTTTTGGGCTATTAGAGGTGGTGGAGGAGCAAGTTTTGGAGTCATAATTTCATGGAAGGTAAAACTTGTTCAAGTTCCATCAACTGTGACGGTGTTTACTGTTCCAAGAGCATTGGAACAAAATGCAACAAAGCTTGTTCACAAGTGGCAGTATGTGGCAAGTAAAATTGATGAAAACATAGCCATCAATATTGTCTTTCAAAGGATAAATTCAAGTAAAAAAGGTGAGACAACAATACTAGCTATATTTCAATCCTTGTTTCTTGGAGGTGTAGATAAACTCATTCCCTTGATGGAACAAAAGTTTCCTGAGTTGGGTGTGGTTAGAGAAAATTGTATTGAAATGAGTTGGATTGAATCAGTTCTTTACCTTTTTCAATTTCCGAAAGGTGCATTACCTGAAGTGTTGCTTAACAGAACACTAGCTGCAAACAGCCCAAGATTTATTTACAAAGCAAAATCTGATTTTGTGAAAACTCCCATTGCTGAAAATGGATTAGAAGGAATATGGTCTTTGTTTCATGAAGATGGTGCCAAAGGTGCAATGATGATATGGTTTCCTTATGGTGGATTTATGGATACTATTTCAGAGTCTGAAATTCCATTTCCACATAGAAAAGGAAATTTATATCATATTCATTACCAGGTTGATTGGCAACAGGAAGGTGATGAGGTGGAAAAACTGCACATTAATTGGATTAGAAAACTTTATGGTTACATGGAACCTTTTGTTTCACAGTCTCCAAGAACTGGGTACATCAATTATAGAGACCTTGATATTGGTGTGAATAACATTGATGGATACACAAGCTATAAGCAAGCTAGCATTTGGGGTGTTAAGTACTTCAAGAACAATTTCAAAAGATTGGCAAATGTGAAGACCAAAGTTGATCCTCTAAACTTCTTCAGAAATGAACAAAGTATACCTTCTCTTGTGTCCAAGGGACACAAATAAATTAATTGGAGTAGCTAAGGTCATGATAATAAAAAATAAGCTCTTTTGTTATTTCTCTTTTATATGTGTATCTTTTCTTTATAAACAAAGGTTTAGGGGAGTGGGGTCTAGAGCTAAGGGGTAAAGGCTTCAAGGCTCAAAGAGAATTTTTAGAGAGATAGTTACATATTACATGCCAACAAGGTCTTCTTCAATCGGGAGCAAGATTTCCACATCTTTTTTGGATGAGTTCTGATGCAGCATTCATCAACCCCTAGATATTCTATGTGTGTATTTATTTTTAAGTAACATGTTTGTTTACTTTTACTTAATACAATGATACTTGAATAAATTACTAAAGTTGGTGTTAAACTTGACATATGTTTGTGTTTATTGAAAGGATATCCCTGCTAAAACTGCTGGCTACACCCCCTATATTCCTAGTTGACCCTTTGACAAATTGACACCATTTAGTCAACAAAATTGCCAAAGAACGCCTACAATTAGCCGGTAACAGTTGCTACAACTTTCGAGATACATGCTCATATATCTTCAATGACGACTTTGAATGACATCACAAGTTAGGTAAACTATAAGTACATTTATTAGTTTCACGAAAAATATGTTTAATTTTGACCTCCTAATCCTCCCTCAACATCTTCATATTGTGAACAACAAGACCTCACCCGTTAGTCGCACTTACATCCTTGCCCTAAAAACAATCAACTACATTAACTTTAGAATCCATATGAAGCCTCCTACATGTTAAATATCTCTTTCTTGTGAATTGAAGACCATCTCATCATCTACTCCTATTTAAGCACCATTTGCATCCCTTAACACCCCACCGAAACATGTTAACCTAGAATTTTGATGAGCAGCACGATTCGTATTGATATGAACGCATCCTGGCAGAGGCAGGTTCCACTTGATACTCATACATGTCTTCATCTTTACCGTTGGTTGAAAGAAGGCAGCATCATTATGGTAGTCACCCACTTGTTTGAGAACAACAATCCAAAGTTTGTTAGGGTAAATAAAAGACATTTTAACTTCAAGAATTTGATAGAGTTTGGGATAGTTTGGTATATTTTGGCTTTTTAAAACCTGCCATGGGGTGTCACTTAGAATTATGGGATGAAACTATAAGTTGTATTCCATGCTCTATTGCAAACATTTTGAGAATTACATAAGTATTTATATTATTTACGGTTTCTATGCATTTGGAATTTCAATTTGTTTGAAAAAACATATAGTTGACACACAGTTTTTTAGAATTAGCATGCTCATGTTCTTGTATTAAAAACACCTTCATGTTTTTCAACCATCGCAAGTCCTTGTCGTCTCTAGCGATAGCGATGAGACGACGTCTTGGAAGGCAACTGTTCCAGACTGGATCAAAGTCCAATCCTAAAGCGTGAAGGGCACAATAAAGATTCTGATCCAAATATGGATCACCTACTCCTACATAAGGCTGCAAAACAGAGAAAGGAAACCGGAGCAATCACACGATTACTCGGATCACATGTTCGAAAAGGCGCAACCTCCTGCTTATGTGGAAACTTAAACCATCTATAAAAGTAGTCACCTACTCTATAAAATGTGCACACTCTCATTTCAAAAAAGCCTCAACACCTTAAGTTTTTATTGGAGGTACATCATTTCGCTCAAGTGAAAGACAACCGCATCGATCCCACCTACTCACACTTTCGTTTCCACTTGAAATGTATAATTTAAAGACTAAACTAATTAATTAAGTGGATTGGATTGAACCAAGTCTCCAATTCTCAACTGCATACTACAAAACTATTATTTTTCCTTGTCTCTAAAGTGGACTATGATGTTTAAACAAGAATTAATACTTAAATATGTTTCTGATAGATGAGTTCATTTTTATATATTGAAATAAGAAGCTTAATCCCAATTATTAGTTGCAGACTTGCAGTTAATTAATGTGACCACGATTAGCTCGCTTTCTTTATGCAACTTTTAGAATGGTAGTAAGGAGCAACAACCACTTTTTATCAAATAAAATGAATGATTTCAATGAAGTTAAGAAAAACAACAAAAAACCCCATACCCTGCCGGCTTAGCAGGGAGGACTGTTGTATAAAATTGAAAAGTCAAGATTCAAATGTGTAGTTTCACGTGCTTGACTTGTCTACCATAGTAGTTTTAGCATACTTTATGTATAAGCATGTTTGGATTAATTTATGTGAATTTATTTAGGAGATAAGCGTTTATGAAATTTTTCACAAGAGTTTATGCATACAACTTTTGATCATAAGTTGTTTTTCAACTTATTTCTATTTGATTCCTAGGATAACTTATGATAACCTGTTTACTATATGAAAACAGATTGTTTTATTCTATTTTTTGTAAAATAGTTTATAAAAAGAAGAAAAAAAAATATACATAAACACTTATATGATAAACGGTTATGCTACAAGCGTTTAGTAGATTTATTCTCTACAGCCACCAGAGTCTAAACTCTAGCACAAGAGGTTGGTGTGGGGGTGTTTGGTAAACATCGGATTATAGACTTCAATTCCAAATTATATATATATATATATATATATATATATATATATATATATATATATATATATGTTGTCTACACCGCCATATACCAATAAAAATTAGAGCTTAAAGTGACACTTATAAATAAATTTGAAGCATCTTATGCACAACACCACACTAACAAAAAAATGATGCATCTAGACTCATACTTGTCTATTGTACTAATTGCTATTTTATTTTCATTTACATCTTCAGCAGTTGGTACTACTACTCATGAAGATAATAACTTCCTTCAATGTCTCTATAGTTATTCACATAACTCAACTTCAATCTCTAAAGTTGTGTACACCAAAGCCAATTCATCATACTCATCAATACTCCAATTTTCAACTCAAAATCTCAGATTTGCAACCAACACAACACCAAAACCTCTTGTAATTATCACACCTCTAGAAATTTCCCATATCCAAGCAACCGTAATTTGTTCCCAATACCACGGCCTACAGATTCGAATTCGAAGCGGCGGACATGACTTTGAGGGTCTGTCTTATGTCTCCGAAGTTCCATTTGTTGTCATTGATCTCATAAACTTCAGAGAAATTGAAATAAATGTACACAAAAAAACTGCATGGGTTCAATCTGGTGCAACACTTGGGGAACTTTACTACGCAATTAGCCAAAAAAGCAAAACTCTTGGTTTCCCTGCAAGTGTTTGTCCTACTGTAGGTGTTGGTGGACACATCAGTGGTGGTGGATATGGAACCTTGTTGCGTAAATACGGTCTTGCGGCCGATAACATAATTGATGCTCACATAATTGATGTGAAGGGTAGGTTTCTTGACAGAGAAGCAATGGGTGAAGATTATTTTTGGGCTATTAGAGGTGGTGGAGGAGCAAGTTTTGGTGTCATAGTTTCATGGAAGATTAAACTTGTTCAAGTTCCACCAATTGTAACAGTGTTTACTGTTCCAAAAACATTGGAACAAAATGCAACAAAGCTTGTTCACAAGTGGCAATATTTGGCAAGTAAACTTGATGAAAATATAGCCATGAATATTGTCTTGCAAAGGGTAAATTTAAATTCAAGTAGAAAAGGTGAGTCAAAGTCACCAGTACTAGCTTTATTTCAAGCTTTGTTTCTTGGAGGTGTAGATAAACTCATAACCTTGGTTCAAGAGAAGTTTCCTGAGCTTGGTTTGGTTAGAGAATATTGTATTGAAATGAGTTGGATTGAATCTGTTCTTTACTTTTTTCAGTTTCCAAAAGGTTCTACACCTGAAGTGTTGCTTAACAGAACACAAGCTACACTTGATATTTTCAAAGCAAAATCTGATTTTGTGAGAATTCCAATTCCTGAAACTGGATTAGAAGGCATATGGCCTTTATTTGATGAAGATGGTTCCAAAGATGCAATGATGATATGGTTTCCATATGGTGGCAAAATGGATACTATTTCAGAGTCTGAAATTCCATTTCCTCATAGAAGTGGAAACTTATTCATGATTCAATACTCGGTTCATTGGCATCAAGAAGGTGATGAGGTGGAAAAACTGCACATCAATTGGATTAGAAAACTTTATAGTTACATGGAACCTTTTGTTTCAAAGTCACCAAGAGCTGCATATATTAATTATAGAGACCTTGATATTGGTGTGAATAACATTAATGGTTACACAAGCTACAAGCAAGCTAGTATTTGGGGTGTTAAATACTTCAAGAACAACTTCAAAAGATTGGCAAAAGTGAAGACTAAAGTTGATCCTCTAAACTTCTTCAGAAATGAACAAAGTATACCTTCTCATGTGTCCAAGGGACGCAAATAGAGTTTTCTGGAGTGGCATATGTGTATCTTTTTTTTTTGTTATAATAAAAGTAAATTGATATTTATGTTGTGTGTTAAGCATCAATCCTACAGGGGTTTAGTGTGTATTTGTATTAACATATAACTAGATTGAGACCCGCACAACACGCGAAGTCACATGAAGAACAAATAGATCACCAGGATTGAGAAATATACTTTTGATTATTTCCTCTAAAATACAAACATTTACCTATTTCAGCCACAACTCACCGTAGAAATTAACAAACAAAAATGGTGTTCCTGAGAAAAGATTTTACCTGAAATTAAAATAAAAAAAATACAAAAAAACAGCTTTCAACCCACTCAAAAAGTTGTTTTCAATTCCTTGGATGACTTCTTCACCTAAAAACAGAGCGTGGTATAAATGATTTTTTAGATTATGAACTTACTCGCAAAGATACTCATTAACATTCGCAAAGAAAATGATAAAACAAACCTCAAAACATGGCCGAAAAGAATAATCAAACGGGTGTTTGTGCACTAAATATCGTTGTGTTGTATGTATTTCGGTACTTTTGAGGTGTTAAAAGCAATTCTTAAAGTTAGAAGACCAATTTTGCATTTATTGCTAGTTACACCCTCCTTCATCTTCTTAGATACACCTAGTCACCATTTCATCAACAAAATGCACACCCTTTTAAGTCCCTCTATAATTTTTCTTAAACCTCCCCTAATATTTTCTATCAACAAATTTAGTCCCAGTCCTTAAAGGTTCTACACGTGGCAGTATTTGGAGGTCTAAAAATAAAAAATGACAAATTTATAGTAACAAAAAAGTTATGTTAAAATAAGTTTTTGGTCGTTAAAAATAAATGATTTTTCATTTGTCTCTTTATAGGGTCACTATAACTTATTTAAATGGTGAAGATCAATTTTATTGTCGATAAAAATATTTGAAGGATCATTGTATATAAAATAAATAAATTAGAGGGACAAAAAATGAAAATGATATGTTTATAGAGATAAACAATTTATATAATTTTTTTTTTGTAAAAAAAACATGTATATAACTTTTTTTAATAACATGATGAGTCTAAGTCTAAAAGAGAAAGACTACATAGCAAACTAAAGAAGAAGTAGCTTTTAAATTAACTAACGCAATAAAAGAATGGGGCTTTGTTATCCAAGTGAAGAATTTAAATTCAAGTCTTCTTTTTTCATGTGGTGTTTGGGATTAGAACTCTAGATCTTGCATATATTATGTATTATTCCTACCAACTGAGTTAAGTTCATGGGAATATTTAAATTCAAGTCTAAATGTATGACTAAATTATACGAAATTTGAAAACTAATTATTTTTTAATTGATTTTTTTACAAACTTTCCTATAACAATTTAATATATATTTTCCAAATTTAAATTAAAAAATAACATAATATATAAATACAATGAAATACGATAAAAAAAAATCGCATATACGATGATGTTCGTCTTTCCGTTAGTAATAATAATATAATAATCTGTAACTTTAAGTTTGGCTTGACTTATTTTGTATTAAAAACTACTTTGAAAGTAAAGATAAAATATCAGATTTAAAAATAGAGTTAAGGTTTATTTTCCTCACAATTATTGTTACAAGTATTTGTTAGCTTAAAATATATTGTTTTTATGGAATGGTAGTTTTTTTTTTTTTTAAATCAAAGTATCTCCGTGTACAACTGCATATATTAATTTCTCAATGCAAGCAAAAATTCATCTAAGAGATTGATCTCTTACAACAAACAAATTTTCATTCTTATTTGTTGGGATCGAATCTTGAACCAAATAGTTAAAAGACTCAACTATCTATCATTTGTATCACACTATGTTGATGGAATGGTAGAATTTGACTTAAATAATTTATCCATCCTAAAATAATTGACCTACTTGGTTGTCCCAAAAATGCAATAGAGAAATATTTTCACTAAAATGCCTTTACCATGTATTGATCTACTTGCAAGTATCATAAATACAAAGTATAGTCCCCGTGAGTTTAGCTCAGTTGGTATAGACAATGCATAATATATGCAAAGTCGGGATTCAAACCCGGCCACCACAACAAAAAAATACAAAGTATAAAAAATATAGAAATTAGAGTGATGTTAGTAATATTAATTAAGAAAGAAGCTTATCTTTTGTAGAGTATATTTTTTAAAACCAGATACATATAAGGAACTTTTTAAAAAGTAGTTGAGAGAACTTTCCAAATCTAATCTGGTAGAAAATCTTTGTAAAATTTATCTATTTTTACTCTCTCCATCCAAAAATATTGTTTGACCTATAGGCTATAGCCCTTTTTGTACGGTAAACTAACAACATTTTCAAAACATTAAAATCGATTAGCGTATTCTTCCTTTCACATTATCTTCTTCTTCAAGTAGTTGACAGTTAAACACAGCAAGATTTTCTTGTTTCACAAGGACTCTCTCTTTTTCCTATTAAGATGCATACAATTGTAGCATCCCTTGTTCCATTCTTCATATTATTCCACGTTCTAGTACCAGTGTCTTCTTCAGATTCTGTGATCCAACATAATGATATTTATACCAATAATACCCTTCTTCAGTGTCTTTCTCTCTATTCAGAACCTTCTAATCCAATCTCACAAGTTACCTATTTCCCAAACACACCTTCATATTCACCCACCTTAAACTCCTACATCAGAAACCTTAGATTCAACTCATCCACTACTCCAAAACCCGTTTTCATTCTCACCCCATCTCACATCTCTCACATCCAAGCATCAATCATATGCTGCAAAAAATTCAACCTTGAAATCAGAATACGAAGTGGTGGTCATGACTATGATGGTCTTTCTTATGTATCAGAAAAACCCTTCATTGTTCTTGACATGTTCTTGCTTAGATCAGTGGTTATTGACTTAAAAAATGAATCTTTGTGGGTTGAATCAGGTGCTACAATTGGTGAAGTTTATTATAGGATTGCTGAGATTAGTGGTGTTCATGGTTTTCCAGCTGGGGTTTGTCCTACTGTTGGTGTTGGTGGACATTTTAGTGGTGGGGGGTATGGTAACATGATGAGAAAATTTGGGTTATCTGTGGATAATATTTTGGATGCTAAAATTGTTGATGTTGATGGAAGGATTCTTGATAGGAAATCAATGGGGGAAGATGTTTTTTGGGCTATTAGAGGTGGTGGTGGAGCTAGTTTTGGTGTTATTGTTTCTTGGAAGATTAAGTTGGTTTCTGTGCCTGAGATTGTAACTGTTTTTAGAGTTGAAAAAACATTGGAACAAGGTGGTGGTGATATTGTTCATCAATGGCAATATGTTGCTGATAAGATACATGATGGGTTGTTTATTAGAGTCGTTATTAGTCCTGTGAAGAGAAAGGGGAAGAAAACAGTTAAGGCTAAGTTTAATGCTTTGTTTCTTGGTAATGCAGATGAGTTGCTTGATGTGATGAATGAGAGTTTTCCTGAATTGGGTTTGATTGGTGAACAATGTATTGAAATGAGTTGGATTGATTCAGTGTTGTTTTGGTATAACTATCCGGTAGGGACTTCAACTGATATTTTGCTTGAAAGACATTCATCAATAGAGAAGTTTTTGAAGAGGAAATCAGATTATGTGCAGAAGCCGATTTCAAAAATTGGGTTGGATGGTATATGGAAGAAGATGACTGATTTAGGAAAGGTTTCACTCACATTCAATCCTTATGGCGGGAAAATGAGTGAGATTTCTGAGGTGGAAACACCGTTCCCACATAGAGCTGGTAACATATATAAAATTCAGTACTCAGTAAACTGGAAAGAGGAAAGTAATGATGTTGCGAATCAATATTTGGATCGGATTAGAAAGCTTTATGATTACATGACACCTTATGTGTCATATTCACCAAGAAGTTCATATGTAAACTACAGAGATGTTGATATAGGTGTCAATGGAGATGGGGATGTTAGTTATGAAGAAGCTAGTGTTTGGGCTAAAAAGTATTTCAAAGGAAACTTTGATAGGCTTGTAGAGGTAAAAACTTCAATTGATCCAAGCAATTTTTTTAGATATGAACAAAGTATTCCATCACTTGCATCTGAGACTAGTGTAATGGCAGAATAGAAGCAGCCATGAAAAAGTGTATCATTATAAGAGGTATCTTAAAGCATGTTAATATCATGGAAAACTAGTTCACACCCAGATTGAAGTTTGCCATAATATTAATTGGTTTTTTTTTTTTTTTGTTGAAGAAATTAATTGGTTAGAAGTTAGAACATTATTTATTCTCCAATTGTATCTTCCCTGCTTAAGGGATTTAGTTCATTTTGGTTGTAAACTGAAATGGCCAATCATGCATAGAATAAGAATTTGCTCTTGTAGGTAATGCCATTAGGCTGTAGATTGATGCTTAAAGCAAGATGATATTCTAATAGTATAATTTATCAAAAGTTTAAGACAGCTTGTTTAGTTTGTTTTGACTAAAACATGCATGCTCATGTTGTCTCATTTGTTTTAGAAAAATTAAGATTTCGCTTCCACCCAGCTGAATGGACATTAATGCCCCTGCGTGAGTTAAGTCAAGTAGCACTGGCATGTGCGCGAGTTAACTCACGTACCTTGGTCGGTGGTCAGAACTGAAGAACACGCGTTTTTTGGACGGTGTTCAATGCAATTTAATTGATTTTGCACGTTTTGTTAAGTTTTTTCACATTTTTTGACTATATTTATTGTAGATATAACCTATGTTACAACGTATTGAATAAAGTAAATAAATGAATTAGAATAAATTCAGTGTGAATTCGAATAAAAATTGCGTATTGAATAAATTCAAATAAAAGTTACATTACATTATATAGACAAGTCATTACATTACATTACATTCGGGAATGTACCTTCCAACTACAACAATTATCTTGCCTCTGAATGGGGTAAATTCAAACTTGCTAAGCAGCATGACTCCAGCATTCGTCCGACATTTCTACTGTTACATTCAAAAGATTAAATTCTTGTTAGTCTTGGTTTAAATGACGGTATTCAAGTGTCAAAAGAATAAGGTCCATTCCTTGACACTTCAATACCTTCATTTAAACAAGCCTAACAAGAATTTAATCTTTTAAATGGAACAATAGAAATGTCGGTCGAATGTTGGAGTCCTGCCGTTTAACAAGTTTGAATTACCCCATCCAGAGGAAGATAATTCTTGTAGTTGGAAGGTGCATTCCCTACCTAATCACGATCTTCTGGCGGAATCAGATTGTTGATTATATCTTTAGTTGATCTCAGCAACGTTACCCGCATATCGATCCACTGGAACATTATGTGCTCCCAAAACATCTTCTTCACATTTTCGTCGTTCGTTAATTCCACCCAAGTGAACGATATTCCCCCTCGTCGAGCGTTGGACGTTTATACCGAACGTATTTCACCCTCCTTGTGTCTATGGGGTTGACTCCTTGGTTGAATTCATTAAGTTGATCCTTGAGACCTCTTAACGTTACACCAAGGCACCGAACCTTCAACCTCTGAGGTTCTCCGCCGTTGAATTGTGCATGAACGTCG
>Ga0315915_1005117_pt1 | contig 16409 bp, 5 predicted proteins | sample MpolbnodulesMG_FD_207738 | JGI IMG/M metagenome (GOLD analysis project Ga0315915, IMG submission 207738) | Medicago polymorpha root nodule microbial communities from Los Angeles, California, United States - branched nodules | ecosystem: Host-associated > Plants > Roots > Nodule | place: USA... | reverse complement strand
AATCAAGAAATCACATACAAAAACTGTAGTAAAAGAAAAGTAACAGGATAAACAACCTGAAAAGTAATTATTTATCATGAGGGGGGGTTCACAAAGAGAACTTGTAAGTATTAAAAAAAAAAACTAAACTTGTAAGTACATAAATATTGAATATTCTTTGGAAAAAAAAAAAGACCATTGAAGACAAACTCACAAACAGGTCAGAATCATGATTATTTATTTTTAATGTCCTTGCACAACTATTTTTCATAGGCAGATAACAAAAACACCACTATTTATTTTCAAACTGATATATAGATTGATCCTCAAGTATATATAGTATAGAATTGATAGCTCTGAATTATTTTGACAAACAATTAGGGTTCGTTCTTTTTTATCAATGTTAGAGAGGGAGTATACGATTTTGCACGAAAGCGATCAACCACTTGAAAATTCAAAATCATGCAAACAGATAAAAAAAATTTGAAAGGGTGCAAACAACTAATATAGACAGCAAAATAAGAGTTTAGATGGCAGTTTGAATAATTCTTTGATTTTAAAACATTGCTTTATTATTTGGAAAAATTTAAATATAATTTTAGAAACAACAATATAAATATTATATATTATAACGAAAAGGAAAGCACACTCATACTATCGAAGTCATACTCGACGATGTATGTTATGTACTTCACTCTTAGCTTGTTGATTACCTTGTCAAGATCTGAAACTGGGTTTTTCACCAGAAGGCCTATCAAAGAATGAAAGTGAAATTTATGTTATGTATAAACCGCACCAATAAAATAATTATACTAAAGGAATATGTGTTCAAATGTTTACCAGTTAGGCAGTGATACGACAAAAGAGTTTCAATGTTTCTGTCGACCATGTTTTCTAAAATAGAATTAGAGTTAGTTGAGCAATTGAGATTTGAAGTATGAAATGAATTAGTTAGATGGAGGAAAGCAAATAAGGGAATAGGGAGTATAATTTACGGTAGAGACTGATTCATGAAACAATAAAATATGTTTGACATTGTTGTGCTACCTAGTACCTAGTAAATAATTAAGAAAAAAAAGGTAAGTTAACTAACCAAATGATGATTTGCGTCTGTTATGAATTGCTTTGCATAACAATTTAAATTCGTATGAGAGGAGGTAGGGAGAGTAGTTGATAGTATTAGGAAAAATAGGATATTTTGTTAAGCAAGGATCTGTTTATTTTGCTTTGCATAACAATAGGAGATTTTCATAACAATTAGCATTTTGATAAGCACGAAAAATTTACTAACTATCTGTTTATTTTGCTTTGCATAACAATAGGAGATTTGAAAAAAATTTCCTATAGCAAGACGAGTTAAGATTTATAAGTAAGAGATATAGTGAGACAGATTAATATTTACAAGTAAGAGATATAGCAAGACGGGTTAACGGATATTCCTTTCCAAAAAAATAGCATATAATTAGGAACATAATTTTATTTTACTTTAGATAAACATTAAATGCAAAAGTGTGGAGGGAAAAATTAGGTTAAGTATAGCGAGACGGATTAACATTTATAAGTAAGACGGGTTAACGATTATTCCTTTCCAAAAAAATAGCATCTAATTACATTTTGTTATTTTTCTAAATCTATAACAATTAACATCTTGAAAATTAAATACTGGGTTAATAGAGTAAAATCAGGCGAGAAAATTAGGTTAAATCTAGGGTTAATATTGCATACGGGTTAACATTTAGTAATAAGAGATAAATTCAATTTTTTTCTCAAAAAATAGTTTGTTTAATACAATTACATGAAATGAATTTTATGTTACAAAAATCTTATGACAATTATACAAAAACACTTCAATTTTTTGTTCAACCTTTTGACAATTATACAAAAATACTTCAATTGTTTGTTATAAAAGAAAGAAAAGGGTAAACCAATATTTAAATGACTAAAATAAGTTTTGGTTGGTCATTAATTTTCATAAGTAGAAAATAAAAGATAAACTATTGATTGTTACCGTTGATGATTAGAAATTTCTGAAACATAATGAGTAGTTTGTTCTGATATTTATGTTACATGAATATTTAAAAAAAATTAAAAACTTAAATAAAAATGTTTAGTTGATAAGATCAAAGTAACATGAGAAGTTTGTTGAGATATTTATATGAAATAAAATATTAGTTAAAAAAAATATAAAAAAATAAGAATATTAAGAATAAACCTGGAAACGACATGTGACATAAAAAATCACACTTTTTATACATACTATTGATTGATTGTCAATTGTAGATTGAGTTTTTTTCGTTTTATACATTTATTTGTTTTCTTCATTAATGATCTTACTCTAGCGTATACAAATACAATACATGAAAAACACATATGGATTGAGATTCCCTATTTTTTGGAGGGAAGTTTTATCTTTCTCGGCTTTTATTTTTGCTCTCATCTCCCTTTCATATTTCTCCACACTTTTATGCTTTCTTTCTCATGTTTTAGTCTAAGCAACTTCAAAGGTAGAGAGTAGAGACCTCAAAATTAGAAAATCTTAATCCAACACATATATAATAATAACATCCCCAAAAGAGACACCTAGTTTGAATATCTAAGTGTGTCTTAATTATACATATAACTCATCTGTAATATTTTAATAGAAATACTTAAAAAACATTCGATTGCTCAAACCCAACACCTCTAAAATAACTTTATATCATTAATTTCAATATTTTAAATTAAAATAATGTGGAACATGCATAAAGAAAGAGTGCTTTGTTTAGCACCCTTCTTCACAAACACTAATATTATATTTTCTTCGATGGAGGTACTTATCATGTACCAATGTAAAACCAATGTTAAAAGAGTTGAACATCCTCCATTGGGATAGTCTAATATACTACACTAACTTGACTCTAATATTGTGCTTAATCCGATCTTAAATATATAAAAATATTAAATAAATTTAGTGTAATTGATTAACAAAAATTAACGATGTTGTGAATTCAAATAATAAAATTGCTCTAATAATACTTAGATGTGTGAAACAAAGGAAGTAATAATCAATATCAAATTATTCTCAAACAACAATTACAACAACCGACCTATATTTTAATCTAGAAATTGACTTCAACAAGTTCTCTACAACAAACATAATTTCTATACATTTCTCAATCTCTTCCCATAAATAAGAGATTCAATGATTTCACTCACCTAAAATGTTTATAATTATTTTTTAATTCAAAAATCTCATCAAAAGTCACTCAACACTTAGTCTTTTAAGTTTCCTTAAAAAAAATTCCTTTGGTTATGTGAAATTCACAACAACAAAAAAATGATGAAATGTATGTAGAGTTTAAAATCGAGGTAAGTCGTGCACAATTCGCCATCACATGCCACAATTTCCGGTTCGTACAAAATACAATTGTTAACGTTAATCGTGCCACAATTTATTCCTCCACACGACAAAACTTTCTACACACATTCAAAAGCTGAACTAAAATCGTGCGATGATTTTCTTGAAACTAATACATCAATTTTGAGCCAAATTTTAAATTAAGAAATACATTAATTTTGTTTGTTTTTTAACGTAGTTTCGGTATCCAGTGAAGTCGGGCACGTAAAAAAAATCTAGCTATGTCGGTATGCATCAAATTCAAAATCAAGACACACTGCTTTTTGTCAGGAAAAAATAATTCAAAGACAGACTTTGATGTGACGTGTTTCACCGACCTGGTATTGAGAATCGTTCACACGTGGCTTGTACATTGAGCAAAGAACCTTTGATTAAAATATTTATTTATTAGATATAGGTATCATTTCCTTTTAAAAAATTTCACCAAAAAAAAATAAAAAATTTCCTTTTAAAAATTAAAAGGACGATAAATAGAAATATACTTTATTAACAAAAAATTGAAATATATTTTTGTTTATTAATTTACTTTAATATTTTCTAATGCAAAAAAAAGAATTTTTTTCCTCCAAAATACTCTCTCCATGTCAAAATGAGAGTCAATTTAGTCAATTGTACACAAATTAAGGAAAGAAATAAAGTAGTCAAATGTCGTAGTAATTTTACCAAATTATCATAATCAATTATTAGTTTGTTTTTCATTAAAGAAAAAATGACACTTTGGAAGTAGTGTAACATAATATTGGTACAATTGAAAAGAAAAATTTATTATTGCATTGGAAACTTAAAAATAACATTCATTTTGAGACAATTTTTTTCCTGCTAAAACGACACTCGTTTTGAAATGGACGGAATATACAGTTTTTTTTTCTTCCACAATATAGATAGTTAAAAAGGAAGTAATGGGATTATATTAACGAGAAGATCACTAGGTGCTAATTAAGCGTGACAAGTTTCTTAAAGAATCTGATACCGTATTATCACTACTACTACACCTCCTTTCTTCTTTCTCACGTGGTCATGCTCCAATCAATGTTCTAATGAAACTAGATTTGGTTAAAAAAATAATTAGATATTCAGTATTAGAACCAATATATATGTAAGAGGTAACTACCTTTAATCCACGTACCTACCAACGTTGTTTGTTTTCGTAACTCTCGAACGTTTTTCCACTTTACTTTGTCTCCGAATCTTTCATTCCTAATAAACCCTTCTTCATTTCCAACCACTCGTCACCAAAATGAGCAAGTTGTGGATTTTCATCACCCAACTTAATTCTATTGCTGGGTATATGCAAAATCTTCTATGTTTCTCTATTATTTTCTCCATTTCATTTCATTTAATTCCTTAATCAAGATTTGGATTATTGTGTTGTTATGAAATACTAATTCATGTATGCTTCATTTTTGCAGGCCAGTGTTGATGTTACTATATCCTTTGTTAGTATAATCCCCCACCATACACATATCATTAATTTACATAAACTTTGATTAATTTTTTTCTTTATATTATCATAGGTATGCTTCGGTTGTAGCAATTGAGAGCACATCCAAGGTGGATGATGAGCAATGGCTTGCTTATTGGATCATTTATTCATTTCTAACCCTTGTGGAAATTGTTCTTGCGTCCCTCTTAGAGTGGTATGATTCGAGATAATATGTATATATATTACCTTTGTTCTTTAAATTAAATATAGTTGAACTTATACATAAATTAAATTTTGTAGGATACCAATTTGGTATAATGCGAAACTATTTCTGGTGGCATGGCTAGTTTTGCCACAGTTCAAAGGTGCTGCTTTCTTGTACGAAAAGTTTGTGAGACCACACGTTCGAAAATACATCACACCTAAGAAGGTGAGTTAGGGAATTTATGTTCTATTAAATTTCTTTTGATGATTTAAATGATTCAATTTCTGATGCAATTAGTCATGGTGTTATGATGGTGAACAGGTGTAAAATGATTCATGAGGCATGTTGAAAAAGGAAGAAGAAGGACGGTGCTGCTGACTGCTGAGCAGGATGACTTAATAAGCTTTGGACCAAAGATTGATGCGTTATAGCTTTTGGTCTGGGGACGAGCTTATTTTTTAGTATTTGATTAGAAATTAATACTAATTGGGTTTATGTTCATCTCTAATGTATGGCTTTTGCCACAGTTTCAAATTATAGCATTGTTGTTTCATTTCATCACAACCACATTAAGTAATATTACTTCTTCTGTTCGCATCTGTTGTTGCAATAATAAACGGTTAATTTCAAAGAAATGGGGATTATTGGTTTCTAGGTAAATTCAATTACTAGAGGAGACTGTCAAAAAGAAATTGGGATGTTAATATTAGGATTGTTCGTATGGCGGTTTGGTTAGGGTTTACACGTTTTTGGGATATAATTTAAACAGGATCAAACTGATAAAAAACATGTTTGTTTTGGTTGGATTGATGGGGTACAATAAACAACAAGTGTACCAAATTATTTGAAAACTTTGCCAAATCTAAAAATATTATAAAAATACACTCACATAAAATTGATTTGTGAAGAGAGGATTACCCATTATTATTGATGAAATGCTATAAGCATCTTTCTTTAAAAAAAAGTGAGGATTATCCATATTTATGACATAATACCATCTATTTTACGATGTGAAACTCTTTACACATTCTCTCACTTTCAAACTGGACATATGGAACGTAGATATAAATAGTGGGTGATCCAATAGTGAAGATGTTTGAAAGGATCTTCGAGGAGACACATATACTATCTTAATTAAAAAAAATCATCGCTTAACATGTTTTTTTAAGCAGATAAATTAACTTGCCCAAATTGCTATCGGAGAGTAATCAAACTAAAAACATTGAGGAGGAGCACATTCCAATGTCTCAAAACACCACCAAACATGTTTATAATTTTGTTTGACTTTATATATGTAGGTATATATTGTTGGGTCACGAGGGGAGACTGGGGGACCATCCACATCGAGACATGAACAACCACACAAGGAAGAGAGACATCACACTCTTACCCTTCAAGCGGAAGCTCTTACTTGCTTTGTATCGCCGTTGCTGGGTTCTCCGCAAACGGACCGACACTGCTTGTACCACCGCTGTTGCTTTCTGCACAAACGCACCGACTGCCTCAGTCGCACCCTTCGTCGAATCAGGCACTGATACCATTGTTGGGTCAGTGAAGGGAGCTTTGGGGGACCTCGTCCACGTCGAGGCTAGAACAACCGCACAAACAAGAGAGACACCACACTCTTACCCAAAACCTTAAGGTTGTGGGTTTATGGGTCCTCTTACTTATAATATGTTCAACCTTTACTGTTTTATCCGATGTGGGACATATAACTCACACTTGCACACAACACATATAATCAGTAAAACATTAAAAAAATACAGAAATAAAACATGTGCAATCAAGTTGGACATGCGGATGAACAAATAGGAATCTTAAAATTGTTGTCTGAACTAATCATGAGCAAGTAGAACGATTTAAACTGATTTTGTGTTCAGTCCAAATATTTTGGAGTGATTTGGTTTGCAATTTGGTTAGAATATAGCGTGATCAAGTGTTTGGAATGACATCGGTTTGGGCAAAATCAGATTGAGAATCACAGCAACGCATAAACTTAGTATACTAGCTTCAAAATTTTCATGATGAAAATTTCCAAACACAAGCCTAGTCAAAATGAAAATTTAACGTCCCTTTCAACTTTGCCGAAAGTGCAAGTAAAACTCATTTTCCTTCTCAAATTCGTTGGTGCTTTCCAACCCCCACCGCTGGAATAAATCATCATTATTAAAAACTCAAGCTAAGTAGCACCTACTTTAGTTTTGTTTACGTTGTCAATTTCTAGTATATCAATTATCAAGAAGAGAATTCTTAAGTGAATTTTTTTTCCAAACAGTCCAGTGATTATACCTCACACATTTTAAATGTTTAAGTGAGTTTTTCTAACAGTCTAACTTTATTTTTTTAAATTAATAAAAATTTAAATTGAATTTAAATAGTTTCTTATAGAGTTTATGTTTCAAATAAGATATCAATGTTTTTTTTTACAACTAATGCTTCTTTTATTAGAATAATTAAATAATAAGTAGAAACGAGATATTCTAAAAAAGAAATTTCAGAAAGATAGATGATATTAAATATTCTATCTGGTCGCTATTATAAGCAAAATTTTACTTTTTAAATACATTAAATAATTAATATATATAAAAAATAAAATTCTGTTTATAATAGTGACTGGCATTGATTCAAACTTTAGAATGGCTATTTGCAGGAATTGGAGGGGGTGTACAAAATAATTTAATTTGGCGGTTAGGGTCATAGGGGATGGGTATAAGGTTTCTTGGTGGAAAAGATAAGACCATACGGCTTGATTCAAACTTAGGTCCCGCGTCTCATTTTAATATTTTGACTTTGGAGAATTTCTTATTCCATTCCTACATGCTTCTTGTGTGTTAGGGCTGAAAATAAGTCGAATTTGACAGAGTTCAGTTTGATATGAATTAAATTGGCTCAAAACTCAACTCGAGTTTGTCACAATTTTTTTTTTAATTCAAACTCGATTCGATTCAAACTCGTGAACAATTCAGTTCGGCTCGTTAACTCAAATAAAACAAAACAAATGAAAAAAAAAATCTACTCCAATGAGCACAAAAATAGCTCAAAGAATTTCAACCGGTCAGAAGACCACTTAAGTAAATGAGAAATAAATGTGGCACTATGAATTAGTCATAGTGCTATTGAACTACTCCTACCATGCGTTAAACACCGTTTCTAGATACTTTTTTATAGGCAATCTTGCTCTATATTCTTCACAAAATTGCCGATGTGAGACCGAACAAGTACGTTCACGCTACATTGTTTCTTTGCTAGCCTCACTCATGCAAACTTGGTATATATGAATGGATAAATAGATGGTATGTCTCTCTAAAAAAAAGGATAGTAGTATATCATAAGGAGTTAAAACTTAAAAGAGACAATTAAACGTACCATTGCCTCTCAAAAAAAATAAAATTAAACGTAGCATTGATATACATTAAAAAAAATAGATTTATATATAAAAACTCATAAATAGGACATATCATAAGCAATTATTTGAGTTCATAAATGTGGTATATGTGATTATTTTTATTTTTTTAAATGACATTCGTTTTAGTCCCTTTAAAATTTTCCTTCAACTTTTAGTCCCTATAAAATTTTCAATCATTACTTTTGGTCCCTCCTTTAAAGTAAAATCATATTTAGAATTCATATTTTTAAATAAAATTTTTCAGAAAAATGTATAATATTATAAGAATCTCTCCCAAAAAAAATTAAAATTTTTTACCAAAACATGAATTAAATATGTTTTTTTTTATATATTTTGCGGTAAAAAATTCATATTTAATTTATGTTTTGTTAAAAAATTCTAATTTTTTTAGAGAGTGATTTTTACAATATTCTATACATTTCTGCACAATTTCATTAAAAATACAAAAATTTACTTAAAAATAGGGACCAAAAGTAGTGATTGAAAATTTTATAGGGACTAAAAGTTGAAGAATTTTTTAGAGGGACTAAAACGAAAAGTTGACATATTTATAGGGACCAAAAACATAATTAACCCTATTATATATTGAGTTGACTTATGAATCAAACGAATGGAGCTATACATAGCTCAAGTTTAACTCATTTATTTATTGAGCTTAATTTTCAACTCGAACTCGACTCATTTAACTCATGAACCAAGATAAATGCATTAATTTTAGATTATTTACATTGCCAGCCATTGTGTACACTTTAAAAATTTGTGATGACGTTCAATTTTTAGATTCTAAAACTCAAGTAGTGTTGAAATTCAGTATTGCCACCCCAAATATGTTGATTGATACTAGAATCAACTTAGCCAAATACTATGCATGGTGGTTGTTAGTCTATGTGACGACACATGAAGTGCACTAAAGGAGGGTAAATAGCGTTTTTCGATTTTAAAAGATTTTGCAAAAGCATGAGTTAAAATGGTTTATGACTATTGAATTTGTGTTTGATAATGATAATAAAAGTAAGACAATAAAGGTAAACAAAGATCCAAACATGAGTTGAGAGGTTCAATATTGAATCTTAGGATACAATTCAACAATCAATACACACGTTCAAATTGCAAAACTAAAGTTTCTCAAACCAAACAAATTAACAATCAATCACACTAACAACCAATGGATACAAGATATATGAATCAATTGTTTGAAGCTTACTTTCAACTTTGATTGTGAGATAAATGAATTGAAAGAATCTCAATTGAAGTAATTGAGATTAGGTAATGTAAAATAGTGAAATCAAAATCAAATCAAGATAACTTCACACAATGAATTCATATACAATTATAATGGGGAAATCTAAAAGGATAAGGAAGATAAGAACACCGAGATTTATAGATGTTTTCCCTTTTCGTCTTCGCTTCGGGGTACATCATCTCTTCGTGATAGAAAACGTCTCTATCACGGTCTTCCACTATGATAATTTTTTTTTACAAAATATGATTACATAGATTCCTTCGATTCCTTAATCTTCTATGCTAAGCAATCACACAATATCTCCAATCTTCAAGTCCTCTTGAAATTGGACACCCACAAGATCTTCAAATCTCAAGCTTCCATGCAATCCCTTGAACTTCTACTCTGAGAATTCGTCTTTGCTATGTCCGAAGCTCCGATCCACTTGAATCTTTGTGTAGTTGAGAAACAACTCACAAAAAGCCATTTGGAGGTGAAAAGTATCTTCTTTTCTTCAGGTCCTTAATCTATTACCAAGACCCTTGAGAGAAACAAATCTTACAAGTCATATAGCATCCTAACAATCTAGACCTCACACTCTACAAATATTTTAGAAAAAAGTGCTTAATTTGAAGAAGATATATATATATATATATATAGAGAGAGAGAGAGAGAGAGAGAGAGAGAGAGTTTGAATATTTCAGAGTCTATTTGCAAATTGTTTCAATACTTAAAAAATGTGTGGACGTACTATATATAGGTGTGAGTGAAATGAGCTAATTTTAGTAAAAAAATAACATGTTTGAACCGATTCAGTGAAAGCTTGATACAATTCAATAGTGTAAAAATGGAATTTTGGAGAACAAAAAGATTGATACGGTTCACAAGAACATTGATACGATTCAAGCAATTTCCAGATGAAATTTGAATCGATTCAAACCTTCAAAGGAAGAAGTTTGAATTGTATCATGAGATCCCAAATGAAGATTGATATGAAACAAAGAACAATTATACGTATCAATGAGGCCAATAACATGGGCATAAGAATCAATTGAATCGTATCAAGGGTTTTAACAAAACTTTTGAATCGTATCAAAGTGATACGAATCATATAATCCTTGAATCGTATCAAGTGTTACTTCAACTGATCATAACAACCCGAAGACTTGAATAATACGATTCATGCTAAGCTTGAATCCATTTAAACGAACGAAAATGCAGTTTTAAAGACTTGAGTCACAAGAAAACTCCTAAACACAAGTTTAAACAAATGACATTAATATAGGTGACTTGAGATCAGAGATTGGCTAGAGTGCTTTCACAACAGAGCTAAAGAATCACAAACAAAAGGTATAAACAACATCTAAATAATCTAATTAAAAACATCATCAAAATCTATACTAGGAGCCAATCCACAATGGTAGAGCTAAAAACCAACTTAGCCAAAATCACTCTCCTTCGTCTACTCAAAATCCCAACTTTCCAACCAGCTAGCCTTGGGTTGATCATATCAATCATATAGGAAAATTTTGGATTGGTAACCATGTCGGTATATAATCAAATACAAGATATTTACCAATGGAAAGAGTGTGGTTAAAATTGATCATACCTTCAAATTTCTTCACTATAGAACGAGCCAATTTTTTAGATGGGAGGAAATTAAATTTATGCACATTAGTCTTCATACCCAATGCTTTATAAAAAGTTTCAAGAACCCCATAGACTAACCAAATTTGAGAAGCTTTAGCTTTGGTAAAAAGTAAACAATCATCAATAATGAAAAGATGAGAAAGAGCTATGAGAAATCCCAATAGATAACCAATGATCCACCTCCCTCTTTTTCTGAATAGATAGATAATACATATAAGAAGTAAAAGAGAACTGGTTGAAATCCCAATAGATAGCCTTCAAACAGTATCACTCCCTACGATCTACATATAAGAAGTAAAATGGGTTGAAATCCATCAAGATCTAGAGCTTTATAGGGAGGCATGGAATAAATTGCATCATTCACCCCTCTCATTGACACATGGAATAAAAGAGAATAAAAAAGAACGTGAATAATTTGATAAATATTCTGGAGTTGAAAACTTTCAGGAGTACACTAGTTACTAGACCAAAACAATTTTTAGAAAAAATTTTGGGCTTCTCTTTTTAACACTTCTTCACTGTTACACCAAATATCATCAATGATAAGATTAATGATTTTATTCATGCGTCATCTAATCACCGTCTCAGTGTGATAGAATTTGGTACTCCAATTCTCTCTGGAGTTTTGAAACCATAAAGGTTCATCCTCTTCTAATTAAGATGGTGGAGTAATGTTGAAGAAATCTTTGAAGCTTAATAAAATATGAACAAGGAGAGGGATCCAATGGTCTATGCACACCAATAATTCTAGCGTCAAGTTTCCTCTTTCTCTTAAAAATATTATCAAAAACTGCTGCTTTTTTCTCTTCTAAACACATAAACATTGTCTAAGTATACATAGGAACACACATAATTGTGGAAGGACTACACATAATTGTAAGAGAGAAAATTATGAATTCACAACCTCTAGATGGGAATTGCAAAATGAACAAAATTTAATCCATCAATCTAAAATAACATGTCGATTAAATCAATCGGATTGATTCAAGTTAATCTTCATTTACAAAACAAAACTAGTCCAACAAACACCATGGCATGTCATTTTAAGTGATTTAGATGACTCCAACAAAACCTTAATCATGGCACTAATATTTCTTAAAAGTATGTTTACTCAAAGCATTTTCCCCCTTTCATCTTCCCAAACATGGCCTAGTGTTTCTTTTTTCCTTCTCTATGGACTATAGTTTACTTGTCTTGAAGGGGAGGGTCCCATACTGTCCAAACCAAAATACTTTTTGGCAACTTTTGCAGAACACTATAAAAAATGTTCCACCACACATCCGACGGGTCCTTGCGCTTTGCACTGACTAATAAAGCTAGAAAGATGAGTAAGCTATCAAGAAAATTCTCTAACATTTTCTAATAATATATTTGTTTTAATGTTTTCTTCCCTTATCAGGTTTTGTTGATTGATTCTCAGCATAATTATATATCTTTATTTAATTATGCATTTATAAGCTTTGCAAAATGTATTCACATGCATGTGTTGAAATCACACATGTTGAAATCAAATCATTTAATGAAACGAATATGTTAGAGTCTGCATATTTAGAAACTCAAAAAAATAAATTTTGAATAGTTATTATCATGTTGAAAGTGAAATGTGCAAAAATATCAGGCCTATAGTCAAAATTAAATTAACACTAATTAACAATAGATGAAACATACTATTTAACCACATTAGAAAAAAATTAAACATTCAGCTGCTTTTGTTTTTCACATCTATACACATCTTTAGGATGATTTTTGTTTCTATATTTGAACATATGTAAGAGGATTTCATAGCAAAGATACACAAACAAGTATCATTTTTATCAAATTTGAGTAGATAAGTTACAAAATATAAATATGTCTCTTTAAAAAATAAATCAAGTTTCTTCTATGTGATTTGCCTTAAAACAGTCAATCCTTGATTCTCTTTGCTACATTATTCTGCTTTCCACCCCATAATAAGGCTTCTTCAAGAAGAAATGTAAAAGAAAAAGTTAAAGAGTTTCTTTATTATCTAAATCTATCCCCACTTCTCTTCCTTATAAGACCACAAAAAGAAAGAAAAAAAAAGATAACAAGGCTTTCTAGAGTCAAGATCAGTCAAAAAATGTATTCCTTTCTTAATAGAAATGTTGGGGTAAAAGTAAAACAAAATAATTTACCTATAGCAGGTTTATTTTTGTATAGCAGCCAAACAACAATGATAGTACGTGGCCAATGTGGAATCACAATCAGATAAGCAATGGGAGTATTTGATTAATTAGTTTTTGATAGCAACTACTATTTTTCTAAATTATCTTAAAAAAGAGCATAGTCGACAAATAGTTGATCAATATTAAATATACAAGTAGTTATAACTAAATGAAAGAATAAATAAAATAAGGGAAATGTAAACTTGTGTCCTTGGGGCATAAGTTAGGACAGCAAATGTAGAAAGTTTTTTTTAGAACTTGTGCATTAAATGTCTTAAAAGTTGCAAAAGTTACACTTTCAATATAAAATTTATTTTTAATTTCCATTTTAAACTCTTTAACTTGTGCCCTAAGGGCACAAGTTAACATGACCCATAAAATAAACATCTACATGGTGTTAGTTTAATGATAAGTGTTGATATTGTACCTTCAAGAATATAAATGAGATATTCCGTCTAAAACATTTTTTTTTAAAGGCCGTCTAAAACATTTATAAAATTATCATCAGTATCACTTCAACTTATACAAAAAATTCTACTTTCTCAATTTTTTCTTAAGAAAAAAAAATTAAAATACTATTGAAAAGCATTAGTAGGTAGACTCAAACTGAAGTGAAGAGTAAATTATTAAAGAAAGATTTGAAATGAAAAAAAGTGACCAATAAACGCCACACCACTATGTCCTATGACTTTAAAAAAAGTTGTGAAATCCTTATCAAATAATGCTAAAGTAGCATGTAAATAATTTTACAAATCAATCCCTTTCTCAATCTATATAACTCGCCCTTTCTTATTTGCTCTCATTTCAGAGAAATAATTAATTAATCTTCTCTATATTCTCTTATTAATCCTAGCTACCTTACACCCCTACTTGAATCAAATGGATACTAACCAGATCAAGAAGATTCAAGCTATGAACAAGTACAGGAAGCACCAATTCCTAGAAAATTTACATTTCTATTCCTTAACAGCATTAATATGTAGTTTATTCTGTTGTGTCACACTTTGCTTACCCTATCTTTCTTCAGTCTTGGTGTACATATCAAGTTTAATCCCTCTTCTTTTGAGTTCAAAGCTCTTATTCATCCTTTGTAACATCATCATTTTTGTCCTTATGATAAACTCCAAAATCCTTTCTTCAGATTCATCTTCAAATTCTGATGTTTACCTTGATGAGTACATTCAAAGTAGTCAAACTATAAAGCCTCAGATTCAAAGTTTTGAGGTCAACAAAACTAAAACTTTTGAGAAACATGTTGAGGAGAATATTATGAACATTTTTGAGAAACATGTTGGACAGAACACTATAACCTTAAAGAGAAACGTATGGATTAAGGAAACTACAAAAACATGGGGAGCCAAAGAAGATGGTGATCTTGATGAAGGAGATGAACAAAGTAATTCGGTTGCTTCTTCTTCTTCTTCTTCTGATGAATTGAGTAGAAGGGCTGAAGATTTCATTGCAAGAGTAAATAGGCATAGGAAACTAGAACTTAGTCGTTTGCAAAATGGTTGTTACTAGACTAATAATAGTAGTGAAGGGTGCATGAGTTTTCTATCTATAATGTCTGTGTGACATATGTTAACATAGTCAATTGATGGAACAAATTAAAGAAACCATTATGAAAAGCTTAATGGTTTTGTTAGCAAGTTTTGATCAAAATCCAATATTTAAACTTTTCTTTTACCCCGTTTTGGGATATATAAATATGTCACTTGAACTCACATATGAAAATTGAAGTTGCTACTGCTAAGAGCACAAGACACAAGGGTGAAAATAAATTTGGCTTTGTAAGTATTCCGGTATAACTTCACACCGCGTTTGCAATATTGTAGTTTGTCTGTTTTGATTGTGTTGTGAATTCGGTCAATTCTAAACTTCACATCAATGAAATTTAGATTCGTGGAGCAAGTATCAATGGCAACCAACAACACAAAGTTAACCACAAGCAACAACAACAATATAGACCTAGTCTATAAGCCAAGTGCATAGCAAAACTACAATCCAACCAAAGAATAAACAAGATAAAGAGAGTAAAGAAAGATAACAACACCAAGAAATGTTCACCCAGTTCGGTTCAACTTGACCTACTCTGGGGGAGAGATTGATCTCTCCAATCTACTATCAATGAGTTCTTACAAAGAGATACAAATGGGTTACAAGAAATTAGCTTGAACAACCTCACAAAGAACAATCCTAATTTCTATCTATTTTCCCAATCTCACCAATGAACAAGACACTCATGAATTTTCACTCTCCCAAGGTGTTTACAATTGTTTCCCAACTCTAGAATCTAATCCTCAAAAGAGAACCAACCCTTAGCTTTGATTTCCTACGGATCTTCTCTTTTGGTTTCGCAATACTCACTCAAGTTGCTCACACATGACTCTTCACTCATGTGTTTCTCAACCCCATGAATCTTCCCCAAAAGGCACCAACCCTTTTCCCAAGAGCCCCCTCTTTTGGTTCTCCAAGATTCACATCTTGAAGCTTTGAACATCACCCAAAGACCCTCAACCTTTAGTATCTAAAACCCTAAAAGTTCTCTCCTTTGGTTTTCATGAGATTCACCAAGCTCTACCAACAAATGAGTCAAAGGATGCTTATATAGTGCACTGTGACAGACAAAATCGCGTCGCGATTTATGCGTACGACCCAAGGTACGACAAACTTATCCATAAATCGTGTCACGCCTGTACACAATTGTGCCACGATTTTGCCTTCAGCAGAAACTATCCATTCTGCCAGCAAAATCGCTGGTTTTGTCTTTCATAAAAGACTTCGTTGTGTTGAGGATATATGTTGAATTTGGGGCCTAACTCAACCTTACAAAACTAGCTTGTAAGGTGAGGATTGCCTCCTCTTTATATACTCTTCTCAAGAGTCTTGTCTATCCGATGTGGGACTTGGGTTTTTCCCAATACACCCCCCTCACGCCCAGCAC